>Ga0209208_10000287_pt1 | contig 61592 bp, 46 predicted proteins | sample S1TSphfallax_3_FD_187694 | JGI IMG/M metagenome (GOLD analysis project Ga0209208, IMG submission 187694) | Host-associated microbial communities from peat moss isolated from Minnesota, USA - S1T2_Fd - Sphagnum fallax MG (SPAdes) (version 2) | ecosystem: Host-associated > Plants > Peat moss >... | reverse complement strand
GAGTACGTCAAGGCCAATGACGATCGGTTTGGCTTGAGAGTGTCCTCTAAGGCGCCGAATTGCAACAAGGTCAACAATCTCCAATGTCGGTTTTGCATCGCCTTTGGTCGCGAGGAGAAGGTGGGCGCCAAGCGTAAGCCTTCGACCGATGTTCAGGGATGGATTCGCCCCTTTCGCTACAACAACATCGAGAACCATGTTTCCGGTCAGCATCCTGCGAAGTGGGCGGAGTACAAGCTCCTCGACTCGTCTGATGATCGGAAGGCCTTCTTTGACGATGTTTCGGTCTCGTTTAAGAACTCGATTAAGGCGCACTTCCCTTCATCATCTCTTGGTGCTAAGCGTGAAATGGTGTTCGACATCGAGAAGGATATTGTTGATGTCATTGTTGGAGATATGATGTTCGAACCAAGTGATGACATCATCAACAGCGATCCCGAGGATGACATGGACGAGCCGCCGACCTTTGGCAGTGATGCTGAACGCAATGTTGTGCTTCACCGACGAGCTCAACAGTCAGTCTTGGCGAAAGAGCGAGCACTTTCATTATTTAAGCGCGTTGATGATGATGACGACGCCGACTATGCTTATTGTGTTACAATTCCGAAGTCGAAAACAACGGTATTTCAGCTGGCGATACGATACGTCGCATGCGGCGCTTCCTTTTGAATGGCAGCCAACTTACTGAGCTGCACGTACGACGTTTTACATAATCCTATTCTGCGGTCGTGCTCTCGCAATGACGTTTCCAACTTCATCAGGGTTGTGTATGCTGTCAATCTTCAGCGCATGGCTCGCCACCTGCGACATTCTTGGGCTTTCTCAATTGCTCTGGACTCTGCCACCCATCAGAGTACATCATATCTGGATTTGCGCTTCTGAATCTTCTTGCCAACCTTCTACGACATTGTGAATGTGCATGCGGCAGCCCTTCTTATGTTTGATCGGCACACCGGTGAGGTCATGTACAAGATGGTTGCGGCGTTCCTCAACGTCATGTGCCTTGTTTGGACAGTTCGTCTGCTCGGCATATCTTCCGATGGCGCCCGCAACATGACGGGCCGAGTTGCTGGTGTTGTCACTCACCTCAGCAACGCAATGCACAACGAGTGCCCTTTAATTCGAGTGTGGTGCGGGGCACATCAGCTCGATCTCATTATGGAGTACATCATGAACTCCATTGTCAAAGAGCGCTTCTTCACGACCATGACTGGATTTATTACCCACCTTACGCGACAATAGAATCTTGTCGCGGATATGCAGACAACCTGCCCTAGAGTCATCAACCGCTGGTTATCCACCGAGAAGGTCATCAAGTGGTTCAAGGTTCATCAGCCGCAATTGCTTGCGCATATAGAGTCCAAGCAACCACCTTCTGCTCCACCTCGCATATGGTGGGTGTTTGTGCTGGCTATGCATCACTTCACTTCCCTCACTGCAATTACGTTCCGCACGATTCAAGGGCTGTCAACCTTATTGGATCAACAGCAAGCCGCTCTTGATGATCTTGTCACCTCTTTCATTGATGATGTTGGCGTTATTGGACCGCTTTCTCCTGAAGCGATTGCGAATCTCGAGGTATCGGAGCACGTCATCAGTGGCCGCTATGCCGTTCAGTTGTCTTATGTGCAAGAGTTCGTCAGCGGCTTGGCTTCTTGGGCTGACTCTATTGTTGACGAAGTTGATCCAGTCCAACGAAGCGATCTTTGGAACGACATCGCATCAGTTTATGTCACCGCCTGCGATCGTGTCAGCCAACTATCTTCCCTTCGCGATGCAGACAACAATGCGCTCACCAACCTTTCTTCATTGCCTCCAGTGCTACCGCATGATCTCATCAAGCTCTCCGCTGCCGAGTTTATTCGCAGGGCGCACCGACACACCTACCGCCTGCAGCATCATTACTCTGTCGACCATATTGACGTCATTGCCGACGAGCACAAGCTCCTTCTGCACGCCTACCGCTCTGAGCCCGTTTTGAAGCAGGCCATAGATGGCTTAGACGGTCGATCATCATTCAGGGATGGTTGGAGTCTCATCGGATCCAGATTTCCTAACCTGATGGAGTTCTGTGGCGTTCTGGCCACCATATTCCCTGGCACCAACACTGTCGAGTCGGAATTCTCGGTTCTACGATGGGAGAAGGACAACTTCCGCAAGAGCCTGTCGGACTTTGGCCTGGAGGGGGTGATGGAATCGAAGCAGTGGACGTTCCTCGAGCAGTAGACAATCGTTGAATTGCATAAAAGCTCACATTTGGGCTCCGCCTAAACTTGACCTAAACGATGGTCTCCAGGTGCGACTAAATTAAGCTATTTCAGGTCATTTAGGCGCCCGCCTACATTAAGCAGGCCTAGATATAAGTGATTCAAAACATCTTGCGAAGTAGTTGAAAGTAGTTTGAATAAAAATACCAGTGGTTGATGAGTTATATAATAGATATCCGTGAAGTAAGACTAACACACCACCAGAACCCTGAGTTTGGTCATACACAGGGTGAGATTTTAAAAAAACTTGCAAAAAAGTACATTATCATTCAAGGGGGTGTGAAACTCAGAAAACCATCAATTTTGGTGGTAAACTGAGTTTCATCCCTGTCTTTCATTTTTATTGTGCGCCTCCACTGCTGCTACATATTTTTCACTGCTCCTACATGTACAACTACTATAATTCGAACCTTGTGCATTAAAGCATTTCGTACCGAGTTGCAGCATTTCTATACTGAGATTTAATAGAATGTCTTTACTTTGTGGATACCACTGAAAGAAGGGATAGGGGGTGAAAGGAGGCCCAAAGACAGGGTGAAGACGTGGTTACTTTATGGATAAGTCTAATAAGTCGGAGAACTGATTCACGTGATCTTCAAAGGGTTGCAAGTTGCAAGCCTATTTGTCAGAGCTGCTATTTATTTTGTGCTGCCATCCATAACTCATACAAGCTCCTCATCATATTGTTTTCACTTTCAAAAGATAATCCTTTCACCAGGCCATGCTGCAATCACACCAGTTTTAGCTGCAATCATGCTGGTGTAAAAAGCACCCATTGATTGATGAGACACATGGGTCGTTTGTGATTTTGAGTATCCAGACTCCACACCAGCTGTGGGTAGGTATATCAATTTTAATATATCAGCTGGATAAGAGTAATTAATAATACACTAAAGTTTAGGTTTACAAGTATTTAAGCTTTAAAAATTTTAACTGAGAAAGTAGATAGTAGTGACTTTTTTTCTCTAGTTTCAGATGTTGTATCATTGGCTCGCATCCCAAGAGGGATTTACCTGTCTAAATAGTGAAAAGAAACTAGTTACCACTACCAAACGAAAGGCAGGGTCCAAATGTGGTGAAATCTTTTCAACTTTTCTTTTCCCTCAAAATTTAGTGATCTTTTTTCTCTGAAATATGGGAATATTGTGACAGAGTATTCCCTTTTTAATTTTACTTTTCGCATTTTGGTGAAATTTTGCACACACGAAAACCGTGGCATATAGCTTTGGCAAATTATCAATTGGGACGTAAGGGAAGTGGTAAATATAATTTCACCATTTGCCCTCTGCATATTACATAGAATGCATATGGTAGTAATATCTAAAGGGCTTCCAAACAGCATATGATAAGAATTTTGTTGAACAAGATAATTAATCTTATGAATAAATATAAGATGCCAAAAGAAAATATGTTCAATCACTACTCATCAAAATTCGAACAAATCCATCACAACCATTATGCCAAAATCATTATATAGCATATATGCATTGCAAAATATGAGAATGCATATATGCTATATAATGATTTTGGCATATACTCTTTATTTAACTGTTTCAACACAATTACCCTCCCCTGGGTAAGGGTAAACCTCAACTATATATTAGCCTAGTGAGAAAAAGACAGGGTATATCTGAAATCAGGTATAGGGTGGTTACACCAGTGACCAAAAATCTTACCAGACGGGTAGGATATTTAAAAAGGTAACCCAAAATATTTACCAGCCAGGTGGCATATGTATTTAGCTGGTTATATACCCATGGGTATATCAGAATAAATGATTTACCAGCACAAAATTGATTCATGCCACATTTGGGAGGGTATGTGATTCTTTAAAAACCTCCGGGTTTTTTAAATATCTCAGAATCGGACAGACACCCATTTGGGGAGTGCACTTTCAAGAACCTAGATCAAAGAACCGTTGGTTCTGGATATTTGAAAAACCTCAAAAGAATAGGCAGATTCTAGTAATGAATGACCACAGGGTGGGTATTTGGTTTATACTGGCACATCTTCTCCTTTTTTTGATAACCGCCCAACGCTGGTCCACCGTCCATGCCGATTCACAAATGAGGGGAAAGACATGTGATCAATAAGTTAAGCAAGCAATCGGAAACAAGGAACCATTACAGTGTGCACATACACTCATGCTTAATTGAGGGTTGCCACTAGTCTCTTGACAGCTTCAAGCACAGGTTAAGAAACATCAAATTATCGGGCCAAATCCAGTTCCCTGTGACAAGGTAAAGAGGATGCAAAAGCATTTAGGCTAATTGGGTTTTGGTTATCCGGATTGTCATCACACAAAGAGTACGCTTCCCAGGTCCTCTGGAGGCTGGACTAATCATCAATTTCTGAGACAGTCGTCCCCTTTCAGTCGTCCCCTTTTGAACACGATTTGATTTGTGAAAAGAGATCGGTCACAGTACCTGCAAAAATTGTGTGTGTGTACTCCACTTTCTCATTGTTCTTATCCTATTTTTATGGTTTGCTGTCTGTTGTGATGCCCCTTTGCTCGTCCCTTCCACTCTCATGTCATTGAGTTCCTTAACCCACCCCCATTCTTAACTCCTAGCTATTTGTGCATCTCATGACACACAAAGTTATCATGAATTTGTTTTGAACCATCTGAACTTGACTCGCTAACTAAATCTAAACTTGCTAAGATGAGGCTAGGAGTCTCATTGTGGACTCCCAAAACTTCAAGGCCTTGATGCCCTTGGCCCCCACCTAGCTCATGACCTAATTGGAACAATAGTCTTTCCTTGGGCAACCTATGTTGTCCCAAAAGGAAATGCAAGTCAACACCAAGTTGCCCCGAAGGATTTATTGGGGCGACACCAAAGTGCTTAATCACAAGTTGTCTTAAGTGAACAAGCCATCACTTGTTTGGAATAGTTCTGATCTTGATCCCCCACCAATTGGTCCTGGAAAGCGAATTGAGGAGTCAAACCCCAATCCACAAGCATAGACTCTCATGTCACCATGGTGGTCTCAACCAATGTAGTTTTGTTATCTAGTTTTAAAACAAACCTCGAGATATCAACATAACAATTTTTTATTTTTAAAAAAGAATAAATATATGTATTTTTAAAATTCAGGAAATCGATTGCATAGGTGGTTATGTATTCAACCATTTTAATTTCCCCTTGCCGGTTATGAGTGAAACAATTTTCAAATATTGATGTATTACAGATATGTATGTGGTCCAATTATGAATAAACCCGTTTTCAAATGCTGAAAAACTATAAATATGTATATGGTAAAATTATGAATGAACAAGTTTTCAAATGTTGATAAACTATAGATATGTATGGAACATGTGAATATTACACAAAAACTTATAAATGTAGTAAAACAAACACCTTACCAATTCACTTTACAAATTGAAATAACTTGTGGGGGAATTGAACCCCAATTCTTGAAACAAGAACTCTACCCACTATAACACAAGTTGCCTACCAAAAAACAAAAACCACCCCAACACCCAAAATCTAAAAGCTCAAGATAATATCAAAAGTTTGAGTAACAACATATGATGTTGGTGGGAGTGGTGTGAAGTCCATAATCCATGCATAAAACTTACATGCAACAACTAAAATCAATCACAATGATGAAAAAAATCAAAGTGCAAATTTTGGTTAAAAAAAGACAACAAAATAAAATACCCATTTGACTTACTTAATCATCATCAACCTCTAGTTGTTGAAAAAAATCAGCTTCTTCAATCAAATCATAATTTCTTCAATTAGAGCACATTCAACTTTCATATAATCCTTAAGAGTAACAATAGGTGTGCAATTCAGCTATGGATCATCAAGCGAATTTTTAACAACCGTGATTATCCGGTCTAGATTGTCCATTTGTAGGTGACAACTTCACAAGGCTATCAACACACCAACAAGTTAAAAACATGTTCAATTTCAATTTGGAACCCTAGAATTCCAAGGATCTGCTTGGGTAGAAAGCTAACATTTGGAATCTAGTTTCATGGCACCACCACCAGGACAAAGGATTTGCACATGTAGATGCAAGGATAGATAACCTCTTAAATAAATAAAGTTCTCCAACAACAAGAGCACAAGAAGATTCTTCCATGGATGTTCCAACACCAAACATATTACTTTCTTCTTTTTAGATTAAGAATTGGGCACATCAATAGTAGTTGCACATGTTCAGGAAGTAGGATTCAATCGGTCAAAATAAGCCATAAGTAGTGGAATCATTGTTTTGCATCATATTTAGGAGCAAGATGAGTTGTTGCACCATGGGCCACATAATTTTCTACAATTTGTAAAAAATTGAAACAAAGATCCAACATAATGGCAAGCCTATTGTGAACATTATGCAGATCAAATGTTTTCAAAAACAAGAAGAAAGGTTTGATCACCTTAATGATTCCCTGCCAGATTTTTTTTTGCAAGGTGAAGAACTTTAAATCAATTTCAGCCATAATTTCAAACCCATCATTTAGTCCAAGATAACCTTAACTTCCATGTTGAATGAAATATTAGTAGTAGTAATCAAAGCATTTGACAAGGTCCAATGCCCTTTTGATTGATTCATCACACATGCACTCATAATAGGGTTCAAGCAAAAAAAATTACCTTTGCAATAGGCCAAACTTGGGCCTTAGGAATTCACTCATGTAATTTTCATTGTTTTCTGCATGCCATAACAAAGAAAGATGGCTTTTTAAATTCAAGACATTTTTCAAACATAATGATTTTGCTTGTAATCTTATTTTGACAAGTGTCTTGAGCTTGCAAAGTGACAACCCACTTTTAACACAAGCCTTTTCTCACTCCTGCCTCGCCTTTTCAATTTTTTGTCCAAGTAATTATTCTCTATAAACCTACTTCTTCATCTTTCACATTCACTTGCCTTAGCCCCATAGAAACTTTGTCATCATTCATAGAATATTGACATGCTTTAGATTACACATGACCAAAACAAGTGGATTCATTTAAACCCAAGGAAGGTTTAACAAATCACAATCAACAATGGAGTGCAATTTGTAGCCATTAAAGCCAAGTTGTTTCCCTCATCTTTGATAAAAGCAAAAACTCAATGAATCAAACAAAATTTTTCAAACAAAGTTGCAATTGTCATGCCATGCACAAGTCAATTGTTTCATTTACCTTAAACAAGCCAACAATAGCATGCACAAGCTCCCAAGCTTCAAAAAGATAGTTGATAACCAAAACAAACATGTCAATGCTTCCTTTTGACATGCATAAATCAAATGAAATATAAATAGTTGTTGCACTTGTAAGTTTTGGCAAAATATGAATGTCCATATATTTGGTAACTCTAATAGGAAACATTTCTTCCACAAGTTGTGAACGAGATGGAAATGAAACACAAAGGCATTGGCATAAGACTAACCTTCTTAACTAGATATTTTCACAAGTGGACATAGCCTTATAGCCCTTACAAATATACAAGACCAAATCTTCAAGGAACTTTTGTTGTTGCTCATCATGTTGTTTGTAAGGATTTGAAGACCCAAGAAAATTTGTGATTGCACTACTAGTAACTCCAACCCTTTTCTGTGCTAGTTATTGAATATGATCTACGGGAATCATTTTAGTAAGTTGTTTCTTCTTGGCAACAAGCAACTTGGGATGCGCACAATCAATGTGTGTTTTTTTTCAGAGTTGCCCCATTACAATTGGGCATAAGCATGGCAAAGTATGCCAATTGGAAACACTTGCTACTTTTTTGGAAAATATCCATAAAATGTACCTTACTATATTGAATTCATGAATATTAAATTTAATTCAATGATCAGCAATTTATTTTTATTTTTTTGACTTCATTACATAATAATGAAGAACCACATGTTTTAAAACCAACTGAAATATTTTCAACATCTGAACAATTGCCAACAATATTTGACGTTGTCAAATCATAGAAATTGGAGTCAATCCTGCACACACTTTCAACAACATCAATACCATGCAACACACCTTTCTATTTTTCAACCATTGCACAATGTTTTTCACCCTATCCTAGAAGATCATAAACAATAGAAAGGAAATAAAACAACAATGGTATTAATATGATATCTGATTCAAATTATAACTATGGTTTTTGCACAAAAGAAAGGTTAACAATCTTTCCTAAGATGGATCACAAGGAATGGTTGAAAACATTTACAAGAACTTAGCGCAACAAACTTTCACCTCACCAAACCTAGGAATGATAGCCTTATGTGCAATAGTAACATCACAGACTAAACACTTAAACCTTGTGAATGATTCCATCAAAACCATATTGTGTTCCACAAGAGGGCTAAGAAAACACCTTATTCATTCTACTACAAGATCTAGGGACTAAATCACATGTTGTTTCTTTTGAAATGAAGGTGTTCAATGTTGTCAAACAAATGCTTTATTATCGAAGGTAGCTGAATCCAACCTTCCTTTTCACCAAATAGTAGTTCCTTGATGTAATGAACATTTTTTCCTAGTCAAAGCCATATCCAATAAGAGACAAAAAAATTAAGAGATTTACTTCCCAAGTTAGGGAAACACTCATACAAGCATTGATGGATATTGATTCAAACTTTTATTACAAGTCCCCAAAAATGTTATCATAAAACATATGAATTTGAATGCTCACTTTGAAAACCATGCATGGTTAGTATTGCAATAAATTAGAAGTAAACTAACAACATCTACAAGAGTTTAACAATGAGAAAAAATTGCATCAACAAAAAATGGGTACGGCCAAGCAAGATTCTAAGGTGTAGTCATAATTAAATGAACCAAAAAGCATGTAGGGCAACTACTAAAACTTTATAAAAATTGTAATTTTGTTAGATATATTTTTCTAATGCCACTTTAATGCCATGTTAATCATGGAATATAATGCGAAATGACTAATATGAATGTTGAAGAATTTAAAATAAAAATTCAAAAAAAAAAATTTGGGTTCTAGTTTTTAATAAAACACCTTTGAACTTGAACAACATTTGCATCAAAAGTAGTTCACTTTTTAAATTACAAAGCTAAAAACTCTCTTTATAAAGGGATTTTGATGAGAAAATAATTGAGATGATGTTAATTGATTATCCACACTCAAAAAGGACTCACAATTTGAAAGTTATGAAATTTGAAAAATTTTAAAATTTTAAATCTATTGAACAAAAATTTAAAATTTCAAGAGTCTTTTACCACATGTAATGGGGTGTAACGTACATGACATCTAAAAAACATTTGTATTTTTTGAAAAAATGAAATAATTAGCATATTTTCATACAATTTGAAATTAAGATAATTTTCAAAACACAATGTAAATTTTTGTAAAATCTTTACTTTTTTAACAAAATTTAGTTATTCATGAAAAATTAATATCGAAATGTGATGTATTGAGAAATTTATATGTATTTTTAATAACATATTGCAAAATATTTCATCCCAAAAATCCTTTCTATAAGAAAGTGAAAATGACCACAAAAAGGATTGTAGTCCTTAAGTCTTTCATCACCGTTTGCTCATTTGATTGTGATTGCACCTCCTACCAACTAATATTCAACCACACACACAATTTGTAAACCTGATAATACCATAAAAACCGAATTGTAGTTTCATGCATATAAGAAAAGTCCCTTTGCCTAAATTTTCACCACATACATGGCACTAATTAATCCTAAATGTCCAATACCCCAAAAGCCCATGCATTGTCATTCAATATTTATGTTTTGAGTTGTAGATGCAAACAACATGAAGTGGATTACTATATTAGGAAAAGTTAAATCATAAATCCAAAATCTCTACAATAAAAGTGAAGAAAATATTACTCTATTGGGGGATTAGTGGGCAAAAGAATTCCTTGATTCATTATTGGCAATTAGTGTAACGAATTCATCTGTATTCACTTTGCCATCCTTATTAGTGTCAGCCTTGTTAAATTTTTTAAAAAGCTACATCTTCATCAAAATATTAACACAAAATTTCACATCAATAGATCGATGAAAGGAACACATCATCATGAACTTGATATTGGGCTGTTATGTGTATGTGGTGAGTCGACATGTAAACTAATATTGTAAAATGGCATGTTGCACAATGACCAACTCAAGGATAGTTAGTCATACACATACAAAGGTCTACACACAAAATTTCTATCTATTTAGCCATGGACCAACTTTAGAGCTATATTATGAACAATTATGTTTTATAAATGAACATGTGAAACAATAATTGCAACAATCACTACTAAAATTCCTATTTTTTCAAATTAACCAAGTTCACTAGATGGGTCTTTTTTATTAGAGGACATGTATTTTTTTACTAGAGGCCAAGGGCTTGAATGACAATGGGTATCTTTTGGCTAATCAATTTGATTACAATGACTAATTTGACAATTACTCAAATTGGACATCTAGTCAAATTGGCAAGTGCACTAGTCAATAAGGCCACCTATTATACTCAATCAATAGGGCTAACTAAATAGGCTTGGTCAAAACATCCAATGGCTTAGTCAAAAGGGTCAATTACAAATTCCAATATTACTTGGGTAACTTGGGACTACATGTAACATTTTGACTATGTTTTGACAAATTAGAAAAAAATTGAAAAATGTAAAAGTTAACTAATCATAACTAAATCAATTATGACCAAATTAATTATGGTTAAACTAATAATATATATATGGTTTATTTAACCATGATTGAATTGATTATATTGAAATTAATTATGGCTCAACTACCTATGAAAAAATTAATTAAAGTTGAAACTAATCATAATTAATCTAACCATGGTCAATTTGATAATAGTTGATTTAGCCATGATAATTAGTTTAACATATTTAACTATACCATTACTAATTGGGCCATTGTTGGTTTTACCATAATTATTTTAATTATTTTAATTTTATGCATAATTATTTCATTCATGTTTATTTTAGCCAAATTCATTTTACTCATGGTTAGTTTAACCATTTCTAGTTTAGACATGGTTAATTTTTCCATAATTATTTTAACCATTTGGATTTAAACCATAATTAGAACATTTTAGCCATAATGATTTTATGCATAGTTGATTTAGCCATAAAATATTTATTCATTGGTTAATTTAACCGTATTAACTTTATTCATGGTTAGTTTAGCCATTTCTAATGTAACCATTTTTAGTTTAGCCATGATGGTTTAACCATACAATATTTATTCAACAATTAGTTTGGCCATATTTATTTTATTCATTGTTAGTTTTAACCATTTCTAGTTTGGCCATGGTTGATTTAGCCATAAAATATTTATTCATTGGTTAGTTTGACCATATCTACTTTATTTATCTTTAGTTTCACCATATTTATTTTTCTCATGGTTAATTTAACCATTTTTAATTTAGCCATTGTTGGTTTTGCCATAATTATTATACTCAAAATTAATTTAGTCATGGTTATTTTTCCATAATTATTTTTATTTTTGGTTGGTTTAGCAATTATTAGTTTAATAATAATTTATTTTCCCACAATTACTTTAGTTGTGGTTGGTTTAGGGATTATTATTTTACCAATCATTAAGTTTTTCATAATTAAATTTTCCTAAATTAAGTTAACCGCCTATTTAACTTATGTAATGTAAGTATGTGGTTAAATAACCAAAATACAAATAGTTTATACATATGGGTATTTATGTATACATACCCTACCTATACTCCACCTATTCACATGTTTTTTAACCTTTAGGTAATCTAATTATATAGGCTAATGTAGGCCATTTATATACCTATGATTAATCACTAGTTGGTAAACTAGTTATTTACTTAAAATACACTAATGAAGTAATTAAATAGTTAAATATTAATTATTAAAAATACATTGTTGATAATATATAATGAATGAGGTCAAATTTGTAAGGATTAATATAATCTAGTTGTAATTATTAATTATAATTAAATAATTAGAAATTAAATATTATTAATTTCTATTTTAACTTAATTAACATACACATCTACCTACCTCTTTATTTATTTATCTTTGTAGTTATTTTGAAATAATGTTGTGTGAACTAAAAGGCTTCAGTGTTGTTTAGACATGAAAATGTTTCTCCCTCTCAAAAGTTTGTCCCATATTGTTTGTCATCTTTTCCAAATGATGAACAATATAAATAGATGCACCATAAGCATCCAAAACATAAAAAATATTTTAAAAACGAAAGTCACTTGGGATGAGCCAAGTGAAAAGGTTCAACCTTAAGGGCCAAATTCAAAATGAAATAGGATTTTCCTACATAGGTCATCTAGGTGTAGGCTTAATTTAGGTGGTGTACATTTAAACCTAGTGAAGGTCATAGCTTAGGTTGCCCTAACCTACTTTAGGCTTCTATACCTAGTTGCTAGTTATATGCTCCTAAACCTAGGCCTAAGAACTTAGGTTGTAGGTTCTTAAACATAGGTACTTTCATAGTAGGTATCTAATTTTATGTTTAACCTAAGTTACTTAGGTTGTATACACGTGGCATAGCCTAGTAACCAATGTTTAAATGCCATGTGACATAACCTAGATGGCCAATGTTTATATGCCACATGGCGTAACCTATATGGCCAGTGTTTAAATCCCATGTGGCATAGCCAAGGTGGCCAATGTTTAGTTGCCATGTGGCTTAATTTGGGTGGCCATTGTTTAAATGCCACATGGCATTTGCCTAGTCAAAATGGTGTTTGATTAATCAAAAAATCATTTAACTATTGTATTGACTAGTCAAAAGTACTAGTCAAAATAACTAGTCAAAAATGCCAACCTAGGCCTAGTCAAAAAGTACATAGCCCAATCATAATGGACAAATTCAAAACAACTTGTCCAAAATGACTGACATGTTTTTTTGACACTTGTGCAAAATATGTCTTTTTTACCAAAATTTCTAGTTTAAAAAATTAGGAATTCTAGTAGTGAATCTAGGTGTTTGATTGTAGATCATCAAACATGGATAAGTGTGATACTTTCTACTAACAATGAAATAAGAGGCATTATAATTTTACATTGAATAAACAAAGGGAGTTTGCCTATAATTTTGACTAAACTCTTTTGATCAAATGTTATTCCCAAACATAAAAAACACACTTTATTATTACTGGAACCATGCATGATCAATAGATCCTAATCATTTTAAGACGTACTTCACCTTGCTTCCTTTCAATCTATAGCTTGACAACTTTGGGTCATTTCCAAAAAGGAGAATGTATAAGAAAATCATTAGGGTGTAAACATGTTAAAAGGAACCACAAAGTACAAGGTTAAAGTCCTTTCCAGGGACTGCATTTGACACATGTGGCATTCTTGTGTTGTTCAATTTTCCTAATTTCTGCATTTTTCATACTTAGTTTACAATTATGTTTTGAATATAATTACTTTTTACTATATCTTGGTCTATATCATTTATATATAATGCATCCATGCCCTAAATAACACAAAAATGAATAACCTTTGTTAAGGATTTTTTAATTCATGATTTTCAAGGTCAAAATCACATCTAAAAGTTAATTGAAACAAATATGCTCAAATGCATTTAAAAATGAAATTTACCAATTTCAAGTGCTTTTGTTTTTATAATCATCAATGTTAAAACCTTCTTCAATCTTGAAAAGGAATGGTGCACATTTGATTTAAGGAAAAAAAAACATTTGAAAAAAAACCAAGTTGTCACAATTGCTTTGAACATGCAAAAGGACTCTTGAAACATTATTAATTTGCATCAAGTTTTGAACAATGGAACCTTATAAATAATGGAACTCAAAAAGGAAATGAAAATGAAAATCTAATTTATTATGCTCCTCTTGTGTTTTTTCAAAGATGTAAAATTATAGTTTAAATAGTTATGACATAGTTTTTGACTCCTTTTAATGTGTTTACACTCACCAAGGATCCATATTTTAAAACCACTTGGCTGCATTCATTTAGTATAGAAATGAGGTTCATGAACTTCCTATGTTCCAATATTATGTCATCTTATCTTTTTCGGTTATAATTAGTTCAAGGAAAAGATGGAGAAATATTCCCTTACCTCCAAATCCCCATCATATGAAGTGATAGAAAGGCAGGATTTTTGAAATAGTGGTGTTTTTTGAATAGGTGCTTTTGACTTCTCCTCTAGACCATCCTTGCTCCCTGTCAAGACAATTGAATTGACAAACAACCACATTGACTTAAACACTCATAACCACCAAGTGTTGCCTAAAATGCATAGGTGAATATTAATGTCTAGGTGGCCATACATTGTTATAGAGTTCATGAATGCATATGGATGTTAGATAGGGTTCCTTCAACTCTTTGAATCCCTAAATTTCATTAAGAGTTGAAAATGGCTAGTTGTCTACAAATAGGATACTTTAATAGTCTTCAGATTTTAGAACATGAAATTAATTTGGAGTGTGTAAATCAACGTTGACCACAACATAACAATGGAGTAGCATGAGAACTACCATCCCAACTCATTTCAAAAACATTCATTGAAAATATGAAAAAACATGAAAAAACATTTAACATTTGTCAAATTGGGGTCCTATGACAAAACTATAAATATGAAAGGAATGATCATAATAATATAGCCAAGAAAAAGGAATGACCATAGTGCAGAAGTTCAAGGATGCCATTGCATCTATCCTTGGTAGTTGTGTTGCATACTTTCCCATATACGTTTCACTTTAAAAAATTGTAGGTGACTGCAATCCATTCAAGATTTGTTGGATGTGGAAAGTGATCAAGATGTGAAGCCACACCCATAGAATAAGAAATATGAGATTGGTAGGCTTGCCAAAAACATGAAATCCAATACTTGTCCAATCTTATGTCTTTTCACCTAGAGAAAATTTTCTTGGTTGTTTTACATATGCATTGAAAAGAGGACTTGAACAACAATCCTTCACAAAGTTTTCTGTAATAATCTAAAGAATTTGAAACTTTTATTTCTATAGAAAAAAAAATCCCCAATTTGAGAAAAGGAACACCAAAAAAGAAATTTTCATATTACATTGTAGAATGTTGGTAATAATCAACTAATGGGGATCCTTATTGGAACATGATATTTACCTCACGAGTGAAAATTCAATGATTAGCCCAAACCACTTTTTCTCACACACCTATCTAATCTATAACAAATAAATCTACACAACAAGGTGTGTGTAGTCTAAGGTGGTTCATTTCTGGCAACTTCTCCACTCTCTAAAAGTTTGTATAGTAGTATTAAAATGGCAATATATTTTGATATCATTAATTTGGTGAGGAATTACATGGTGGTCAATGAATTAAAATGTCCATATGAAAAATAACCATTTAAATTTTATTTTTTATGTACATGTTAAGAAAATAAAAATTGAAATCCACCCGAAAATGATTATGATATCAACTTATGAGAATATGGCTCATTTGAAGCCATTCAAAAGTCCATACCTTTTTCTTGGTTAAATTTTTCTTGTAATGTTTTTGCACATATGTTGTTTCTGTTTTAACATATCATATATTGAGTCCTTAAAATATATCCCGAATAAAATTCAAACACAAAAATGCATGTATATAGAGGCACAAACAACAAACCAGTCCATATTTTTCAACTTCAAAAATCCATTACTGTATATTTGGTGTATATATGTTACAATTTTTTTATAGAATTTTTTTTCTTCAAGTTGACAATCTAAATCTAGCCACAAAATTTGAAAATTATTGTTTTTATACCATGTTAATAACATGTAAATGCATGCCACTCTGCAAAAAAATGGATTGTGACGCAAAAAGTGAACCACCCTACCTTGCAACCACCCACCAACACTTTGAAGTGACAGAATAGTTAAAATAGTCCTAATTCTTAACCTTGTGAAAATCACTCACAAGATGTCAGACCATCACCTTCATCATGAATAGTAGTGACGAGTTGCCATGACTACCCAATTCTTTCATTAGTGAATGAAAGCATACTAAGGTGTAACATTTAGCCACATGTGGAAGTCCATGATTACTTAAATTAACATTACAAAGGTAGTGTGAAAGCAGGATACCTTGAATCACACAAATCATTTTACAGGTTATAATTGTAAATTTATTATAAATGTATTTTCAACTTTATTTTACATTATGGAGAACTTAAAATTAAAAGATGAACTTCTAAACTATTATTTTTGTATAAAGGACTTAATTAAAAAAAACCGTAATTCAAGTTATATAAACAATTTTGATTTTCAAAATCTTTCCAAAAATTCCTCCTTAGTATCAATGTTATTACATCATATTACCATTGAATCCTTGACACATTAAAAAAATCATATGAAGGTGCATGAAATCCATACTCATTGATTATGGATTGTTATAGGTTTTTGGGTACTTTTTAAAAAGTCCATTATGTTATGGTTATTCAAAAAATATTCATGTAACTTATATAATGTGATTATAATATATATAACATTGTATTGTTGAATCTTTTTTCATTTTAATTGATTATATTTAATCACATGGCTAATTACAAATTCCAAAATCTTGTCAAAACTACCTTGTGACAAGATATTATAGGCAATGTAGTGTGCTTTCCCCTAGCTCCTAACAATGGTGTAGAGGGTGAAAACACATTACAATGGTACATTTTGAACAAAAAAATGTACTCATTTTTAATACATTTTGTATTATTTTGGGGACAAATTTTTTTCATTTCATCTAGCATTTTGAAAAACACTAAAAATGGATTTTTGACACAAATGCTCCCTCACAATTCTTGTTATCTTTCAAATGATAATGTTTTTTCAAAAAACAATTATATATTCACACACTTACATTTTTTTGAATGAAAGACCTCATCTAGATTTTTTTGTGAAATCACATGAGTGGAATTCTTCATATAGAGTTGAAACGAGACAATGAACTCATATGTAATATATGATTGAGTACTTCATCAAGTTTGGTAATTGTTTGAATAGTTTTTGAAATATATTCGTTTTTTGTAGTATATTGATATGATTACAATTTTTTCACTGATATATTTTTCAATCATTTAATATCAATTTCAAATTAGAATTTTTTTGACAATCTTATTCCAAGTATTATTTGCAAAAAACTATTTCAATATTAGCTTGTAGAAGTTTAAAAACATGTAGTTTTAAAAAGTAGTATTTGTGACAATAATCTTTGATCACAATAATGTGCTTTCACCCTAGATAATTGGACAACAACTAGAGAATATATGAAAGAACATGCAAGCAAGCAAGCAAAAAGAGAGAGAGAGAGAGAGAGAGAGAGAGAGAGAGAGAGAGAGAGAGAGAGAAATGTTTGTTTGCCTCTAGTTGGTGATGATGTTAGATCATGCATATGTTGTTGAAAATAAATTCTTTGTTAATGACTCGTTGAAATGTTGTCATAATAGCAATAGTCATGGATGACTTGTGCTTTCAAGCATGGATAGGGTATTTTCCATAGAACTTTCCATTACACTGATGAATGTTGAAGATTTCTTCAAATGCACATAAATAATAGTCTCATGGGAGTTTTTGATTGATCACAAAAGAGAGAGAGAATGTGTGTGTTTTTTCTTGGAAAGATTGTGCATCTTGTCAAACATGTATGGAGACCACTTCTTGTCTTATTGCAATTTTTTGAATACACATGTAGAAAAATCTTTGGTCATCTTCTTGTAGTTTTTTTCACCCATTATTGTTCAAAATGCAACAAGAATTTACACCTTTGCAAGATTGGGAACTTGGAAGTTGATCAAAAGCCCCCATCGACTATGCAAATTCAACATCAACTCCATGCTTGCTCACTTGCTGGTTCTTTTGCCAAGAGCAAAATCCAAGCAGAAATTAGAAAGAAACCAATATGTCTATGCGAGAGATGACACCTAGACACTTTTTCTTTGATTGGAAAAGTTCCCAAGACTAAAATGATAACCGCATCCTTATCAGCCTAGTTCACGTTGGTGGAATTGATCAAAATAAAAACATCACACACCACACCCTTGCTCGAAGTAGTCATCAAGAAACAAATAGAATTGAATTCCAACATTGGTAGGATCAAAATTGAATTTCACTACCATATCCTTTTTGTTGTTTAGGGTATGAGATAGCAAAAACTTGCAAACCCTCAAGCACTTGAATGCATACAATTCAACCTTAAAAAAATCAAAAACCGTAAAATCCAAATATGCATAGTGTCAAATACATATATGGACATAAGCACATATTAGGATGAACACGAATATGTATTAGGTTATTGATGAACAATAAATTGAAGGATATGGATATGCATAGATAATCAATCAATATCCATCCACTAGATATGTATATTCATATATTTAAAATTTTGACACAAGTTCTGAATATGTATATACATACCCACTAATTATACATATTAATAATTGGATTGAATTGGATAATCGGACAACATTGGTCTCAACGCAAGTCCCACCCCCACACAAGTCCAAAGGGCTCATGTGGAAAGGCATGTCATTTATGTTTGGTTTGGCTTGCAATTGATAGGGAAGTGCTTTTTGTTGCTAATAGTCTTGAGACAAATATCTTTTTATCACCTATAACATACTAATGTTGCAATCACATTAATGCTAAGTTAATGTTAAGATAGGCCAGTTTTTCTTATTGCATTTACATGACAAATCTTAGCTAACATAAAATCCTAGGTAGAATCCTATGTGACTTGCAATGTTAAGTTGGAGTTAAGTTGACATTAAGTGGATGCTTAACAATGTTTCTTTTATTGACGAATTTTCATGAAATTTTAACTTGAAAAATATGATTTTGACCTATACAAAGGATTTTTCATGAAAAATGGGCCCAAATTCAATAGATTTCAAAAGAAAAAAGAAATTTAATTGTCAAATTTTTATCATAAAATATATATTTTTAATATTTTACTTTCATATTGACTATGTAGCCAAATTTGACTAAATTATTTTTTGAATGATTGTTACTTTGACTACATAACAAAATGGGGTTTTAAGTCAAATTTACTTAAGATTTTTTATTTATTTTTAACGATTCTCCTAAGTGTGATCAAGTATCAAAAAAGTTAACTAATTTTTAGGTCAGTTCTAACCAAGACAAGTCATTTTTTAAAAACATGATGTTATCCAAATGTCAACTTACTTAACACCATGGGACTTTAAACCAGGTCTGATTGTAACTTATTGAAAATCTATAACCCCTATTGAAAAATTGAACAATTTAAGGAGAGAGACTGCTTAAATACCCCCCTTGAGCCAATAATTATGACTGGCCAATCAAGACTGGAGCCATTTTTTCACTCCCGTTTGTGTAGCCCACTGTATCCTATAGTAATTTACAAGTATAAGGACTAAACCCATTTTCAAACTGTTTGAAGGCTGCACTTTATTCAAAGGTGAAGACTCTAAAGACTCTTCAAATGGGTTGATAAAAAAACTTGATATTTTTTGATTGTTTGGTCACATATGATTGGCTCATGCTGTGGCAATGTTTGATACATTTCACTTTACACTATCCAATATTCATGTTTAGGCATGAGGAAATAACTCTGCACACTATCTTACCTGTGATAAACATGGATGGAACAAAGTTAATTTTAAAAATATCCCTTTATACTGTTGGCTATCTTTTTGAGCATGATGTAAAATTTGGCACTTTTTCACAATTTTTTCAAAAACATTTGGTGATCATAAACCTTCAAAAGCACTATTGTTTAACATTTTCACCAGCTGGCAAGAATTCGCTAGATATTTGAAACACTAAGGCCCACATTAGAACAAGCGTCCAGGGTCCACTTTCCTAGGAACCAATTTGGAGTGATTTGAAGCAAATTGAATCTATGAGTTGGATGTACCTTGGTCCTTGGCCTGATTCTTGGTTCTCCAAATCAGGAGCTCTCCTTTTAGCACTGTTTTTTGGTCCAAACCAATTGATTTTTCCTCCAAAACAGGTGCCATGTAGGTTTAGCCTCAATTTGCCACTTTTTGGTCTTGGATCCTTATCTAAAAGCCTTGGGACCAATTAAAAGCTTTTAACCAATAAGATTGCTCGAATTCATTGATCCCTGGACCTTGGACCCTCGTCTGAAGTTGGTCTAAGATAGAAGCCCACATACCAAGTATGGGTGGAGATGTTCTTTTAGTAGCTCCAGTGGCTGCTGAAATTGCAAATACTACTTTTTGAGTGAGCCCTCTGCCATTCGGGTGTGAATAATTCTCCTCTGTCAAAAACCTAGCGAATGGTGTGGATTACAAGCCTCTGCCATGATAAACTTATGGTTTTGGGTTTGGGTGGCCGACCACAATGATCAACAACAAGTTGATTGCTGCTGATTCACTTGCCATCGCAATTGAAGAATGTGTCACTTTTATTTTTAACTGAAGAAAATAAAGTGCAAATTATAATGTTTATGGGTGAGGAGAGGATGAACATTTATGTTTAAAATAGATATTATATTTAGTGATAGCAAGTACTTTCCAGTGGAACGCGAGGCGAGGCGCTAAACAACCCCCTAACGAGCTCTGTCCAGCGCTGGTTTAGCATGTCTTTTTGCACACCTTTTTCGGCCTTGCACAGTCCTGCAAGAAACCATGCAACCCTGTTTTCAATGTTCATCAGTTCTTCAAAAAAAGCACAGAATGTTCTGTCGATGTTCTTTGTTGCCAATTTCGGCATGATCATCCTGAAACCCCCCCTCAGGGTTTGAAACCGGGAACCTCCCTGGAATAGATTTTAGCTGTAACCACTGACATACCACCAGGCACTGAGGAGGGAGATTTATTTTCACATTTATTGAGTAGACAAAGTCAAAAAGGGCAAAAAATTTAAAACCCTGCGGCAGAACAACGCAGTTCTCCGCAGGGCTGCACTGTCAGGCCCGAAACCAGCTCCGGACAGAGCTCGTTAGGGGGTATTTAGCGCCTCGCCAGTGGCAGAACTGCTGGAGATGCTCGTCCTTCGATAAAGTTTGATAAAGTTTTGCATGGTTGTATGACATTGTTCTCATGTATAAAAGCCTGGGTGTGCTTCATGGAGAAAGGAAATTAAAAGCTGCTGTCCTCACTTGTCATCCTATTTGGATGCATCATAAAATTGGAAAAAAAAGAACCCTAGTCTTCAATAGATCACATACAAAAGGTAAAAGGGCAAAGGACTCAGGAATCAATCCAGCACTTGGGCCCTCCATGACGCATTACAAGCATTCATAACATATCCTCTAAATTGCATCTATAGGATAGAAACTATTGACACTTTGATCCAGGGGTGAGAAATGAGTGCATACATTTAAGAGGTGGCCCGTGGACAAAGCCTCATGCAATCAATGTATCCAGCATATTAAGACTTCCAGGATTGTCTTGAGCCACATTGGATCCTAGTGTTGTATTGTGGATAGTGGGTTGCATCTTCTTTGATCGTTTGTTTGTCTGTCTGTCTGTCTCTTTTTCCTCGCAGCAAAAGAACCCACACTTTTTCCTTTCATCTGGTTTTGTCCTTTCCAATTTGGCTATCCCAATGGTTGTTTTACTAGCACTGACCTTGCATGTGTGTATATGTATGCACATACCATATGTTGTATATCAGATATTGTTCGAAGTTAACATTGAGGGCCTCTTCCCACTAGTGGCCAAAGGGGAATGGGCAGAGCTTGGATGTACTCTTGTTTGTTTGTTTGTTCTTGTCAAGAGCCAATGCTTGATTTGACCCTCTCAATAATTGTAAAGTAGTATTTGGTGTGTTTTTCTTTATAATTCTGAGAGTGATCAAACTCTTAGCAGTTTTTTTAAAGAAACTTTTTAATGTAGCCCAAATGGTGATCATCCATAGGACGATTTAGCCAAATCTGGCTACAAACCAGATATAAAGTCCTTAAACCATTCCAAGAGGCTAATTGCTACACCATGTTCTCCCTTGGCCAAAAGAAGGGCCTACTGTGTCAAACTAAAATGGGCCCCCAAACCCCCAAAAATGGCTAGGGGTAGCACTAAAAAGCCTTCCTAGGATAGGATATATATGTGAACATATGTGCACCCTTAAATTTGGTTCAACATTGACTGACGAACAACTCTTTTTCCAGATTGAAATCATTACCCATAATAATGGTGTTTGCATTCAAAAGCCAGTTTCCAAAATGAAATGGTTTTAACCAAATATTAACCATTTGTTCATAAGTCGATAGTGGGCTTCTCATAATAAACTAAGGACATGTTTCCTATACACCTCCCCACTGAGTCCACATTCCCTCCTCCTCAAACATGCATGCACAAATCAATGCTCCAAAACCCCATGGGCTCACATATACAATACTATATTATTACCTATCACATTTTCATTCCAATATTGAATATTGCATGGAGTCACTGGTCATATGTGCTATCATTACTCCAACTGTCCACTTTTGGCAATATTATAAATATTAAAGTATGAGGCTTCTAACTAATAAAACCTCAAGAGAGTACTTATAGCATGAAATAATAATTACAATGAACATGTTAATGGTGACCCATAGATGGAGTCATAGTGTTTTAGGTGTGATTCTGACCAGCCCTTTTTTTGGTTTTTAAAGTGTGCCTACATGGCTACAGAAGTCTTGAACTCCAGAGCTAGTGGCGATATGTTTTGAACATTTGTTGAAGGAGCTGGCCACCTTGTGCAGAGCAAGGTAGGAACATGGCAAAGGATAGTGTGTCGCAAGCTAATTGTAGTGGCTATGGTTGGAAATCAGAGAGACATGTCATTCATTGGTGGCTACAAATAGAATTTTGTAACTGATTTTAGTCTACTATCAAGTTTATGAAGGTGCATAGTATGGCTCCATGGCCTTATGGGTGAGAACAAACTTGCTACTTAAATCCATAGTGTAACAATTTCATTACACTTATTAAGATGATGGAAATGATGGGAGCTGCAAACCACATCAAAAACTCAAATAACTGTCAAATTTGTACTAAGGTATGAATTGGGCTACTTTTGCATCAACAACTTAAAAGAAAAAAAAATCTAATCTATGTGCAATTAGCATAGCACCTTGTTGCTCCAATTCATGCATCAAATGTAACATTGCATGGAAATATTTTTAAAGTGAAAAACTTTTGGGTTTACATGTCAACCATTATAGGAAGTGAGGATCTCAAGTAACTCTAAGGTCTTAAAAAATGCTAGAGATATGTAGAAAACAACATTCATCCTCTATACTTTTTAGAACTATAGTCATCTATGTTGGCTTAATATACTTAGGAAAGCAATATGTCAAAACTCAAGATTCATCAATTGTCTTCTAGATCCAAATCAAAGGATTGAAATCAAAAGGTGGCCATGGTAACCCTATAATTCCTCTTCATGCATAATTTGAACATTCCAAGTTGAGAATCAAGTTGGCAATGATCAAGAAAAATTGGAGCTACCATGCTTGACTCAAAGTAACACTTTTTCAATATTGCCAAGTGTTTAGCAAAGCTCTTGTCACCATCGGGTTGTAGCCAAGATTGTGAATACACAATGCCCATGGCATCAAACAATGCAAACTAAGAAAGCAATTATCCAATTCCTTGATCAACTAGGCAATTGCACTTGTGAAATAACATAAGCAAATTAAAAAAAATAAAATTAGATACCAAATTAATGCAATAAAGTTCACACCGCATCAATGAACTTAAATTGAATTAAAAAATTTTAGGAATTCATTTGAATATTTTGATTTAACAAATGCAACGAAAGTTTGAAAGAAACCTCAAATCATAATTATTCATACTTTAAACATTGGGTTATTGTGCATGCCCCAAAGTTTTTCATTGTTCACAAGGAAAGCAAGTTGCTCATTACTATCATTCAAATCTACTACCCACTTCATGTGGATGTGGTCATGATTGCAATTCAACAAACTTGCAAAAACCCAAAATTTGTCATTAGAAAATGGGAAGCTACCATCATTGTACAAGGTATAGAGCTACCCCTAGTAGATCTTTATTATAGGTAGAAGATCACAAATGAAAACATCTTGGTGAGGTGAAATGACAATGATTACATGAGAAGGTAACTAAGGAAAAGGCAACTTAATATTTCACAACTCAAAAGAAATCAACCTAGGAAAAGGTGACACATGTGAATTGATAGCTTGAGAGAAAATGCACAAATAAATGACCTAAATTCTTTTAATGGGCCTTTCCCATAAGATGGTAAAAACATAAAATCACACATTAACTATGTAAGCCTGGTTTGACATTTGGATTTAGTCTACTGTGAGGTGACTTCTTGTCCCTCTACTCCCAGTTCTATGAAATGATTATACTTGGAAGAACATATGCTATTGGTGAAGGAGAAATGCAAAGGGTATTTCTAGATATTAAATCGTGTTTGTAGTTAAAAACAAATAGTTTGCCTCCTATGCATTATTTATGATTTGTTTTAATAGCAATTGTTTTTGCATCAATCAAATTCCCTTACTTGCCAAAAACGTCTACCCATGATGAACTAAACAACTTTACCTAGATGAATTTTTTTGTGTGATGTTTTAAATGAATTTGAAATGTTGAAGGTAATGAATTCAAGGCGTCACCAAATGTAGTGTTGTGAAAGCCAAAATTGTGATATCAACCCACCTCCACTTAAATAGATGCCGTTTCTTTCCAACCAATTCAAATGACTTGATTCCAATTGGAATTGATAAATATATTATCAAAATTCTAACTCTACAAATCTTGGAATTTTATGTTAAACTATCACCCACCTAAACCAACTTCTAAAAAACTAACAAAATTCTCAACTTGATAACAAACCTTTAGTCTTTTAAAGTGTTGTTACCATCACAAATTCTATCCAAATTTAGTTTACAAAATCTCATTGGAAAGTTAACTACAAGGTGCATTTGCTTACCAAAATCTCAAGCCCTACACCTAAATTAGAAAAACATTATGCTATAAAACTTGAAAGGTTTTTACAAAAGCAAAAAGCTCAACTTGACAACAGACCTCTAGTCATTTAAAATGTTGTTACCATCACATATTTTATCCAAATCCAACTTGCATTAGTTCATTGGAAAATTAACTATAAGGTGCACCTACTCATTAGATCTCAAATTTTGCACCTAAATCAAGAAAAAATTATGCAACAAAACTTGACATATTTTATGGAAGTTCTCTAAAATTTCAAACTTCAAATCTACCCCTATTCATTTTCATCCTTTCAAAAATATTATTATGATCCAATGCTATTCTCCCTCTTTCCAACATCTACTAGAACTAATCATTCTTCTTTTCCCAAGGAAAATTGGAGGAATAATTTTTCAAATATTTAAATAAAAAATCACGTTCGAAAAAAAAGGTTAAATGATTGAAATTTGTGTCTTTACAGAAAAGAAAAAAGGAAGGAGGCGAAAAAAGACCCCCAACTTAGTGGCCAATGGAAGCTTTTAAGTTTGGTGGCCTTTAAAAAGAATCCAATGCTTGGAGGTCAATGAAAAAACATCTTTGTTTGGTGGCCAATGGAAGGTTCCAAGCTTGGTGACCTTTAAAAGGAGTCCAATGTTTGGAGGTCAATGAGGAACATCTTTGCTTGGTGGCTAATGGAAGGTTTCATGTTTGGTTTCCTTTGGAAGGAAAAGGAAAAACATAATTTTCACTTCATTTTCACCTCCTTTCACTTTCATCTCAAAAGATTTTACTTAAAAAAAAAATTCCATTAATTTTAAGTTTTTCTTTTATCATGGTTCTAGACTGTTACTTCACGTCTTTCCTTCCTTTTCCTTGACCTATAAATCACATTCAGACATCTTGATGTACCAAGTTTTCCACACACTCATCGCCAAGTTGATTTTGATCAAAAATAAAAAATTTCCTTCTTTGAATTCATGGTGTCGCACATGACCATGTTTTACGGGTTTCAAGTTGCACAAATGAACGAAGAACCGCCCCAAGAGTTGTCCTTAGATTTGACATTAACCCAACCTCTTCATGATGAAGATCTTGAACCACAAAAGGTGCACCTTCATTTCAAAATTGAATCCCTTCAAGTTTGGTATTATCAAATTTTTAAAAACTTTTGTACCTTGGTGATTTTGTTGCAAGTTGATTTCGCTTTCGGTGATGAACTTGAAATTGTTTACAAATGTTTTTATGAAACTTAAAACATTTTATTTTTGCATAGTCTTCAATTTTTGGTGTTGGACACTATTGTTGATTGCACGATTTGATCCATTGACTACCTCCTAATAGCAAAGTGGATTACTTAATTTGCACCATCTGACGCATCTTAAATTTCTTGCAGTTATGAACTATCACTATGGCATAACTTAGAATTCAACATGTACTTACAACTTTTCCTTGAACTTATCCATAACTTGAATAAAAATTTCATTTATCATGAAATCCATGTTGTAATTGCCACCCTATCACACTACTTATTTTAATCGTTATGTTGTCTCAAATTAATTTTACATGCTTACAATGTTTGAAAATTATTTTATTTCCATTAAACCCTTCATTGACACACCTTTAACTATTCCAGGAATCTCAAATCATTTTTGCTTGGGTTTTAGTGTGTGATTATCCAAGTTAAATACCATAAAAAGACCAACATTTTGTTGAACATTGTGAATTTTGTTGTTTGTTTCTAACCCCAACCCTCTAGAGATATCTCACCCCCAATCACACAATCGAAGTTTTAAAATTACGATTATTAGTTTTTGTTGAAAAAAAAATTTAACCTTACACCTCATGCATCCAATATCAAATCTGAAACAAAAATAACCCCCCATGCGACCGTGCAACCATGCGCACCCATCATTCCTCCATCTAACTTGAAATCACTAAATACCCTTAATACCCTTATCACACCTCAATATCCCTAATGCAATTCTTGAAAATTGAAACTACCATGCAAGGATGTGTCAATAGGGCTCACATCTGTTTGAGAAATAATATGACAACATGTTGGGTTTTGATTTTGTTGTTGACCTTGCGATTGATTTCAATGTTTTTCGTTTCATGATTCAAAACACACAAAAAAATAGATGCAAAAGCACAAATAACATGACATTAAAACTCAAGCACAAATAATTGCAGACACTAAAACAAGTGATCACACAAAACCAACAAAACACAACATAATGAATCAAATAACCCTTGGTTTCAAATGCATTTAGAAGCCAAATTATAAGAAAAGGAGCTTGAATGAAGTTGTACTTGGTTCAAAGGAATCGTATCAAAATCCAAATCTTATTTCAAGAATCAACTTGGGGAGAAGCACACATGGCTTCACATTGACATTCATTCATGATTGTGACTTACAATAAAAAGAAAGTCCCAATGGCATTGCATAATACAATGGCTATTACTAAGTGTAATGCCCACCAATCTTTGCCTTCAAGTGTGAAGTGATTTTTGTACTTATACTTGGAAACAAAAAACATGGCAACAACAAATAGAATTTAAAAATAGAAAGAATGGTGGTGACAAACCTTGTTTAAAAAGGGCTATGGTAATAAACCTTAATGTTCTCCTTAAAGTTGTTGACAACTCCAACCTAAAAATCCTAGCCAAAAATGGTTATACAAGTAGTCTTGATGATGGTACTAGCTACATCTTATGGTGACTACCTAAGGTCGTGTGGTGATAGGCATGGGTGGAAAATAGAGTTGTCATGGCAATATGACTATTAACCTACAAAGCAATATGGCTACATGCCTAGAAGTAGTTGAGGTATTTGATTATACTAGAAGCTTATTTTTTATTTTTTTTCCATGTACCAATTGCCTTACAATTTTTTAAGTGCTTTTTATTTATATTTTTCCCCCAAAAAAGGTGATACTAACTATCAACCTCTTTGAAGGGGATGCCCATATGGTAAATTATTCCTGAATTTTACTAAGTTAATTTTGTAAGCTTGTTTTTATTTCACCAATGAAAAATACAATGTTCCCCACCATCCCCATTCACCCCCAAAAATAATAGAAATCCTATATTTGATTTTGGTCTAAATTGGACAAGCTAAATTTTTCCTTTCTCTCAAAATAGAGTTTGGATATTATAGGTCATGCACATTGTTAAGGCAAAAAATAATAATAATAATTAAAAAAAAATCTAGCTCCTAATATGCGTTAAAGTGCAAGGATACGTACCAATAAGCCCATTTAAAGAGTGAAGGAATGAAGGGCAATGAGGTGGGCATTCCCCACATATCTATTATTTGGCCTAATTACCATCTACTAAGGAAGTCCGGGGAAAATGATTCCAAAGATTGACCCAAGTGTCTTGGTTGGTGGTGTGGTAACTAGTTACACCGGTAGCTATGTAATCAGTTCCCAACATGCGAGAATGTGTGGTTTTGTTAATGCATTTACTTACACAATTGGTAACTAATAGTTGGTTTCCATGCCATTTGTAAGTATATTGACAATCATTATAGTAATTAGCACAATAACTAATTACAATTGACATTAATGTTTTCTTTTCTTTTTCTTGACATTGAAAATTTTATTGTATTTCTACTAGGAATTTTTTTTCCCAATTTCTTAAAAATGGCAAAATTTTGCTAGGAATCAAGAAAACTAATTAGCACCATTTAAACCTTGGAAACATGGTGTCTTTTTCCTAATATTTTGATATGGAAAATTTCCAATAAGATAGCAAAATTATTCAAATTTTAACTCTAGGAAACACATTTCCCCCCCAAAAATCCCTTATTTTCTATTGGAAAAAGACAAAATTTGTCCAAAAACACAGTACTTGCAATAATGTTTTTCTTAACAATTTTGTGATTGAAATAAGTTGGCATTTGTTTGGGGCCAATTGTAGCAACCTAGTAAATTTCTTTCTAAGAAATTGTGGACAAATTTGTACAATTTCAACTAAAATATCTTTGTTTTTGGAAAACAATTCCAATTTTTTGACCTTGAACACAAGTGAAATGTTAAGTTTTCATATTAGGAGAATTCCAAAGATATTTCCTTTTTCAACCATCTTGTTGGATATCAATTTCCTACCACCTTGCCTAAGTTACATTTACCGGGTTATAGTTATTTGAGATCTTTGTGTTACATGCACATACTTTTAAGACTATGAGATATGTTACATAAGTTTACTTAAATATTTTTAGTTAAATTTAGTGTGAAATATCTCATGTGATGATTCACTCTTGTTAAGGGGAGGTAAGATTTTCATGGGGGTGTTCACCTCCTATTCAAGAGTAGGCAAGAGCTTAGGGGCGGGTCATAGGTTTGTAACAACATCTATGTGATCCTAAGGTTGGGTGGAGAACTTGTTGGAAATTAATGTTTTATCATTTCTATTCTTTCATTAATTTTCTATCAATTCCCAACATGGTATTAGAACATGCTTGTTTTTTTAAGGTAATGAAGATTGAATTTGCTTTCTACATCTTGAAAGCTTTGAAACATTGGGTGTGTTTTGTTTTTCTAGCATTTTGCTACAAGTTTCAAATCTATAGGTGTTTTGTTTTCTAGCATTGTTCTATTCACAATCATGGTGTCCACTTCCAATGCTTAAATATTAAAAAATTGAATGGAAATAATTTTCATACATGGAAGATGAAAGATGGATTTTTCCTTGCATGAAAAGGATTTATGGGCAACCACCTTAGGGGAATTATTGCCACCAAAAGTTGAATTTTGAAAGATTGTTCCTAAAAGAGGCATTCTTGAACATTGCTTGTTCATGAAGAAAGACAAATTGGTTCATGGAACAATTCTCCTAAATGGTGTTGATTTTTGTTGCATCATGTAGCATTCTCAAAAACTACAAAAGATGCATGGGATGATCTTTGTGCAACACTTGAGAAAAAACATGTTGACAATAAATTACAATTATCTCAAGAGCTTTACAATCTTAAAATGGAGGAAGGCACTTCAATGCAAGTTCATATTGAGAAGTTTTGGATGATTGGAAATCAATTAACAAACATTGATCATCAAGTTTTTGATGAAGATTTAGCATTCACACTTTTAGGGAACTTGTCATCATCTTTCCACAACCTTGTGAGTTCACTTAGTACCCGCACTAATCAATTGTCTATGGAGTTAATATGTGGGCAATTCTTGTAAGAAGAATTACGATTAAACAAAAAGTGCATTTTGACCATGGTATAAGACATGAAACATTAATTGATAAAGGTGTTTTTGGGAAGTTTAAAATGGTTGTAGATTGGAGGAAATTTAAGAATAAGAAGAAAGGAGCTTGCTACAATTGTGGCTTTAAAAGCCATTTTTGCAAGAAAATGTCACAAGAAAAAACAAGATTGAAAGAACAAATTCAAAGGTTCTTCACAAGTAGTCACAATAATCAAAATGGAATTTTTGGTGACTATTTAAAATTATTTTTGCAATTTGTAGGGATGCATGGTTTATTGATTTTAGAGCTTCACAACATTTAACCATTCAAAGGAAGTATTCTCAACCTTTAAGGAGTTTGCTTTAAGTCACAAAGTATATTTTGGAAACAATAGTGTGCTTAATGTATGTAGGAAATGCACTATTGTCTTCAACTTGACAAATAAGATTTTCAAATGTATTGGAGATGTGTTATATGTTTCAAAGTTGACAAAGAATTTGTTATCAATTAGTCATTAACAAAACAAAACTTCAAGGTGGAATTTGAAGCCACCAAATGTTGGTTAAAGTCTTTTAATTCAAATAAGGTGATTGTTGAAGCTATTCAAGAAGGAAAGTTTTATAAGTTGGTTGGAGTCATTCAATCTTTGGTGTGTAGCACTAAGATTAAGAACAATAACTTGAAGCATCATAAACTTGGACATGTCTTTATGTAGGTTTTAACAACCATGGATCAAAACAACCTTGTTAAAAGCATGGAGCTAAATGGATCATAATTTGAATTTCTATGATGGATGTGTGTATTGTAAACACCATGATACCCCATTTCTTGACTGGGGGTTCTCGTGCAAAGGAAATTTTTGGGCTTGTGCACATATATGTGGTCCCATGTAACATCTCATGGAGAGACAAAATATTTTCTAACCTTCATTAATGATTTCTCTAAGAAGACATTTCTTCATACCGGTATGAAAATTAAATTTCATGTGCTTGACAAGCTTAAGGTTTTCAAATACTTGGTAGAAAATTAAATTAGAAAGAAGATCTATATCACATGCATAAAAATTATCAAGACAAATGATGAAAGGATAGGTCTAAGTTTAAATTCAAAACATGAAACAAAGGGACCAAGACAAAAACACAAAGGGTAAAACCAAAAATATGAAATGTGCAAGACCAAAATATAAAAAAATATTTATTATAATGAAGTAAACAAATGTAAACACAAAAATAGTTCAGAAGAAGGTAATAAAACAAGCTCATAATTTAAGCTAATGTTGAATAAACTAAAGGTAACGGCGAGGTCGTACATCTATTTATACCCCTTTGGGGACCTAGTTCAAAGAAGCTTCCATGGAAGTTTTTATGTGCCCACCAACAAAGGAAGTTTTTTGGAAGGCTTTTTAATTATAAATGAATTACAAGTTAGTTAAGACTTAAATTAAAAGTCAACTATAAATGAACTATAAGTGAACTAAAATTTAACTATGAATTGATTAAAAGTTAATCAAGAGTGAATTTGAAGTTAACTAAGAATGAATTGGGAGTTAATTAACAGTGGACTAGGAGTTAACTAATAATGAACTAAAAGTTAATTATGAATAATGGATGAACATCCATATGAATGAATTCCATCATCATGTGAAAGTGGTGTCAATGACCATGAAAGCAATTAGATGTGATGGAGGTGGATAATATAACTTAATAAATTTCAATGCATTCTGCAAGGAGAATGATATTGTGAAATAAACAACCACACCATCCATGCTAGAATAGAATGGTGTAATTAAAAGGAAAAAACAAGCACTTGTTGAAAGTGTGCAATGTGTGTTGCAACATATGAAGCTTAAGTTGGATCATAGATTTTGGGCATAAGTAATACCAATTATAACATATATCCAAAAAAAATCCCTACTAAGGTAATTTTCACTAAAAGAAAAATGGGGTTTTGTAAACAACTTTTGTTACTATTTTTGTCTAGGCAACTATTGTTCTAGTTGCATCTAATAAAAATTAGTTGCCTTGGACAAAAATAGTCACATTGGAGAAGTTTTTAAAACCCATTTTTCTTTTAGTGTTTTAACATGACACCAGAAAAGGTTTAGTGTAGATACAAATTTTCCATAAGTCATTTGTGGGTCATGGTTTGCTTAAGTGTCTCAAAAATGATAAAGGTATTGCAATCTTCCGGTATTTTAAAATACCACAACATTTTAAGACATTTCCACCAACCTTCCTACCTATACATACAAATTACATAATTTTATGTGTCAAGATCTTAAAACATTCAAACCACATGACTTGTGACAATTTTCTACCCACTTTGTAGTCAAATCTGTAGAAAATTTTGGTATTTGGTGAAAAGAAGTTATATTTCATGGGTATTTTGAAAGTTTGGCACCCACTTGTAAACCATATGACTACAACTTTAAGAGGACTAATTTTAAATATAAAAATAGATAGGGCACTAAAATAAATCATGTTAAATACACTAAGAGGTGATTTTCGTCCATTCACACAAAAATCAAAATATTTTGTTATGTGGACAACAAATTGTTGAATCTTACCACATTCCTAATATTCTAGGGGTTCATCAATATATGTAATTGGGCCAATAAGGTATTCAAAAGATGCATCTTATATATGCATATTAACTTACTATATTTTTTTCTTATATAAATGGTTATACTATAATAATTTTACATGCATAAGAGGTCACGTTTATTCTCTAGAACAAGTATTTTGGTGTTTATACAATACCACCAAAATACCATTTATATTCATATCCATGGAATTATTTTTATATTTTTTGTGATGTGTTTATTCAATACTACAAGATTTAAATTTTAAATTTTTATTATCAAACATTTAGCATTGCCTTGGATGGTATTTTGTACCAAAAATTGTTTAAAAAATTGTGAAGGATGGTATTTTTGAGACATTCAAGCAAACTAACACCCTTGTATGTTTATGGTTGTGATACATTTGCTCATGTGCCAAAGGAAGCAAGGACGAAATTTGATTCCAAAGGTGTCAAATGCATATTCATTAGCTATTGTGGAGAGTCTAATACAAATTGTACAACCTTATAATTCAATATGTTATCATTAGTTGCAATGTTATCTTTAATGAATTTGGAAACTTTAACATGGGGAAATAATGGTTTCAAGGTTGATTATGAATCAATAAAAAAAAATCTAAATCAAGAACTAGAAATGGAGGACAAAAGAATTCCTCAACAAGTGCAAAAAATTCAACAATGGTTAAAAAAAACGTGAATCTTTCATGTGTTTTTCTGTTGATGTTAATGAGCCCCATTTTTTATGGAAACTTTGAATGGTGAAAATTCAAAACATTGGAAAAAGGCCATGGATTTTAAGTTTCAATTAAGTTTACAAAACAATAAGACTTTTACCCCTTTGGTTGTTGTATGTATATCTCCTCTAAAAGATTTCCATTCAAAGAGAAAAGTTGAACATTCATTTGACATTGCACCTCAAAATTTTCAACGGTTACAATTACAAGCACAGTTTGAATTGATTCCATTCATACAACAAGGGAAAAAGTTTCATTGAAATGAATACCTTCAACTTGTGTAAATCCTCTAGCCACCAAATGAGCCTTGTGCCTTGCCACAAAGCCATTAACATTATATTTGATTTTGAAAATTCAATTGCAACTCATTGGTTTGCAACTAGGTGGAAGAGGAGTAAATATCTTGTGCATCTTAATTTGAGTTCCAACATCCATGTCAAGTCCCCCACATCATCAAAAAATGTTGTTGACTTGAGCAATTTGTTGAATACTAAGTCAAATCCAAATTTGTTGCATTGTCTTTTACTTCTACTTCAAAAGCTAAAAACATTTAACAATAGCATGTAAACATTTCAACCTGAATGGGTTATAAATTTCCCTTGGGTTGACCAAATCCTTGCCACTAAAGGCATTATTCACAATGTGAAATGTAAATAATTTTGTAACATGATTAATAAGAAGCCATTGACATTGTTTGCTCCCAAATGGGACATTTTGATGAAACAAGAGGTCAAGAGGAAGATAACAAAGGATATGCCTTAACTTGGTGTAAAGGGGAAAAATGGTACAATAGTAAGACCTAAGCATACAAAAAAAAATCAAGCCTTTCTTTTTACCTAATCACTTATTATTGTTTTACAATAGGTTAACAAGAACATTCATTTGGGAAGTGAAAAGGTCTTGTTTGTCAATTTGTTCCAAATTTTGGAAGGGTGTTGTTATATAGTGGAATATGTAAGGAATTAAGAATTTTATTCATTCATTGGTGTGCTTAAGAATCCCAAAATGCATTAGTCAAAGATTTCATGTTGAATAATGGCTAAATAATTAATGTATTTTCAAATCATTAATGCAATTTTGGCTACTATTTTTATTATTAACTATGTGGCCGTTACATATGATGAATTAGTGAACATTAATGTACATAATGGCAATTGGGTAAAAACACAATCAAAGGAACCACCTAGGTGAGTGGACATTCTTTAAAACAAGTGAAACATAATAGCTTGGATTGTCATAATTTTTTGGAATATTTTCCATTAATTGTTAAGTTTAATGCTCAAAATTTGACACAAATAAAAAATGTTTTTACATGTTGAAAGCACTCAAACTTTGAAAATGGACGGTCCTTGTTTTTTTCAAACGTCTTTTCTTTCTACCAAATGTGCACCACTCTTTCTAAAATTTGGAAAGGATTTTAACATTGATGATTAGAAGGGCAAAAGGACTTGAATTGATGAAATTTTTTTTCATAACCAATTTGAATACATTTAGTTCAAAAATGCTTTTGACTTTGAAAATTATGGATTTTGAAAATGTGCCTTTAACAAAAAATTGTCCATGTTTATGTGATAGAGGGCATGAATTCATAATGTACGTGATATAAAATCAACTTGTAGTCAAAATGTATTTAAATCTAAAATGCAATGTTAAAGGCCATATTGAAGATTAGGTATACCCATCAGGAACCACTTTTAAGACCTACAAATTACAATCATGCTAACCTTTTCACCTAGTCAAAATCAAACCCTAGGTCTTGCAAGTCTTTTTTTCTGAGAGGGATTTTCAAAAATTACTAAATTGTTGGGTGATTTAATCGCATCCTACTTTTTTTTCCTCATTCTCTTACGTTTTGTTTGCATTTCACGCACATCTAACTTTTTCCCTTTTAACTCTTCACGATTGAACTTGGAGCTACATACCTAAAACTTCAACAACCTTTTGGATTTGGAAAGTTTAATGATCGACCTTCAATCTTAGGGATTTAGAATGTATGTTTTTCTTGTTTTAGTTTTTTTTGCAAATTGTTATGTTCCTTGAATGCTTTCATTGAAAAGCTTGGTGAAAGGGAAACATTGTTGTGCATTTGTGTTTTTCTTGTTCAATTTATTTTATAGACTTATTATGTGGCTCATCTAGAAGCTTTTCAAGGGAGGAAAAGTCCATGGCTCATGATGTAGCTTAGTATGTTGCAAAGATGGGTTTAACAACAAGAGGCATTGACGTTTTGAGTTTGGTTGAGAAAGATGTGCCAACATTTTAGATTGAGGAAGTCTTTGGGCCCAAAGTTTCAAAAAATGGGTATAAATATGACAAGAAAGTTTTTGCTCCAATGGCATAGAGTATTTTTGAATTGTATAAAAGGGTCACATGGAAGCACAAGGTGACTAATGGCTAGAATAATAAAAGTTTTGCATGAGGTGTGTGATATGTTGGATGAATGGTGACAACCTTGATTGGGCAAAACATGTAGTTTACTGCAACAAATATGCTATAGAATTGAAGGAGACAAAGGTAGTTAATTTGGTTTGGCAACTAAAATTGGGTGTTGTTCATGAATTGAAACAAGTTCCACAACTTCCAACTTGCAAATGTGTGAAGGTTGAATCTAAAGTTGTTGATGCAAAAGCTCTAAAAAGGAAAGGAGTTCAGGTTTTGAGTGAGGAGTAGACAATGAATATGAAATTAAAAGAACAAGAATTGGTTTGGGTAGATTAGGTGGCCAAGGTGGTAGAATCTATTTCTATGTTTGAAAAGAAGAAATCTAAGATAAATCAACTTGACTTAAAGGCGACAATGTTTTAGGGCTTGTTAAATTGATGCAAGAAGGTGGGGGGCTTTGGACTTTACCCATTGCCCATGCTTCATGATCCTTATTATAAACTTGAACCTTCTACTATACAATGCCTAGGTAAATCCACATTTGTTGTCAATAATGTCATGTTTATGCATAGTGGTTTCTTAGTTGTGATATTATAGTTGCTAGTTGTGGTCACACATACCACATATGTTGTATGGCATATTATGTGAGTTCTCATCCATGTTGTAAGATTGTTGATTACAAGGAAGAATTCTAGCATAATTGGCTAGCAATGGTCGGTATTTGGCCCTTGAATGAAGTTGTGCTAACCTCGTTAAGAGCTGAATCACCAATGTGTTATGCATGGCTGCAAAGATTGAAGCATGAGGCTTATAGTTCAAGTAAGATTTTGGTTTTAAAATCATGGAATGTATTTTTGTTTCATGTTTCAAATTTAAACCTAATAAAGTTGGATTTGTTGCATTGGTTCAATCAAATTTACAAATTGGTTCAATCCTATGTTGAAAATGAATTGTTATAAGAATTTTCTTTGGTTCCTTATGAGTTTAGAACTTAGGTCCATTGAAAATCCAAATTTTGATATCTAGTGTTTGTGATTTTAATGAGAGTCCATTAGAAATGAACTCTAAAAATTACAAGAATGTTGCCTGTAAGTTCAAATGTTGAATCCTATATCAATCCTAAGATCAAGGAATTGGTTGTCCTTGTTATGTACATTTTGTTTTTGGGCTTTAGGATTGGCTTGTAAGTTCATTGCAAGTCCAATGTTAGTATTTTGTTTATTGTTGCTTGTTTTAAAAGTCCATTGCAAGTCTATTATCAATCCTTTGTTTATTATTGCTTGTCATAGAAGTCCATCACAAGTCTATTGTTAATCCTTTTTTTATTATTGTTCATCCTAAAAATCCATTTTGTTCCTAAGCTTTAAGACTGATGGCTTATAAGTCCATTATTAGTCCAATGTCAATCCTTTGTTTTTTCTTCCTTGTCCTATAAGTCCACTTTGTTTCTTGGCTTCAAGATTGCTAGGATGTAATTCCATTACAAAGTACATGAGAAGTCCAAACTAAAAATGTGGTGTCATGCAAATCCATTTGAAGTTCATGGAGTCTAGATTCAAGTTTTGATTCCTTGGTGTCCAATTTGTTTGATTCCTTGTTTCTTTACCTTTTCAAAAGTCATGTCCATTTATCCTTTAATTCTTTACCCCTGACTTAAGACTATTCTTTAATTTCATTCATGTATATATTTCTATCCAGATATGGAATACTCAAATTGTGTTTTGTGATTCCATTAAGTCGTAAATTATTGGTTTTTATTGATTCTACCTATAAATAAAAGATAACATGAAAATCAATAGAACCATTACAAATTAAGATGAATTTTCCTCATGATGCCTTTTTTCAATTTCAAAATTTGTGTTGGGCAAACAAGTAGTCTTGAAAGGAATTAATCTTCAAAAGCATGCATCTTTTCAATTATTTTCTTATGATTTCATCCTAGGTCTTGAATTGTATTCATGTGTTGAGATTTCTTTTTCTGTCATGATTTGTGTGTAGCCATTCCAAGATAATATGAAATTTGTGTAGGTTCAACATTTGAAATTATTCTTGGTAATTTTTTAACCATCATGAACATTACAGTGGCTAATGAATTAGGTTTTTATGGAATTGATCTCACTAATTCCCAAGCCACACCCATGGGTGCCTCTACATTATAGTGTATGGATATGGAGAAAAAGGAGTATAATGTAAGGGCTTCTTCAATCACAAAATCTTACACCTACAACATGGACACAATGTTTGCAACTATTTGCATCATATGCAATGTCAACAAATCCAAGTTAATGTTGCAAGTATGTCCAACACATCATAATTTTTTTGAATTGTTAACCTTCTTGGTTAATGCTAATAGTTTAAACAACCCTAAATAATTTATATTTCTCTCTTTATCATTCCAAATACTTGCAAGTTGGCTCCTTTCTGATACCTACATCATATGGGTCTAATTTGTTCCATAGTATCACTATACAAGGTCATTCCCCATTCTTAAGATAACATCATCTACCTATTGTAAGATTTGAGCCAAACTTTTCTTTAGGTTTGAGGAGGAGCTTAGAAGCATTATCATACATTTAGTGCAAAACTTACTAAGTTTTGAAAGGTGGTTGACATAGGTGGAGGCTTGAACATTGTGTGTTTGTGTCTTGATACATTAAAAATGAATCATCTTGTACATATTGAGTTGTTAAACTACTTACATTAACCCTAAATGTCTCTTAGAAATGTGTTAAGATTGCTAGCATTCCAATTTTTGTTATCATGACATTTTTGCCAAACCATTCAAGAAATGCCCCATATGTGAAGTAGATGTCCATGGTTGATCTTGTTGTGTACAAATATATACTAAAGGTGAAGTCACAAGCCCTTTCAAGAACTTTAAGTAACAAGTTCACATTGCAAAAGATCTCAAAAAGGTAGCCTTCAAGGGATTGAACTTAGCTATTATTTTTGACACAACATAGTGTCAAAGCTTGATTTTGATCACAAACTGTCAAAATTGAAAAGTCACCTAAGATAGGCATGGAAATTTCTAGCATAGAAGAAGGTGATTTCAACTTTAGATTTGAAGAAACATCTGAGAACAAGGACACTAGACTTGCATTGATTCACTTTCCACCTCAAAAAGTGTTACCAAGGGAGGCTAAAAATATTGAATACATAGATGGGAGTGATTTAGTTCATAGTTTAGATGATGAAGGGTACGATGGCCTACCAAAGAAAACATTGATTGGAAATGATCAACTTGATGTAGTGGATCTTCATACAAAAAAGTTGAAGACTTGTTCAAAGGTGAAATTATCTACTAGAAAGCTGGTTTCTAAGAGCTAAATGTTTCAAATTTCTTTTCGCCAAATCAAATTCAAGTGGCCACAAATGAAGTTCAGAGGAAGAAAAACAAGAGCAATGCTTGCTATCCAATTCCTGGAATCTCCCCTAGGAAAACTAGAAGATCTAAGCTTGTTAAGGCCAAGAAATCATCAAAGAAGTCAAAGTAAAACAATTTTACCTACCTAGATGGATTATGGACTTCATAAATGAAACCAGTTTTGAACTTCTTCTTAAAAACCTATGTCCATTCATTAATCATTTACCCATGATTGGAATTTGAAGTTGATAGGCTCTTGGAGCTAGATTCCAACCCAAATTGACTAGAGACCATCTTGTACAAGCATTTGCATTGTTTGCTTCAATTGTCAAATGTGAGTATTTTTTAAATATTATGGAAATGTTCCTAACTTGTAAATTGGCACAATTTGGCTAAAGAATGGGCTCAAATATAATTGGTTAAACAATGCTTCAAAAATAATTATCCAAATTTACTATACAAGATTACCACTAATTATAATTTATGCACATGTTTTGAAAGCACCAAGAGAGGGATTGAACCTTTGGTCCTAAGGGACAATTGCACCAACAATCTTGTTGTCTTGCAACTAAACAAGTTAAGATGTTTACCATTTGAAAAACTAGAATGTTCAAATTTTTGACATGAATTTACCCTCATAAGTTGCGTCATGTACCGATTAAATAGTTGTAAATGTGACAGCTTACAAGTTGTGAAAGCTTCCTAATAGCAATTCAACACCTAATTACAATAATGCCATGGTGCTCAATATTTTTCCTTTCCCACATTTTGCAACAATGTCACACATAAGTTGAACACATACATCATAGTAGCTAAACATGCATAGATGAATGATTAGCAGTAGTTTAACACCCTTGCAACTAAATCATGATTATCATTCAACTACAAGGGTATTATTTCAATTAAATATTTGTGTTTATTATTATCTAAAATATTTCATGAGTTGTTAAGGGAAAGGAGTAGATGCCCAAAATGGATGCCAATTGACCTTGGAAAAAAACAAGGGTGGGGTTTCCATTATAGGCATTCATAATCTTATTTTGCTCCATTTTGGTTTTGGACAACAAAAAATACCAGTCTTGGATGTAATCAATCTTTGGTCTACTTTTTTGTGTAGAAATAATTAAATGTTTTTACCCAAGTTTTTACCAAAAAAATCATTTAACATCTACATCATTAGTTAATTATAGGTGTTTAGACATTTGCTTTAGGGAGACTTGTGAACTTAGTGCCACTAGGCCATCATCACTAGTTTAGATGCTTTTCACTTCTCCTAACTTTAAAATATGGCTACCATTGTTTCATGAGGTTGAACATAATAAGAACCAACTTCAATTTTCAAAAGAAAGTCTAAATCATACATGTGCATTTGTATGAGGTTTATTGGTAGTTTTGCATATTCTTGGATGCAAATTGAATTAGCAAAAATAACTAAATATATAGTTTTAGATCTTTAGAAATCTATTACTTGGAAATTACATTATACATCACAGAATGCTCACACATAATCAATTTAGAATGTATTTCTAAAGGTTTCATATATCCTTTTGACATTAATAGATTCTTAACCATGATTTATAATGCTCAAATTAAAAAAACTCTTCATCACTTACGCTGGACACATAAACTTACAAGTAACATTGAATTTTCAAGTTGAAGATTTGCTGAATTGCCCACCATTCCAAGAATTTGGTGTAATGTGCCAAAAGTGTGGTGATGTTTTCCATCACCTTCAATAAATTGTACCAAAAATAAAGAATTGCCAAGTAACCCTTGTTAATGACATATTAGTCTTAAATGATTAACCTAAACCATGAAACTTGAAGACATAGACCCTAATTAATTATTAATGATTGTAATTGCATATTAAGAAAACTGGCCTTCATCTTTCAAACCCATCAAAACCACCATCCAACCTTCAAAACCCATAATCCACTAATCAAGATGTATTGCATAGATAGCCACAACATCACTTAACATCTAAAGTGAAAATGTTTTCCACAAAATACAATAAATTTGCAGGTTGGACATATAAATTTATGAAGCTTATAAAGTTGATAGATCTTTAGCTTTTAGATTTGTAGATAAATCATTCATCTTCAACTTTCTCAACTATAGATTATAACTCAAGTAAGCAATCTTGGAAAGTTGATAGATAGATTTTCTCCATTTTTGTCTATGGGAACTTTGTATCATCTGAAACTTCACCGCCCTAATCATATGGGAATAGATGTATGTTTCACTTATGTCATAATGGACATATGAATACAAACTCCTACCTTGTTGCTTGAAATATTTGCTAATAACAACTTGATTACTATAGAGAAACATTTGACCATATGCGTCTACATGTTTATCTTCTGTTACCATATGTAATTTCTTTATGCACATTAAAACCCAAAAACCAACATTATCTCTACATCATCAAGAGCTACAACAATAAAATAGTCACCAACCTCTAAACAAGTTACTAATGACTCCCCATCACGAGAAACATCATGCATATCATCTATGCTTGGATCACACCTAACATCAATAGATGAGCAAGGTTCTAATGTTACTAGGTCCCAAGGTTATACAAGGGTATAGTTTTCACAGGTCCATCTCCACCATCTATGCAGAATTCATAAAACAAGACAACTCTTGCACATGTAGTAAGCTTTTGTTCAAATGAGAAATAAAGCAAATTACATGTTTTGACCTACTGCCACTTACTATGTGTGCTTCATAGCCATGAGTGCAATCAACATCTCCCAACCTAATTTCATGGAAGTATTGTTTTACTTCTTGTTGAATTGCCTCCCCCATACTTGTTTGCAAAAAATTGCACACATCTAAAGCATTTTGTAGCTTTGTGGCACCAACAATTTTCATTTGTTCACTACAAAGGACACTTTTTACATGTGTTATAACCCCATCCCATTGGCCCTTGCCATGACTTGTTCCAAAATAGTTCCAACCCATAACACACCCCGAAGGAATACCAACAATTATCATTAATGCCTAGTATTTTGACAAATAAAACCACGCTTTGGCGCATTTGAACTAAGATGCATGTCCATCATTAAAAATTGTGTGTTTAGTAGGGAGTGCTATGTTTTGTGTTTGGAGCCAAGTTTAATGCCATTTGAAGCAATATTGAACAAATAGATTGTCATGAATGTGATTGTCCAAAATGTAAAAGTGATGCTCAATAATCCGTCTTATCTTTTCATCATCTTCGACGTTGAAATTTGGGTTGATCTCCAAGTCAAGTGTACTAAAATTGTAATTTGAAAGTTGTGCCAATGTTGAGTTTGAATCTCATTTGACTCCATGAATGAATAATTTTCGAAAAAGTCAACATAGGAAACAAAATAATCTGGTGATTGATTTGACATGCACAATTTGTATTGACAATTGCTGCAATTTGGGCCCCATGAAATCTAGATATTCAGAACATTGAGTTTGCATATATTCCAAACAAATCATTGTTTTGGGTTCTCCTATTTTTGTGGTTCCAACAAGTATTTTTTAGAAGCATTTCCAGCTCAAGAATGTTTCATGTTTTGGATCCTTCTCCACTAGGGAAATTTTCAACAACTTTAGACCACAATTTGGACAATTTCCTTTGATGCAATCCAAGTCATGCCACTCTTGGAATTCAAGCTTTGCACAAACAATCTTTTGCCAAAAGTCAATGACACCTTTGAAAATTGATTCATTGCTCAAACAACTTGGTGTTGATGTTGATCATGGGTAAATACTAGTGGATTACATACCTCACTACACTAACAAGTACAAGTTTTATGTGGCCCACATAGTCACATGTTATTAAATCCATCTTTGGGCTCTTTCAGTTCTATATGGTATTGACAGCAATAAGTGTTGAATTTTTTCAACCTTTGCACAAACCAAGGCTTCAGTGTATAGAACGATATGAATCCAATCCCAATTGTTGGATATTTTTCTTTAAACCTAGTAAGGAAATGTAGGTAGAAAATATAATTGAATTATGTTAGCATACCAAGTATCTACAATTACAATTACAAATTAATGTAGGACTACAAAATTATAATCAAAGGCATAAAGGAAATGTAGGACACAATAACCATATCTAAGACTTTGAATAATTAGTAACATTAAGGTCCTGGTTTATGAAGATGTCTTACACCTTGTTGGTAGTTTCAAGATAACTTGCAAGGTCCCAAAGGAATTCTTCAAGGCAACTTTAAGACTTGTAGGACCCCAAAAACATACATAAGTATTTAAAATATCAACTCTTAACAAGATTCCTTATGGCAACATTTTTTAAGGATTCAAAGGATTAGCTAAATATTTCATGGTTGTATTGTTTGCCATTTGTAGGAATCAATTGAAGGGATTAAAGGCATAGAATACTTACATTTCAAACATAGTAATGACATTCTTCATTTTGCACTTTAAAATTCTTGAAAATTCTTGGTAAAGCACCTTGTCAAAACATTCTTGGTGCGCGAATGTTTACCAATGTTCACTGGTTGATCTATAAAATTCGTTAAAATTCTTGCTTCTTTGGGCTTCCATAACATTCCCGCACCAAGAATGTCATAACTATGATTTCAAATAATTTGAACAACGTTAGCAAAACCACAAAGGATATTTGCAAAGTGATCTTGTAAGGACATCAATGGACTCATATACAAGAATACAAGGACTTAATTTATGAATGAAAAATTTGACTCCTACAATAGGTCAAGTACATGACATACTTTATTGCTTGAGGCCCAAGAAGTCCTTAACAAATGATATCCAAGAAAATATAATAGAATTGTCAAATTAAGTGAACTATCACATTAACAACTCAAGAGAATTGTTAAATTTGAGTAGAGCTTCAATGACATCACCTTGAAAAACTAAAAACACAAATTTACAAAATTAGAGTTCACATGGTTTAGATTATTTTAAGGGACAAATAACCATGAAATTGGACAAATCTCTAGATGTAGTACTCAAGAGGATTGTTAAATTTGAGTAGAGCTTCAATGACATCACCTTGAAAAACTAGAAACACAAATTTACAAAATTAGAGTTCACATGGTTTAGATTATTTTAAGGGACAAATAACCATGAAATTGGACAAATCTCTAGATGTAGTAATACCAAATCAAAACACATGGTTTAGATTGTTTCAAGGGCCAAAAAACCATAAATTTGGGTCAAAGACTTCCGAACATAGTTAAAGCAAATAAAAACACATGGTTCAAATTGTTTCAAAGACCAATAAATCATAAAATTTGATAAAATTGTAGACAATAATATCAAATTAGAACACATCCATGATTCAAATTGTTTGAGGGATCAAAACATCATAAACTTTGATAGAATTTCGAACGCATGTCAATATCAAATTAGAACACATCCATGGTTCAGATTATTTCAAGGACTAAAAATGGTAAAATTTGACAAAATCACAAAATCAATAATAATACATCATAACACATCATGGTTCAAATTGTTTCAAAGACCAACACATCATAAAATTGGACTGAACTATAGACATAGTAATATGAAACCAAAACACATGGTTTAAATTGTTTCAAAGAGGTCAACAAATCATAAATTTTGACAAAATTGTAGACACATAAATACCAAATCAAAATACATCCATGGTTCAAATTGTTTCAAGGACCATATGATCATAAAATTGGACAAAATTATAAACACAACAATACCAAATGAAAACACGTGGTTTATATTAATTCAAGGACCAACATTTATCATACAACTAGACAAAATTGTAGATAGTAATACTGCATCAAAATGCATGGTTCAAATTGGTTCAAGGACTAACATTTATCATAAAATTGGACAAAATTACAAACACAACAATACCACATCAAAATGCATGGTTCAAATTGGTTCACTTGGACCAACATTTATCGTAAAATTGGACAAAACTGCAGACCCAACAATATTGAATCAAAACGCATGTTTTAGATTGTTTCAAGGAGCACCAATTCATTAAATTAGACACCAATTTATAGATAACAAAGTAGGGGCTACTTGATCTTGACCACATTCAAGATAAATGATCAATGTAAAAAAACAAAATACATTGAATTGACCCCAATTATGTGCAATTTTCAACAATGAAATTGTACATATGATTGTGTAACTAAGTAGATTAGCAAACCTAGTTGATTCACATATCATGTCAATTCAGCTTTTGTCCAAACTAATTTATGTAGGACTTACTAGCCGTAAAATTCCACCTCTATATAATAATCATACCAATAATGACATCTATGACCACCCACATTAGAAAGACATGCATCGAGACCAAAATTATAAGATTGAAATGGTTTGTTACAAGAATTTTGACAACTAATTGTCCACCTTAACTTAATAACTTTTTCACTCACAAAAACTCAATATATCTTGAAGCATCAAAAATTGTAAAAACTCACCATAATCAGACAAATACACAGAACAATCATGAACACAAAATCATGATGGTTTGTGTGTAACATAATCTAAAACTTTAACATTTAGAACTACTTGAGCATTTAAATGAATAGGGTTGAACAATATGGAGGATCAAAGGTTGTAAATGCATCGTACATGAAACAAAAAATAATAAATTTATTCAATAATAATTAAAATTCATCATATTTTCTTTTGGCATTAGATTGAGAATTTGGCATTCTCAAGACCAACCATAGATCAAATACACATGAAAATAAGGAAGACACAAGGTTAAGGTGGTTTGCCTCAAGAATTGTTATAATTAATTATGTAACATTTAACTTTGTTAGGCTTGAATCATAGAAACATGTTGAAATTTAAACTATTAGAAATTAGAAAAACTCACCAAGTTTTTGGAAATTATCTAATTGATGTGGTTTTTTCTTGTGACCCCTATATGAATAGGGTTTCAATCACATGGAAAATCAAAAACTATAATTACGTCTTTTCAAACAAAAATCTAAAAGATTATATGGACTTGAATTGCTAAACTTTTCCTTAAATTGCAAAAGGTCAATAATGACATACAACATATCTAAGACCCATGAATAGTCCATAAACCCTAAACCCATATGGACAATCTTGACAAATGAATAAACAAGTTCAAATGAAATAGAGGGCCAATTTGAAAATATAATTATATCAAGAACTTAAGCATGTTGGGATGACAACATTAGATGAATAAATTTTCAATTAGATGAAATTGTAAACATATGTTTTCAAACTATGATTTCCTTTACAACCATAGATCCAAGCCCCATGAATAACCATAAACAATACAACAAGTTGAAACAAAAAATAAAATAATTGTAGAAAGAATCAAATTGAAGAAATTTGGAAGATTGTACTTGTGGTTCTTCAAGAAAATGAGTAGCATGTTCTTCCCATTTATTCTTCATGATGTAGTGCTTCATGACATCCCATTTGTTTGGACTAACCTTAGTCTCATTTTTCAAAAATTCCACCACCATGTCAACAACATCTTTTATAAGCACATCTTTTTTTTTTGCTTAGACTACAAGGGCCCATTACATATTAGTACCACCTTCAAGTTGTGTTCTCATGTTTTGTCCTTTTCTCAAGATTCTCCAATTTGCTCCAATGAGTTGGCCCACTACAATAAAACTCTGGGTAGGACTTGAAACAACCACATTATTGACAACCTTCTTAGCTTTCATCTCATCAAGATTGTGACCAACCTTTATACCCTGTCAACCTTCTCTCATGTTGTCAATAATTTCAAATGTAGTTTCATATTGTTTTGAATTCATAACCACATCTGGCATTGCCTTGTTCAAAATGGGTTGTTTCAAAAGCTTCTCCATGGCTAATTGTTAATACTCAAGGCCTTTCATTCCTGTCATCTTATGTAGGAGTGGTGTAATATGATTTGCAAGTCTAGAGGTCGACCTATTTATGTTAGTAGTGTGAGTAGGATTACCATCTATAATAACTTTTTGACATTGAGTAAACATTTATCTCCTAGCAACCCTAGATTTGCATTGTTTGTCCCTAGCCACCAACCTTCATGCAACTTGTGTCTTTAAAACTTTCCTAGTACCTTCTCCAACTCTTTGCTAATTCCTTTTGTTCCCCATTAGAAGCATCGAACTGTACAAGAGACGATATATAAATCACAACCTTAAATCACTGAACACACCCACACATATGTTGAAACACTTATACCTAATTTAGCTTATAAATTTTAATAGATTTTTTAAACGCAATTTCGCATTGTATTATAAAAAAAATCATTCCTACATTGTTTCATGACCTATAAACCTAATGGAATCTTAAAGGCACTTGTGAAAGCGTAAACAATGTTAAAAATTATGCAATTGATAGTGACATACCTTGAAAATTTTCAAAGGTAAGAGAAGACATAAACCTGATCAAGTCTTGGCATCTACAATTCACCTAATGAAACTAATATCCACCAACCTCCAATGTGCACATAGGCCTTCGAAACCCAATTCACCTTCCTCAAACAAAAGCAAAAGCTCTTGAAATTGCAGTGATAGATTTCTAGCTTGATAAAGATGAAATTCACACCCGAAGGATGCACCTTTAAAGGAACTTTGTATACAAGAAGGTCACCAAGTTTTGGGCAATTAGTGTAGTAAGAAGGCAATGGTTCTATTTCAAACTTAGGCTTCGGCATTATAGATGTTTACATACATTTTGCAGTTCCTGCAAACGACAAACTCCCAAAACCTATTACGACATCAAAGATTTTCATGAATACTTGTAGAGACAACCTACATGCATTGAGCTATTGAACCTTATAGAATTATTAATTAGCAAACCTATTCAAGAATGTTGAAGCTTGAGTTGCTTTGAAAGAATATACTTTAAGCTCATAAACAAGACGTGTTTCAAAACGAAAAGATTGTAGAAAAAACATGGATATTATAAAACCTAGAGCTCCATGATGTGAGCTTGAAACCTCCCATGTGTCCATCGAGCTCAAAAGTGTTGTGCGTAGTGCATAAAGCATACACGAAATAATGGTCACATCATATTATAAATTGATCACCACCATAAAACATTTTTGTTTGTGTGAAAAAAAGTTTGCAAAAATTGAACCATTAGATATGCAATGACCTAATATCAACAACTCTGATCAATGTTCCAAATACACATTTCCCCATATGAAGGACTCTACACTTGACTTTCAAAAGCGAAGTCCTTAAAGCTACATAAATTAAAAAATTTCTTGTTTTTTAACAAGGTTGGATACTTTTAAAATATTTTCTTTATGGGCCTTAGCTTTAATGATGCCAAGCTTTTTGCATCCATAAATGCCATAAATTAACCAAATTCAATAGTCCTTAAGTGTATGGCCAATATTTCTTAAAAATGTCTTGATTATTTGGTCATGTTTGTTGTAAGATTGATTCACATAGTTTTCTATTGGCTAACATAGGTAAATATGGCCTTTCAACCCATTATGAGTCCAAGAACTTTAGAATTCAATAAGCTTTTAGAATCCTTTCATGCCCTTAAAATCATTTTTGGTTTTGTTACAATCTTAATTTTTTTGTTTCAAGATTTCAATGGAGATCCTCTTAGTATCAAATGTTTGATTGTTTTATATCATTCATTTATTTTGAATGTATTCTTCAGGAAATGTGTTTAAAATGAGAAAAAAAGGAAAAAATTTGAATCTTGATCAAACTTAGAAGTTACATATGTTAATGAATTTTTCATGTCTGACAATTTTTTTGGGTTCCTTGATCTTGAATATGGCCTAAAGGGGTACTCATAATACAATTTTTATAGTTATAAACCAGCACAAAAATAACACGTGTCATGTGCAATCCTTGGAAAAAGACTTTTACCTTGGTGCCCTTGCTCCTTTAACCGTGTTTTCACCCAAATAGATTTCCATACACACAATATTCATGATGCAAAATTAAACAAGAATTCCAATGACATTCTTCCTTCAAAAGGTTGTTAATGGAATAAGGGCTAACAATTTGATGGTTATAATCATGGAAGCCTTATAAATGGCCAAAGGATTGATATGACATTTTATAGTTCAAAAAACTCTTTTTTTTAGGGTTGATGGGGTAAGTACATTCCAAGGAACCAAAACTAGGGTCAGTTTGTAAATCAATACTCACCATACATGTTGTGCGCTCCTATGTTGGCACATACAACCATCATTATCACCGAACATACAACACATAACATAAAAATATTATGAATGGTACACCATATCCAAACCAAAAGATGATTCACCTACAACAACATAGGAATGCAAGCCCAAAACATAAGATGAAAAGGCAAAAACACCACATGCTAAAAGAAAATTGGCATAACACAAAAAAACTACAATGTAAAAAAAAATGTGTTTTAGAATTTCAAATCACCAAAAATGATTTGAGACCACACAACCTAAGATTATATCCCATCAACAAAATATCCCGAACCCTATTCACCCTTGAATTAGTTTGAAATAAAACCCAAAGAACTAAATTAATTTGATTTATCTTTAATTAATTGGGACCTATTTGAGCAACTAAACTAACACATTTGACATGCAAAATTTTCCATTGAGGTTCAATGCATGGCTCATAGATACAATCTAGCTTTCAAGACCTTGTTTAGTTTGAAAATTCAAAATATAGAAAATTTACTATAAAGTTATCATTCATCATTTACCCATAATTCAAAAAAGCACTTGGAGTTCATTAAGTTCATTAGTATGGTGGAAACTAAGGGGCTTGCAATGTTCATAAACATGAAAACCCATTGAATATCCTTGTTGGAGCCTTTAATAAAGATTTTGTCAAAAGTATAGGCCGCTTTTGGCCAAGATTTGTCTAGACAACACAAATAATCTAGTTGGTTGCAAGCTAATTTGATTGTCCTTGTTGATCCTTATTACATGCTAGGAATGTCTTGTATCATTTAGTTGTTGAAGAATAATATTGATTCTCTTGTGCATTTTACATATTGTGTTATCGGTATCTTTGGAAAGCTCTTGGTGAGGAGGGGTGCATTGGCTTTGGTTTCATGATGTTTGGGCTTGTGGTGTAATTTTTTTGAATATTGAATGATTTTTCATTGAAAATTAAATTAAATCATAATTGAAAATTTGAAAGGAATTGGGATGTGCCTTTGGTGTTGTTGGGAAGATTTCAAGGAGTCGGATTTAATGGAATATGTTTTGCAAGATTTGAATGTAAAATGGGGGAGATATTGAATTTTACATGATTTTTGTCATTGAAAATTCAAATAAATCACGAAAAACCAAGTTTTGGAGCGAAAAATCAATTGGGAATGTAGTTGCACTTGGAGATCTACCATTGAATTCAAGTATGAAGAATTGAGATGGGGTGAAAGCATGGTAAATTGTACAATTAAAAGTACTTGCCAATCTACTTGTGAAGTGAACAAAAAGTAGGACCAAAACCCATCAAAAAAATTGTTATACATTCAATCTTTTTAGTTGAATGATAAATAACAAGATACTTGTTCAATAATATGCATTAACTTTTAAATTTTTCATTGTAATTTAAGTAGGTTTCAAGTAGACTTTTTAAAATGCAAGTACTTTTAAAACCTACTTTCTATAGTGTAAGATTTGATTCAAGTATGTGTCAAGTATATTCTACCAAAGACAAAGTAGATTTGTTTTTTGGTGATGCCCTTGAATATACAATGATCTTTATATTATAACTTCATACATGTATATTTCATTAAAATTTTTAATGAAAAAGTAGGTTTGAACAACATTTTGACCAATCAATTTCAAATGTACTTATTCCCTACTTTTATTATTCCAAAGTTTTCGAAATTTTGTAGTTTATTTATAATAAACTCAATTGAGAGCTTAATAATTTCAAAATAAAATTGAAGTAAAATTTGAATCTATTTTCTTGTGTTTTCGTGAAAAATTGCCTTTACAAAAATGTGATAGTTTTTCATCAACTTTTTTTTGTATACGTTACTGTGCTTTTACTGGATGTGCCTTTGGTATTGTTGGAAAGATCTTGATGAACAACATTTAATGAAATTTATGTCATAAGTTTTGGACTTAGGATGTGGGAGGTATCAAAATTTAAGTGATTTTTGCCCTTGCAAATTCAAATAAATTATAGAAAACCAGGTTGTGGAAGCACAAATTAGTTGAGAATGTTGTCGCACTTGCAGGTCATATTTAACCTTCAAAAATTGGATATAGGGTCTAGGGTTTAAGGTTTAATTTAACCCTAAATCCTAAACCCTACAAAACAATTTTCATATGCTGAGTTTCCCCTATTTTGAAATAGGTTCACACTTGAGCCAATGCAACAGGCCACAGTAGTGATATATAAATCCAGCAATGTTTCTGAAAATTTGAAAAAATACCACCCATGAAAACCTCAAAGACCACTTTCTTTTCATAAGAATTAAATTGAACTAAATTTCACCTGAGGAAAAAACACTGCTCTATTCCCACATATGATGGGTTGAGGATAGTAGTGAGAAAATTTTAACAATTTGTTAAGATTTACAAATCAAATTTAGGAGCAGGCTGCAGTGAAGTTGTTGCTGCTTGATCTCTCGATGATACAACCACTCCAAAAAATCATTGGGCATGAGTAAGAAATCTTCATTTTGCAATTTGAACCTCAGAACTTTGAATATTTCATAAAAGCCAGCAATGACAGCCAAGCTATTCTTCATACCAACCAGCATTTTGTCAACACCGTTCCTACAGGTACCAAGATCCCCAATCATTTTCAGTTAAGGACCCCATTATTTGATATAACATGATGTCTTGAGTGTAAGGTAAAGCCCTCAGGTGGGGGGCATTCTCAAAATAAGGGGCCTAGGATGAAACGATAGGGTTTAACTTTTTCTTTTCCCATAAAAATCTGGTGACCTTTGTGTATTTGTTCCAAAAAGACCTTCTGTACAAATGTTGACGATGGATTGGTTTTTTGGTCACCACCATGCAAAAATTAGCCAAAAGAAAAAAGCACTGGTACTAATCCATTTGCCAAAAACACTTGATTCTGAAGTTTAGATATTCAGAAATGGGAATTTATGGTCAGCCTCCAGACTCCAGAGGGTTACCTAAAGATTGTCAAGGTAATATGCTAAGATCATCTGTGTTGTTGGGCCTGTCAAAACCTTCCTGAATCTAGCATGAAAGTTCAACATTTCTCTACCTTGCATAATACATATCTTCTTCCCTCTTGTCTACCCTTCCTGTCACTATTGGTTGCTGAGATTCCCCAATCCACTGAAACCGACAAACTTTTCAATTGGGGGACCTGGAGTTGGGAAGAAAATAGAAGGGAAGGGCTACTTTATTGCTTTATTTTATGGCCATGATTTGACCATATGCCATGGTCATCATGATTTTTACAGAGTTTAGAAAAATACCACAACTTACAAGGCAGCATATGAATTTCTTTACCTACCAATTTGTTTTGTTTGGTGATACTTTGATAGTCCTTGCCATCAGCAGCCAGCAGCAGAGCAAATGGTATGGTCAATCAGGTGTTTGAATGCAATGATTAGGGTGTTGGCACGGGTCTGGTTCATGACCAACATGTAGGCAATCAGAATGGCCATGTGCAAATGTTAGAGCAGGTTGGTCTTAAGGGTGACAGCTCTCCTCAAAGGGGTAATGCTCCGTGTGCTCCATGCTGTCCACTGTTCACTAAAGACAAAGCCAAAATTTCTCCTCGTGTACCATCCACCAACCCAAAATGGAACAACTTCTGAATCTCAACTCCAAAGACTTCAAATCTGTTTTAAGAACTTCAGCCTTATTAGTCCCTATATTTAGTCATTATTAGGATGCACTCACAATGATTGTATACATGTGAGCTTCATGGGGATGGCTATCAACTGCTAATTTACTGGGTGGACAAGATTATCATTTGGAATTCCAATGGGTTTCTGCTCATTGATTCTGCCTTGGATGGCAAAGTGGAGAAAGGTTGGAGTCTAATTATTGTGGAACACTAGTGTGAAAGATGTGAGTTAACTTATACAGAAGCATCATTGAGGAAGGATTTGAGTACCAATTTTTTTGTGAAACAGCCCCCAGCTATCTCAGAAAGCAACTGCCATTAACAAATCTACCTCATATGCAGCTTCCCTCTCTTCTTCTTATATGCATCATAGACCAGCCAAGAATAAGATCCAAGAACACATTACGTAATGAATACTTCATAGCTTCCCTAATGCTCGTCTCCTTACCCAAAAAAAGCATTTCTATGAGATTGAAAATTATATGTGGGATACAAGGAACTCCGTAAAGTAACTACTATGTACATTTGTCTGAAATGAAAAAAACAAAAGACAATTTCTCAGGCATCAAATCTCCTAGCTAGGAAATAAATGTGAGAATCATGGGTTTTCTTTTTGTTGTACTAGTAATGAGCAGCAGCAGCAGCAGACATTGCAAGGTGAGTACAAGGGTAGTAACTACAACGGGAGTAAGCAAGCAAGCAAGCAACCACCCCAATTTTAAAACAACAACAACAAACAAATTTTGTGTTATTTCTTTTCAATTAATGTTGTTTCTGGTTTTACTAATTTGCTGAATGACTGGTTTCATTTCTTGAAAGTACATTTTTTTAATTAAAATTTTCCTTTTCCTTAGTAATTGGGAAATAGTATCTGATCACCTGGAATGCCTGTATGGCAGGTTCAAACGTCAAACTATTAACTTCTCTTCTTAAACATAGAACTTCTCATCTGGATGCATGCATTTATATATGGAACATGCCCATGCATCATCTGCACACACACATAGTACTTGAGCTGTCACCCACAGGTTGGGTCAAGTTGGAGCCAAAATTTTGTGTTCAAATCCTACACCAATAACACCTAGTCTCTTCACTAGGGGCACAGCCCAACAAAAGAAGAAAACTTCTTTCATAGAAATTATATACCTACGTAGCCAGTGTGGCATTGGAGCTTACCCTGGGGCCTGTACGAGAGGCAGTCTGGACGTTTGGACAATGGAGACAGCCAGAAAGAGATAGAGAGAGGCTATTGTTAAGAACAGTTATTAAAAACAGGGATGAGGTGTAAACCTGCCAAACTTTAATTGAGGGATGCACAGAACTCGTTAGACAGCAGACTAGAGTCTAGTTTGTGCCGGGGGTAGGCAATCAATTCACTTATGGGGCAGGTTTAAAATTTAATGGCTCAGTAAAGTTAAGTCTCACAAGGAGTTTTTGAACAACTCCCCTATGTGCTTGAATGTGGGAATGTTAGAAATCCTTCTTAGGCCTGCTTTAGGAGTTGAGGCCAAAAAATCTTGGGCCCAATAATGAAAAATTTGAGCATTTCTTGGCTCGTTGTTTGGCCCCAAATTATTAATAAAATTTTATTTGTTTGGGAGTCAATGAGTTCATGTGTAAAGCAGTTAAGACAAAAAAATAGCAACCAAGGCTTCAACCTTTCATCTGCTTTTTTTTCATTCTTTTTTGGAATCATTTTTTTCTCATTTTGGCTTCTTTTCTCAGATTACATTTTAAAAGTCAGACCACCATGGGTGAACATAAACAATTTTTTTTGTAATTCTTGTTTTCTTATGGCTATATCTCAAATAGAAAAATAAAAACTATCTCCATCATTCACAAACAAACATACAAAATAAAAAAGAGGGAAAAAGAATGAAGAGAGATGAAATGAAGAAATAGAAGAAATAAGGTTAGGTTGAGAAGAAGAAAATGAAGAGAGATAAAATGAAGAACTGAAAGATGTAGTGTTTGGTTAAGGAGAGAAAAATAAAGAAAGATGAAAAAATGAAGTAGAAAATATAAGGCTTGGTTCAGGGTTTACTTCATTCTACCATGTGGATTTCATCAAAACAACTGTATTTTATTGTAGCAACATTGACCCTAAGGGTTGCAAATTGGCCTCTAAAGTTGATAGGTAACTTTCTTTTTGCCTCGAGGCCAAGTCAAGGCCATAAAGTGATAGATTAATTAATTAATTATTTTTTCAGCCTTGACTCCTAGTATACAGCCCTTGGGACTGATTCAGTGATTGCACCAATAGGAATGCTTAATTTGAGTTCAACCTTGCCCGTGACTCCTAGTGGAAAGTGGGCCTTAGAATCAATGTCAAAGCGAAAATTCGCTTCTCCCAATAGGTGCTTTCCAATCAGGGAAAAATTATCGACTTCTCCTTTGACATTGGTTCACAGTACCCTACTAATCGCATAATTTGAACTTCCTTGCGAGGCAGGCTCCTTGGGAATGTTGCAAAACTCTCTCTGTCACACAATTCCCTGTTGCGATTTTAGTCCATTAATCTTGGAGATAAAGTTCCACGATTTTCCCACAAAGGGAATTATCCAAGAGCTAGTGGAAGATGTTAAACCTGCCAAAGAAATTGAATGCAGTCAGTACAAAAAGTACTGCTGCAAGGTTTTCGCCCAGTCTGCCCTTTGCCCCACTTGTTTTTACCTTGTGACACCTAAACATGTTTTGGGTATTAGGGGTATTTAACCTGTCACTAGGCATGTTATTTGCCCTTTGGAACATTCATAACATGAGAAGTTATGAGTGCAAAACGTGCCCAGGTATCACCCAATTTTTTTTAGAAAACATGAATGGGGCGAAGGGCAGACTGGGGACAAAATCCCAGCAGTAATTTTGTACTACTGCATTCAATTTCTCTGGCCGATTTAATATGTTTTGTTCGGTGTGTTTGAGGTGCCGTGCAATGGATTTAATTAGGGGGACAAGTAATTTAATCTACTACTAATCAATCAATTGATCTATAAATGAGTGTACTAAAGTGTCAGGTAAGCACTAGGACAGGTGCTTGACGAAAACAAGGGACCTGAAGGCAAAACTGACGAAGTCTTGAATTTCCATAAAGCTCTTGTCAATAAGTTTTACACTGTGTAAAATTTGGGCATCATTTTTCTTAAAATTATATTTCCCATATACCTGGCAAGTGTCCAGTGGATACCCAATGGGTATCATGGAAAAAAATGGCTGCCGGACTTTACTGAAATGAAAAGCCCACACCATTTTTGTAAAGTCCGACGGCTGGAATACACTTTGTACGAGTATCTCCAGATACACTAGGAAAATCTTTCCAGGTTTTTACTACACTAGGCCCTTTGATTACAGCAGTGGTAGCACGCATCCCACGCTGTTGTTCCTCTCTCTCTTCTCTCTACCGGATTTGTTGTCTTTTCACCAGTTCCGTGTTTTGCCACGGGGAGTTCCGGACTGGTTTGGTGGTGGTGTGTTTTTCTTTAGCAGCTGGCTAGTACGACGCTTCTGGCTTTCTTTGCAAGCGCGTGACGGACTGATGTGTGTCATGCAGTCGTCGTCTGCTGCTGCAGCCCAGGTTCTGCTTTGTGGTTGCTAGCTAGGGGAGATTGGTGTTCATGAGAGTGATGGCGGAGTAAGTATAAGTTGATTCTAAAATATTTTATACTCTTGCTCAAGTTGTTGCTGATGAGTAAGTCATGATCGAGCCATCTGATGTAGAACACCAGTACAGCTTTATTTATATCCTCCTAATATATATTATTCATCTTGTGTGGTGGAATGGTCGTAGGGGTGCAGGTGTGTACAATGGAAGCGGGTGGAGTAGTAGTACTAGTAGTTGTCACCAAAAAAGTATGATCATGAATATCATGATTTCCAGTAGGAAGAAGAATTAATACTGTTGATTAGTCTCGAGAAGTCATGACTGGCGTCAAGGAATTATTGTACGCTGTGGCGCTAGCTGTACTTATAAGTGGGTTCTGGTTGGTCTTGATCACCTGCAGGATGGAGGGCACTGTTAGCTAGTAGTGGAGCGTGTAGAAAGGAAAGAAAGTATGTACATCACGGGTTGTAAACGGCGCTCATGATGTCTGGAGTACTGCAGCATGTAAGTGCTGCGCCGCGTGACCTGCTTTGTTACACATGCCTTAGAGCTTCATGGACATGTAATTATGAAGTCCAGCTTTGGCTAGATTCTTCCTCCTTTGTAACTTTTGGTACCAGGAAGTTTACAGGCCCGCGACGTTGTCCTCTTGGCAGCTTTAGTGTTCAACACATTTGCTAAAGATCAATGTCTGCGACACTAAGCAGGCGCTGATCTGCGTTGGGACTGTTGATCGGATTTTCCTTTAGGGGAAGATTTGAAATCCAGCAAACTTGCTCAAGGTGCTGTACTGCTCTCGGGCGACACCAGGAGGTAGTACTGAAGCTGCACTACTCATGTAACATCACAATTCGATTGTAGAGTACATGAAGACCAGACGATTACTCGGTAGACGTCAAGATCTTTGGGCAAGAGTGTTTTGAAGCCTAATTCTGTGGACGTACAGCTCGCGCAGGTGGGAGGCTGTAGATCGAACTGGTCATGAGTCAGCTGTTCAATACTTGAATCTCATGTTCTCAAATGATTTCATTGCAGTCTGTGAATAATGGGCAAGAATATTTTTGGAGCCAGTCCGGCGGAAGCACTTTCGATCCGGAAGCAGCTGCACGTACCGTATGGATTAGTTTCCAGGCTGTGTGTTCATAAACATCTTCAAAGGCACTGGAGAGGGTCACTTGTACACAATCTCCCATTGGATATATTGGCATGCATTCTAGAAGCATTCAAAAGATTGAGATGACTGATTCGAATCGTGCAGGCCATGTGAGGATCTCTAGACATCGACGGTGTAGGCGTGGAGAACAGCTTGAACTGGCCGGCATGACGCATCTGCACCGTAATGTGAAGATTCAAGCGACTCCTGCATAGTAACCTGCTGTCCAAGCTTAAGAGAAGTCCGAGGACGTAGCTAGAATCTGATTTCATGTTGGCAAGGAGCGTAGGGGAAGCTGCTGTAAGCTGGGAGCCTGATGAGCGCGAGAGTTACATGGCTGCTGATCAGTGCGATTCTTCTCAACCTACAGTATGTGGAAGCAAACTCAACCAAGTAGCGCTGCAGCTGCTTGCTCCAGCTTCTCGAGTCTGCCTGGAGCTGGCACTAGTACTGATGAATATGGCGCTAGTTATGTCTCTCACTGCGACAACTCAAAGACGACTAGTGCTTTCTGCTCCTTCAGCTTGCTGCATGACACTAAAACATGGTAAGTCCTCTTTATAAAACCCTTGAAGTACTTGAGCGGCGGTGTATACTCAGGAATACCTGCAGCAGGAAGCGTAAAAGCAGTTGTGAACCTGCAGGACAATATATCCAGTCTCCAAACTCTCCTTGTGTAAGACGTTACAGGAAGAACCCCGCGTTGGCGATCTAACCAGAACATTGACCTGCAACTTGTTGTGCTTTTTGTGTATGTCTGTATGCAGTTCGGTAGGGTGCCAAGCGAGTGCACAGTTCAGAATCAATCCAGTCGCCAGAAAAACCTTGCATTTGCGTTCATTTACTTCTAGGCTAAACCATGATAATGGAACAGTTGAAGACCGCAGGAGTTGTTTTTCTTCGAGCACACTAGCACACGTTAGCGGGGCATGCAGCAGTTCTTCCCAATACCGGAGATGCTCCACGACAACCGGATCATGGAAGATGTGCTCTAGTGAACCTGCTGCAGCTCATGTGCGCAATAATTTCATCTTGCAGCCTGGAACTGTGATCCGGCTGAATCGAGTCACCAGCTCTCGATGTTTGACGACGCCACGGGAGAGTGGGCAGATTGATGATATGCAGACTGATTCAAGGTCGCTCGTGGACTTCAGCAGCAATAGTTCGGGGCGAGATGCCTGCAATGCGCCCACTACTACTCGTACTGTCCAGAACACCCATTTCATGAACTACTGGTCACAACCGAAGAAGAGAAAATTAGTGCAGCACAGTCTAAGCTTTGGATCTCATCTGCAGCTGCAGGAGAGTGCGCTGCAGCTGGGAATTGGGTTCAGGGCTGCTGGGGGAAGTAGTTCGGCGGTTCATGAATGTCTTAGTTCGGCCTGCAAACAAGCTCTGGATCAGTTCAACTATTACAGCAGCTTGTTGAAGCCTGATCAAGGCTCTCAGAAGAATTCTGCAGCTTCGGATCTGACCTCAGAGCAGCAGGAGCAGCAGCAGCAGCAGCTACATATGGCTTCAGATCAAGATCAAGGCTCAAGATCCAGCTCTGTTGACGAGGTCGCTGGACCACCAGCTCTCGACGACCCGGGACCATCGCGATGTTCGAGCCCTGTTCCAGCTCCGGATAAGAAACCCAGAGTGCAGCAATTCGACCCAGTACTGCAGCACGAACCACAAGAAGAAGAACTAGTATCATCTGCACATGAGTCTTTGCGTTCACAGGAAGTTCCTGGATGTGTGAAGAAAGCTTATACTGGGCCTGGCGTCCCTCCAGGAAATACACTAAATGCAGCTTCACAGCAGCTAGAATTAGAAGACAGGACTAGGAGCCCTACAGGCCCCACGGAGAGAGAATTCTATCCACAGGCAACAGTACCATTGGCATTCGAAACTAGGGTCGTCGAAAAGAAAATTTCCAACCTGCAGGAAAGCAGCATATATCAGCTGCACCACACGCAGCAGGGACTTCCTTCTAGGCCTCAGACTGACACGAATGTAAATGAAGAAGAACAAGAAGCAGGTACCTCATGGTTACAATTGCGGCTAGGGACTACCCTGAAAGCAGATCTAGGAAGATCAGGTGAAGCTACACTAGTACAGGAACCTGGAGCTGTCACTTCAAGGAGTTTCACGTATCCAGAAGTGACCAAGTCGCCAATTGTCGTACTGCTAAGCTCAGATCCCACAGGAACAATCGGCGGAACTAGGCCAGCTCCCTTGAATCCCCCAAGTACTGACACCAGCAGGTTGGATCCGGCCTACAGCAGAGCCCATGAACTACTGCAGCCTGTCTCCCCCTCCTTTGATCAGCCACTGCACGATCGGGGACAACTCCAAGCTGCACCCGCCATCTTATTTCCTCAAGGAGCTGCTGTAGCTTCCAGGACTAGCAGACAGCAGGTGCATGGAGCTTCGGTTTGTCCAAGCTTGCATCATGGAGAAGGAATGGTACTCCCTCTCAGACATGACGATCCAGCAGGTCCAGGGGCTCAACAGGTTCTCCAGTTTCTGAGAGATTCAACTGCCCATCAAATTCCGGTTAATTCCACCGCGAGATTTCCATTTCCTGCTGAGAGGGGAGATGCAAGACAACCACCTGCAGGAACTGCAAGGCAAATGACCAGTTGGAAAGCTGGTGAAGGGCCGTCCCAGCGCCCTAGAGTAGATGCAGCTCATGAGCTATTAAGACCCCCAACGTCGTCTTCACCATCTCAACGGCCTGCACCTCCGAGATTTCAATCTGAAGAATCGTTCTTGGCATCTTGGATGATGATGGGACCAGAGGGAGCTGCAGCTGGTCCCAGCATTGACTCTTTTGGCAGACCACGAAGTTCCGATCATCACAGGCCGGCCGGCCTAGTGTCATTAGATCGACAGTCGTCTTTTAGACTGCCTGCAGCTTGGTTGCACGAAATCCCTCCAAGCACATCAGCCCGAGCCGGAGTGTTGCAGGATTGGCGAGGATTTATAAGCAACAATGCAGCTGCTTTGCAGTCTGTTAATCAAAGAGGACACAGTATACAAGGTCCATGGGACAGGCTGCTCGACCGCGTCGGCCCGCCCAATATGCTGCAATTCCCGCGACTGGATCGACCCAGCAGCTTGCAACAACCAGCTCCATCAGCAACAGCGGTTGGCAGTCAAGATATACACATGGCGGCTCATGTCAGGCCTGCGTCTCAGTTCCATAACTGGACCTCCACTTCTGGATTACCAGCAAGCCTGCAACCATGGACCACAAGCAGCTGGGTAAGTTACACATGCTAATTCTAGCTCACTACTGATCAAGCTAATTAAGTTTTCAAATCTAAATCTGTACAAGAGAATGTGGTTTTTCTCGCAGAACAAGCCACGGCTCATGACACATCACTGCCCCTGACACGTGTGAGGTAAACTTTGTGATTGTATCCATTACAATGTACAATATATGTGATAATTATCGTGGTATATATTACATTCAAATGCCAATAATTTGACATTTAGTTAATCGCACATGTAATGCAAATGTAATATATGCCGTTACTTGATCTGACAAATAATTGGCATTTGAATGTACATAAATATACCACAATAAATATCACATATTGTATATTGTAATGGATGAATCCACAAAGTTTACCTCACACATGTGTAGCGAGCAGTGGCCTTTTGTGTCAGAAAAACCACATTCTCTTGTGATGAAAGCTCTTGAATGGAGTACAACATTTCTCAAGCAAGTGTATAAGAAATGCCAATCACTAACCCCCCCCCCCCCCCCCCCCCC
>Ga0209208_10000286_pt1 | contig 61816 bp, 52 predicted proteins | sample S1TSphfallax_3_FD_187694 | JGI IMG/M metagenome (GOLD analysis project Ga0209208, IMG submission 187694) | Host-associated microbial communities from peat moss isolated from Minnesota, USA - S1T2_Fd - Sphagnum fallax MG (SPAdes) (version 2) | ecosystem: Host-associated > Plants > Peat moss >... | reverse complement strand
AACAATTATTATTATGTGTAACTAAGGTTTAATAAAAATAATCATTTATAATTATTTATAAAAGTGATATACTATGGATAACACTACTAGAAAAAATCCTTAAAGCTCAATCAATAATTTCTTGAAATCTAAATTTAGAACTTCACAATTCAAATATCAAATTCTAAATCAAATAAGTTTTTTGAAGTTAAATAATAAATTTCAGAATTGAAATGTCAATTTTCAAATTAAAATAATAATATTTAAAATTAAAATGTCCATTTTAAGACTCAATTAATAATTTTCTGAATTGAAATATTAATTTCAATAATCCAAAATAATAATTTGGAATTCAATTTTCAATTTTCAAGTCAAATAATTTCTTAAAAATTAAATTTAGAACTTCAGAATTCAAATATCAAATTTCAAGTTCAAATAAAAACATTTAAAATCAAAATGTCGATTTTAAAACTTCATATTGTTTTTTGAATTGAAATACTGATTTTTAGATTTGAAAATAATAATGTAGAAATCAAATATTAATTTTTAGATCAAATAAGTTTTCTGAATTTAAATAAAAATTTCCAAAATTGAATTGTCAATTTTCAGAGTCAAATAAAAATATTTAAAATTGAAATGTCCATTTTTAGATTCAATTAATAATTTTCAGAGTGGAAGTATTAATTCTGAGAATCCAAAATAATAATTTGGAATTAAAATTTCAGGTTCAAATCAAATGATTATTTTAAAATTTAAATGAAAAAATTTCAGAGTTGAAATATAAATTTTAATATTTATATTAAAATATTCAAAATTAAAATTTCCATTTTTACAATCAATTATAATTTTCTGAATTGAAATACTAATTTTTGAATTCGAATATTAGTGTAGAATTCAAATATCAAAATTTAAATCAAATAAGCCTTTTTAAATTTAAATTGAAAATATCATGTTCAAATCCAAAATCTAAAATTCAAATAATGTTTTAAACAATTGAAATAACAATTTTTTAGATTTGAATAAAAAATTCAAAGGTCAAATATTAATTTTGAGATTCATTATATGAATAGTATACATACATATGCATATTATATATAATTTTAATACATACATTAAAATACACCCCTATGTCATTGTAGAATACCTTTAGGATGTAACTAATTTGGTGACTATTGCAACTAATGGGACATATCAACCTATTAATGGATGAAAATCAATGTAAAATCAATCCAACCAATAGGATGAAATTTCTAATAGTTGCATCATAGTTGTGTGAATGACCAAAATAGTTGAAATTTGATCTTGTAGTTGCAATATTCCCAAATTTAGTCGTAAATGACTACAAGTCGCATGTAGTCGTAAATGGACTGGTTACATTTTGGCTGATTTCTACTAGTGTTTGGAGCTTGTCTTTTGAAGACTAGAATATATGGTTTAGATATTCCAAGAAGGTTGCATACGAGGGGAGATAGAGGATGTCGAAAGTTTATCATTATTCAAGGTGTAGACATTTGCCAAATTGTTTGGTACCAAATTGTTGGTATCTCAAGGTCAACATACATGAACAAATAAAATAATAAGCAAGGTTGTTAGTTTCTACCACATGGCAACAAAAGTACACGTAAATTGTGAATTTCAACCAGGCAAGTAGAGTCAAATGTTCAATCATTAATTGACTTGTCTATGGATATAATGCCACATCAAATGAAAAGGATTAGAAAAAGCAAACAAGATGTTTGACGTCTATTGCCTGAAACATGGAAGAGTTTGTAAGAGCATAGTGATAAGGTAAATTGTAGTGTCTATTTAATAAGAAATGCCTTTTGGCCGTTAGGTGTTTCTCGTCCCAATCTATTTTACTAGAAATTGAAATGGTTTTTTCAACATATACATTGGGGCGTTTATTATCATGAACCTAAACTTAATTTGCTTTCATATTATGTTCTTGTAGATAAGCAAGGAATTAAACATTGGTGGTGTTTCTCAATTTGCCATGAGTAGGTTGAAGAAAAGACACCATCAAAATGTCGATGTGCAAAAGCGAAGGTCGATCTTTGCCAAATGCACTATTTGTGAATCTGTCAAAGATTTGATATCAAAGGTGGGAAGGAATAACAATGAGACTATTGAGTATGAAAGGAAGCTAAGAAAACATATCTTGCACCAAGAGTTGTATAGATATTTATACCACGCTTGGAGGATAGAATTAATGCAGTCGAAGGATGAGTTCCTATGCATTATCCATGACAAAATGGATCACGTAAAAACTGCACTTCCAAGGTTGCAAGTTTGCAACAAAATGATATATGGGCTTGGACAATTGCCCATTACCCTCATAGGTATGATAACACATGGACACGAAGATGAAAAATATGCACAATATTCCAATGAGTTGAAGCCAAACAATCCCAATTTCACAATTGGGTCCTTGTTGTGGATTTTGCAAATGTTGGAGGTGGTTCTAGTTTCAGAGTCGAAATTATTGTTTGAACACCCCCATGAAATTCATTTTTCACACATCTTTTGCAAGGGAAATTGCGTTGTGTACACAAATTAGACTATTGGTGTGAAGCTTCTACCGAGAAATTTTTGTTGTTTCCAATGGATAATTGTGTGAAGGACAACAAAAATTGACATTTGTTAACATTTCTATTGTTGTTGATGGCGAGGGATGTGTTTGAGGAAGTCTATTTCAGTTTCCTTGTAGTTGGCCATACACATGAGGATATCGATGGATGCTTTGCATATTTGTCAAAAAAGTCGAAGGAGGAAAACAATTAAATTTTAGTGGATTTGATGAAGGCTTTTATGATCTCACAAGAGAGATCATTCATTCTTTAGTTGATTAAGGAGATTCTAGATTTTAAATCTTAGGTCATAGATTGTTTGAAGGATGACCTTGAAACTTTGGTAAGGCATACTGATATGCATCTATTTAGATTTTTTGTTGATTCATTAGGGTGGCTTGTGATGTAATACAAAATTTTCCCCATAGATCATGCTTGGAGTTCGATAGATGTGACACTAATAAAATTGTGAAAAGCTAATCTAGATGGGTCACTAAAGTTGCCTACTATATTCCCATGCCCTATTCCATATTGCTCAATTTGGGGCAACGATGTGTCAAGGTTAATGGAGAAAGAAAAGTTCATAAGTGCTGGACTCTCCAAATACGTGGATTTTTGGAGGGTGGGAATTATACAAAATTCGACATATGAAATGAAGATGAAGCCGTATGTGGAGTATTGGGATGAAATCTTGTTGCATTTGTCAAGACCATTACCCCTTCAAAATGCAATTTTTTTGGAGGATTTTTGGCCTTCAAGTAATTGGAGGTCCAATTATGCCAAGGCTTCGTTGTCAATTGTTATGGACGTTGTTGACGTAGAAGATCCAATTCAACTTCCTTATTGTGGGCTAAAAAAATGAGACCTTTAACTGCATACACCACATTTAAAGATTTTAATGTTAGAAATTTTGTGGTTGTGAGACCACATGATCGTGATCTTGTTCCTTTCTAAATGGGAAAAGCAGAGGGTGATGTTGTCAAGGAAGAGGAGAGTGAATATTTCAAGATGGTGAGGGTTCAATGGTGGGTTCACGTGAAGAAATGATCAAATTTAAATGAATGACATCTATATGAGGATTGTTAAAATGGCAAGTGGAAATGTAATTTAGTATATCTAGAACAATGGTTAGACATTTCAACTATTTTTTTTTCTTTTCCCATTCGAAAAAATACAACAAACAAGAGTCAAATTAATATTCCAACATGTATGCTAGTAGAGCTAAAGTTAATCTCGATGTTGCTAATGCCTCAAACAATTTGTGAATAATGTGGGTGACATCAATGAAATTATATATTTGCAATTTCTCAATGTCTTTTGTATCCATTATAATGATTTGATTGTCATTTTTTAAAAAAAAGAAATTTTGTGTTGTATGGTTTATAAAAAGAAAATTGGCATACTTTTATTTGTGTACAATCTTGAAGATTAATGATTAATAATCTATTTTGTTCCACCTTAACCCTATTTTTTGGTGGCCACTAAGTGTCACCTTTCTTCTTACATGGTATGTAAAGCCCCAAAAATAATGGATTTGTTATAACATGAATAATAACTTTGCATGCATAGATGTTATTGCCATTGGTGAATTGGTATGTTGTTCCTTGTTTGTATTTTAGAAAATTGAGTTTTTATTTTTCTTTATTGGGAGTATTTACTTGCAACTTTTTAATTTGATAATGTATTGTGTTTCGTTTACTGGGCACAAAGCAAAATACTACTTCATTTATGGAATTTGAAATGTAATCGATTGGCATGGTGTTTGTGTGAGGAATTCCTGCACACCTTCACCATTAAAATATGCACTCACAAAAAACCCGGTTGGAAGTGGAACTACTATGTAGTTGTAGTCTAACAAGTAAGGTGGTTCAAGGTAAGTAATGAAATTCACTAAGGATTTAATGCATTGTGTCCAATTTGAAGATACAAAGACATTATGAGAGAATCGTAATTCACCATGATGGAATATGAAGGAGCCGTATGTTGATGTTCAATTCAATGTCACACTTGATGGTTGGAACCCTTCTGTTCCATTTGTCATAACATCTACATACAACCTCCTAATCTAACATGCATTGAATTTTTCAAAAGGCTAATATAAAAAGAGCCATGTTACAAAATCTCATAAGTTTTTATTTTATTTTTTTGATCAAGAGTTAAGCCTCGGAACTAGAAACCACTTTGCTTAGATTGAGGGAAAAAATAGACAATTCAACCCCCTCTACTTCCAACAAATGTAGCTCCCTTATAACAACCCTAATGATGCTGAAATTTGAGGAGAACTTTCTACACCTCTCAAACTAAGACTGATTTAAATTTGACATAAATCCAACAGTGGATTTGGGAGGAACAACTAATTGAAACAAAAATCTAGAGGCTTTGTCATGGAAATCCTTCCATGAACTCCACTACAACACCCTCTACTTCTAACCAGTGTAGCTCCCTTACAGCAACCCTGATGATGTTGAAATTTGAGGAGGACCTTCAACACCTCTCAAATTAAGATTCATTTAAATTTGACATAAATCCAATGGTGGATTTGGGAGGAACAACTAATTGAACCAAAAATCCAGAGGCTTTGCTACAAATACTTGCTACACACAACTTCCTTCCATGCTTGATTCTTGCACACACCTTTTCCATGAACACCTCTCCACACATAAGAACTAAAAAATTCCTCACATTTCATCCTCCTCTTTTTTTCTTTCCCACATACACAAAAAATCCTCTCCCTTGGTAAGCTTCCATGACCTTCCTTGAGCTTGTTCCCCTTGTCCAATGAAAGCTTTGAAATCCCTTGCTCCATTCAATGGCCTCCTCATCCTTCTAGAGCCAATGAAAATTGAGAATAAATTGCCATCCAATTGAGTTTAGGATGAGAATTTTTGGGCCTAATGAAACACAAGAAATATTCCATCCTCTAATCAAATAGGATGACAATCCTCATGACTAATGGGATTGGAGGATTCATCCTTCCCCTTATCTTGGATATTTTGATGAGGTTTCTTAAGCTTGATCCTTATCCTTCTCGTCCGTTGACCTTCACATCCTACTTTTTCATCCTAATTACTTCAAGTAACTAACTACTAGGATAATTTATCGGTAGTAACAAGTAACATCCTTGAATTCTTACTTGACTAATTCAATGGTTGAACTAACATCCCCGTGTACCATTTACTCTTTTGATATCCCCTACCTATTTATTTTACCATGCACTAATTAACTATGTAATACATAGTAAATTGGAATTAAAATTTGCATCACAAAAAACCCCACATACTTCTAGATCCACCGTCGAAATTAGGGGTTTGATGAATCCATTAGATCTAGGATGTTCGAGTTTTCATAAGGTTCTGCCGTCACTCCCACACCTTCGCCTACCTTAATTTGTTAAATAAAAAGCCTTGACCCCTTCTGAATGCAAGTACCACATTGTTTCTGCTACCTTCTTGGTTTTTTGTTGATGCAGGTGAAAACTAGTCATGGCGGATGATGTCGCTACGCCTTTGAATCCTCTAGTTGCACTAGTAGAACAAGAACTTAAAGAAGCACCGTTCGACGTGAATGTTTCTCAATAGCCACGCGAAGAAGAACCGTCCAAGCGAGTGGTGCGCACTCGAGTCGATCGTTCGGCATGGGATCGTCGATCGTCTCCTAACCCACATGCTTTAACAATCTATTTAGAATTTGTTCCTGCTTTTGGAGCCGCACTAGAAAGGTTTGAAGAGTGTCAATGCGAAGATGATGATGTCCATCTCCATTGTCGAACGTGGGTTCTCGGTGATGGCCATTACCGTTGGCTACAAGGCCCAATTAACCCCCTTTCCATGGAGCATCGAGCCGAATACCTAGTTCACACCATCCATTGCATTATGGAGTTTTTGTAATTGTGACCTATTCCCTTCAAGTTGTTTACTAAGTTATAATTCACCTGAGGCCACTTAGGTGGAAATGTTAATACTTAAGTTTGATTTTGATTCTATCTAAACGTCTAATAGAAGTAAAAACTAAATAAAGATGTATTAGGATTGCATCCTAGAAATCTTTCCAATACATCATTCGTGCCTGGAGATTATTCTACAGACTAACATAATATTGTCATGGCGAAATGTTGTTGTGAGTTATGGGCTTGTGTTCCTAATATATCAATAAATCACATCTAATTCTACATCCCCTTTCCCTTCTTTACAACATAAAAGGATAATGCACTTGAAAAGGTTTATTAGGTCCTAAAACTAACTAAGCTTTGCATCAATTTAAATAAAAGAGTCTTCTATGCTGAAATATCCAAAGGCTAATCCAACTCCTAATAATTATTTCTTGGAGGTTTATCAGGATTCAAATCATTAATACTAAGGAAAACTATGGAACTAAAGCTTAACAATTCATGGTATTATAATCCATGGCTCATAGTTTGTCATTAATGTATTAGATTCAAAAGATTGAGTTCCTTTTTCTCACTATAATTGAAAGTTGTGTCATTTGGTTTTCATAACTAATATTTATTATGTTTCACCTAGTGCCCACCAAGTGAATTTTCATTTAAAAAAGATTTATGGTGTATATATATTTACTAAATACTAATACATTGATGTAGTTTTGGCATTCTTGGATTGGCATTGCTCTCCCTGTTTGAAATTCAAAGGGTTAAATATCTTTATGTCATTGATGGGAACGTTAACAAATATTTTTTCATCACTCATGAAATTCATAAGGTGGTCATAAGTTTGATTTTTTTTTGGACACAATGTGTACTTGGATGTTATCTTTTTTGAATTGTTGGTTACAAAGTCATTTTTACTTGACAATAACTTAATTGAAAAATATTGGAATATAATATTCATGTCAAAAATGATAATTAATTTGTTGAATTTGGTGGCCATTAAGTGAATCCATTCTATCGACTAGGTTGCATAAAGTCTTAAATTAATTAAATATGTGTTAAAGGTTTGATAGTTGAAGAAGCTCAAAGAAGCAATCCTAGGTGTGCATCAAATTTGGAGCTACAATTTGGCTTTCTTGTAAGTAGCCAATAGGGAGTGTTTTGTCAAAGTGGTGAAATGCGTCCTTTGTAAGGTGAAGATTATAACCTCTTTGAAATAATGGCTTTTGTAGGCAAGGCTCCTCAAGATTAACTATATGTGTTTTATGATTGTCAAAAATAATTTTATATTCATGAAGTTGTCTTCTTGTGTGTGTTGTCTTTTTTTCTAAACTTTGTTGCTTTCTTTCTACCTTTTGTTGCAAGTTCTCCAAATTCATACAAATTTTAATTGCTAGTTACTTAGTTGAATCTCTCAACAAAATTCTTCCACACCAACCCTTACAAATAGAATCCAAATTTGATGCATACAAACTCACATTTTGCCCCAATCTTAACCCCAAAATGTGCATTCAATATAAATGCTACTTGTTGTCCCCTCTCATGGATTCTATTGTGATTTCACATATTTTCCCACACCTTCCTATGACCCCTTTCCATAGTTTGGCACATGTGACAAATAAACAAGGCATGGTTTATGGTTGTTGCAAAAAATGTCACTTGGAATGCACTGGATATGGTGAGAGTAGGCCATAGACCTCATGTTCTTTCTATTGCTAAAATTGGTAGTTCAAGGGTATGTCTTCAAAAATGTTTTGAGCATGAGCTAGAATGTTTGAATTAGGTGTGCTTGGACATTGTTGACCTAAACCCTAGCATATGCAATTCATATTCAAAATTTTCAAATTATGCTTCTAGTGGGGTATAAATCTTTTGATAGAAAGACATAATTGTTTTTTAGATCCATTCTTTTTCTTGCTAAATTTTGGTATGGCAGATTTTGACCTTCTCAAGGAGTTGCAAGCAAGTGACTACCATTCACCAACACAAGAGCATGTTTTAGCCGCAACAAACCCTACAAAGGTGCCTACAAAAAAAAAACCCCATAGATTGATAATGGAGTATGTACAACTAAATACATTGGTAGCTACGTACAACCTTCATTTTGGGCATTATAGTAAGAGCATGAGATCAGTAACCCAATTTATTCCTAGCGTGGTATGGATGAATAGATCATAAATCAGAGTACTTGAATTATACTCTAAGAGGAAACACTAAAAGAGCAATTGTGAGAAACATTGAAGGAATTGAAAACTATGACATCTAATGAGGATGATTCTGACAAAGCCATGTTTCAATGTGATGATGTTCTAGAAATGTTGAAAACCATGGACAGTCACACCTTTAGGAATGTTTTAAAGAAGTAGCAATACTTTATAAAAGGTGTAGGACTCACACCTACAATTAGTATTTCAATAGACACTAAAATAGTTCATGTAGGGATGAGTGCCCCAAGTTATGTATCAACTCTCAGTTCTATTGCTCTATTGAAAAGGTTGTTTAACTTATGTCAAAGGTTGAAATGTTGAACACTTAATCCATTAGTATTGCATCCATGGCTAAACAATTTCAGTCAAATAGTGAAACTCAAGATTTTTTATGATTGGCCTAGGTTGGCATTACCCAACAAAAAAGAAGAAGGCCAAAACTGCAAATATGAAGCAAGCTAAAGAATTGGTGTAATATTTGAAGAGGACTTCAAAATGGAAATAAAGTTTATATTGGGATTTTAGCACTCTATTTCAAATAAATCCAAAATCCTATTTGTCTATAAATTTGAAATCTCAATATTACAACATGAAGTTTCCAAGATAAATTGGAATGTCTAGAAATAAAGAGAAATTTCAAACTTGCAATTTGAAATTCCAAAACTAATATTCTCTTCTAGGAGGGAAATAAAAAAATAAAAAAATAATTGTTTTAGATTTGAAATCCAAATTACAGTAATAAAAATATTTTTTCCAGATGTAAAATAATAATCTCAAAATTGAAATTTCAGGTTGCAGTAATAAAAAATGCCTTTTAGAGGTAAATAATAATTTCAGAACTGAAATTTCAGGTTGCAGTAAAAAAAAGATTTTTCTAGAAGTAAAATAATAATTTCAGACTTGACATTTCAGGTTGTAGTAATAAAAACGATTTTCCCTAAGTACAAACAATAATTTTAGACTTGATATTTTAAGTTGCAGTAAAATATTGATTTTTCCAAAGATAAAATAATAATTTCAAACTTGACATTTCATATTGCAGAAATAAAAATGATTTATCCAGAGGGTGACACAATTCAGTTAAAAAATTTAAATTGATTTTCTAAAAGGGAAAGTTGAAGAAATCTAATGATAAATTTCAACACTCCAAAATGAAATAAAACTTTCCATAAACAAGTTTGAAGTTTTTTCCTTTTATTTTTCCATATTCTGCTTCTGGAGAAAAAATTGTAATTTGGGTGGCATTATAAAACAAGTGGATAAACTTGCGTTTGGCAGAGTCAGACCTTTTCATGAGCCTTTGCCACTTGCTCTTGAGCCCCCTAATGTCCCATTATGGCTTAACTTGTATTCTGCATGCATTTGATTGTATGCTTTCATTGTGCCTGGGTGTGTATCTAGAGACAATTTGTGTTTACCAATCCATTGCATGATAAACATTATTTCACGCATGTAGCTCAGGTCCCCAAGCAAATATTCAAAATACTCATCCATGTGGGTGAAATGGTTATGCCAATTGGCATAAAGATTGGAATGCCATAACATAGTTACATCATGGTATGACTTGGGGTATCTAGTGTTGATGTAAATGAAAATACCTTGGTTGTCAACAATTGATTGTGTTGTTCACCAAATAGATCTTTTTTCTAACATTCAACAAAGCTTGGTGCGTCACATTCCACAACTTAAAGATCTCCACCAAGGTTATGTCAATGAATCTGATGCAACCTAGGAGATTTCAGATCCTTCTTGCTAAGGTAACCCTCTCCTCGACAATTGACCATTGTATCTCATCCACAATAGCCTCATTAATGCATGACAAAATGAATAATGCATCATCGCGAATAGAAGTCTTGAACCAATTCCACATGAATGTATCATGCATGGTCACATTGTCATACTTGAAATATAGTATGAAATTCAAAAGGTACTGTTTTGGTGTCAACTTACATGGTCAATCAGAAAGTTTACAAACTTCTTTGGTTGATCTTGCATGATTGATGATATTTGGCACCACAACTCTTGTCAACTCCTCAAACTTGGTTAAAGTGAAGTTTGTCAATGTTTTGAATAATCTAGGTGTTGTGTGTAATATTTGCTAGGATGCCCAAACTCCAACATTTGGGTCTACTAATTAACTAGCACCAAGCACCATTTTGGTGGGTTGTAATGAAAAACTCCTCCAAACTAGCCATGGCAACCAAGGCTACTTTAAATAGCATGAAAACATTGGCATTTATGTGATCAATGTTCTCCTCAACATTAAACCCATCAGAGCCAGAAGACTTTAAAATGCTAAACAAATTTGAAAAATTGGAAGATTTGACCATATTTGGTTTTGTGCGAGGAATGGTCCATAGAGTGTCTATGTTCAAGCCAAAAATAAGTTGATAGAGCCCTTTTCCTCAAGCTTAAATTACTCGAGAGCACAACATTTGCTCTATCTTAAAGAGATGTACATTTGCTAACCCAGCCCAATCCTCCATAGAAATGTTTCGCCAAAGCTAGAAAGACTTGTTGCCTATTGCTCATGAGAGATGTAAAGAGGATTTTGAAGGGAGGGATTCTTGCTCTTTTAGGTTATTTTGGACACCTTGCTGAAATATTCATGATTGGATGTTCATTCATCTCATTAATGAAAATTTTGCCTCCAAAATGCAGAATCATGGGCTCTTTTTCTAATGTTGCATGCCACCTAACCTATGTAAGTAATTTAGCTAGTCTATCTAGCCTAAATAGCTATATTTCCTAGGTAAGTGACTAACTTTGAAAACTGGATTTTTCCAAAAATTAAAACATGGTTCCAAGGTGAAATTTCAGAATTTAGAAATAAAATAAAATATTCCAAAAATTAAAGCAAGTAAGTAGACCCCCCAAGAGGAAGGTAGGTAGGTAGGTTGACCCCTAAGAAGACCCCCTAGCTGTACTGGTAGTCTAGAAGAATCTGATCCCCTATTCATGGCTTATTGGGAGTTTGGGTCCCACTTTAAAGGAAAAATGCGAACTGAGGGTCAAGTGACAAAGACACGACGAAAAGAGGCATAGGACACTGGGTGACTTTCAGGATATTTTTATTATGTGGGCATCAAAGTTGCATGAAATATGACTAGTTCAAAAAAAAGAACACCCAACTTTTGGTGCGTTGGCCCAAAGAAGTTATGTCATCAATTTATTCCTCGCCACTGAATATGATTCAAACATGCAAGGAATGAGAAAGAGGAGGAGCAGGAGGAGGAGGAAGAAGGTACCCAAGAAGGGCAATGTGCATCCTTTTTCGTTGGTTTTGAATTTCATTGCCCTTGGGCCCATAAAATGCATTTAATTACGAGATCCACCTAGATGGCCCAAAAATATCACCATGAATATTGAATGCGGTAGAATTGGGCCCGAGAAGTTTTTGAAGAGCAAGCCATAGTGTAAAATGGGCCTCAATTGATGGTCTTCTAGTTCTAATTTAACATTTCTTGGGCTAAATTCTTCCATTAAAGGTGCATTCACACTTGGTGTTAGGGACTCTAGTGTTGAGTCCCTAACACCTTGCTAGTCGTTTAGGACTCACACGTAATTACCATGAACATTTTATGTTAAAACAACATTCACTTAATAGTAAGCTATTGCCCATTTAACATTGGGTGCCACCTAGGATGCCGCCTAGATTTTCATTTAACAATGACTTAACATCAAGTGTGAATGCACCATAAGGAGCCTGGGTTTAGGGTTTACGATTTTAGGGTTTAGGGTTTCAGTATCCAGCTTCTCCATTGAAGCTCCCTGGTCTAGACTCTAGGTCCGTGTTGGCCGGTTATTAGAAACAGGAACATACCCTTGGCAGGATATCAGGGTGGTTCCTAATATTCAGAACCGCAATTCTTAAAGCAAAAAGAAAAAAACCTGGTTGCTGCAACAATCTTTAAACTTCTTGAGAAAAAAAACAAGTAACAGTGCATAAAACTGCCGGTTCTTTCATGAAACTGTGAATTGTTTCACATTTTTTTTCCTGGCAAAATTTCGTCGTTTTTAGACCAAGAAATTGAGATTTTTTTGGGAGTGTAAATTCGATTAATTTTTCTAAATTTTTGGGGTTAAGTTTTGCCAAATTTTCTATATTTATAAAATGAAAAAAAAAAAAACATTGTCATTTAAGGTTCTACAAAATAACTGCAAAAAATAACTTGATTTTGAAATTTTCGAATTAAAAACACGTAAATAGATATAATTAAAATTAAAATTAAAAAACTGAACTGGCAATTCTTGTATAAATGCAAATAACTACACAACAAGGGTCTAGATCTATACATATAATGCAAGGAATGGGCCATCCATTATGAGGTGGCATATGAACAAGCAGCTTATGAGCTAATGGCTCTGCCCCTTATCACACGAGTTCAAATGTCCAAACAATAAGCAATTTAAATATTAAAAAAACTGTGCTCTATTTTTATGTAGGGGAAGCTCCAAATATATAGGGTATTTTGAATTTTGGATCCCTCCCCTTGGCCTAACGGCCTTGGGATAGGACCTCAAATCCGAAAGGCCCTATATTCAAAACATTCTCCTATACACCTTTTCCCCTAAAAGGTCGAGAGAATAATAAAGTAAGGGGTTTGTTTGTGTAGCCAGGACCAATCTGGTATAATCTCTTGTCCCGAGTTCTTTAGTACTTACAAAACTAAAACGGTTGAGTCGTAAGGTCTAAAGATTTCCCCCCTCTTTATGCAGAAACTAGTTCTTCAGTTACATCCCTAAAAACACATAGTTACCACAATTTATGCCTTTGCCATCAACCTAGGCCACAAAATGATGCCCAACATTGTCAAAAAAACATAGATAGAGTATATGAAGGTAGAGGCCAAGTGCACTCGACATAGATAGGCCAAAAGGAAATAGTTCAATTATTTTATTATTGAAGTATACAACATGTGAATTTTCTTTTTCAAAGAGACCAATCAAGATTTAAAATAGGAAAAAAAACAGGTTCCCCAACAAGTCAATAATGTGAATCACACTATGTGTGTGCCCATAATGGTCTCACGGTGGTGGGGTCTTTATGCTTGTTTTACTCTACCACAAAGGTCAATCATCTTCCCCTTTATTAGGCTTTGGGCACTTCGACAAAGATATATATATGTATATGTTGACTTCTTATGTTGTGATAGTCAAGGCACCCACCCACATCTTCTCTTCTTCTTGTAAGAATCATTCACATGTTGATTTTCTTCCGTTGTGATATGCAAGCACCTCAATAACACAAGTTGAAATGGGTTCTTTTGTCCATCCAAATTGCAGCATCCATAACATGTTTTGTGTTTCATTGGTGTTCAGTAATGTGGTTATGGGGATTGTACTTTGATTTCTTCCTTTGTAAGACAAGTTGAAATGGGTTCATGGGTTCATCCAAATTGTGACATCGATAACATGTTTTGTGTTTCATTGCTGTCAAGTATGGGGATTGTAATAGTAATTTTTACTATTTTTTGTGGATGGTATTTGTTGCCGAAGAGCTTGCTGAGGAAAAACAAAGCACCTTTGCCTCCGGGGACTTTTGGGCTCCCCTTTATTGGAGAGTCTTTTGCATTTATTCGTGCTTGCAAAGCTAACAAAGTTGTTGAAGAGTTCCTCAATCCTCGCATTGCCAAATATGGACAGGTTCATGCTATGTGTCCCACCCATTTCTTCTCAAGTCTTTGTTTCCATTCTCATATTAAACAAATATTGAGAACTAGTTAGTTGTTGGTGCGTTCAATCTATTCAAGACTATACTTGACAATATAGATTTCGGAAGATGCATTAATAGACATGTCAAGCTTTTGCAATGTGTTAATCCAATCGTGCTAAATTAAATAGTTTATTTTGTTAGGTATTCAATCTATGTTAAAATTAAAGTCACTTGCTTCTTCATAAGATCTCATGTCTCACCTAGACATGCAATTGCACTCTTTGGAGTTTCAATCTTACATTGAATTCCTTAAGGCATGTATTGTTTGGATGTGTATTCTCAAGGTTTAAGGTCTATACCTCCATGCGGTCCTAAGACAAGTTGTATTTGATAAGCTATCAACATGCTTAGTACTTAAAATGCAAAGGTACTTGAAAGATATGAGGCAATAGATTCAATCTCTCTTTTGAACATTTTTTGCAGCCATTTAAAACTGAAATTGTGAGAATTTGTAAAATATAAATATGGACAACATTCTATTTCCCCATCCTTAATTTATTGTATACAAGGGTGTAAATCAAATACACATAAGTTCCAAAACATGAAGTCATATTTGCATCAAGAAGGTGATGAAGCATTTTTCAACTTGGTCCAGGTATTCAAGACACATCTACTATTTTCTCCGGCCGTATCTTTGGGTGCACCAGAAGGAAACAAGTTTTTGTTCTCAAATGAGTACAAGTTGGTGCAAGGTTCATGGCCACTCAGTGCTACAACGCTTTTTGGTCGTGGTAGCATTCTTTCAAAAACAGGCAAAGAACACAAGTAACCCCTTCCCAACAAAAATTAGAACATTCATTTTGTGCATGATCTTGTATAGTTTTTGAACATGTATTAAACTAGGAAGCATTTTAAGCTAAAAAGTTAATGAAAAATAGGAGTTCCCATTCATATTTTCTTGTCAAATAATTTGTTGTGATGTCAAATTCAAAGGTATCATGCATGAGTTGTAATAATAGGAATCAACAAGGTTAAAGCCTTTTGGTTTTCAATGCCTAGGCAAGCACGTCATGTTCTCATGGCATTCTTTGGGCCCAATGGCTTGCAAAGTTTTGTGCCAACAATGCACAAAACAACAATAGCCCATTTTGCCCAATTTTGGGAAGGGAAGGACGAGATTATGGCTAGAAATCCAATTAAACATCTCACATTTTCTATGGCGACCGATCTATTTATGAGCATCAAAGAAGGCCCAGAATTCTATTCTTTGCAACATCATATGAAAGCATATATGGCAGGGATGAGGCAATTGCCTATTAACTTTCCTGGCACCGTATATCGCAAGGCAATACTAGGCCGTGAAAACATGCTTGCTACACTTGACAAAGTGATATGTTGTAGACATAAGGTAAGAAAGTTGTTATTGCTATTTTTTATTTTTTATTTTAAAATTTTTTAAAAATTCATTCTTGCAACAATTTTGTTTCAAAAACAAATTTGGAACATTTTGTTAATTCATCCTCCATATCATGGTTGAGATGTCGTACTATGGTAATCTTTTAGTAGATTCATATTATTGGATGCATTGTAAGTAGTTAGCCTATGAAGGTCAATTTTCAAATAATTAATTATTTACATTGGCAGGACATTGAAGAAGGGAGAATTTCAACACACCCTGATCTTTTGTCAATATTGATTAGCACACCTGATCAGGAAGGCCATCTAGCAACAAATGAGGAAATCAAGGACAATATTTTGTCGTTATTATTTGCTGGGCATGACACGACTAATTGCACACTCACTATTGTACTCAAATATCTCTTTTTAAATCCACATTGCTTGCATGAGGTTATCAAAGGTATTGTTCATTTCACAAGACTTTTTTTTGGGGGTAACAATTAGGTTTTGAAAGTATGAATTTTCCCTTCAAAACTATATAACATTTGTGTGTTGCCCATAGAAGACACAATTTGTATTAAATTTATGTTTAGATTGTTAAACAATATTCTTTTTGATCCGAGTTGTGATTAAAGTTTTACATTTCTACATTCCTCAGAGCAAAAGCAAATAGAAGTGGCAAAGGCTGGGGCATTGTTAAATTGGGATGACACAAGAAAAATGAAATACACATGGCAAGTAATACAAGAAGCTTTGCGCTTGCAACCAGTCGGGCAGATGGCGTATCGCGAAGCTCTCCAAGAATTTGAATATGGGGGATTCACCATTCCAAAAGGTTGGAAGGTAAGTCTCTAAACTTATTTAGTGCATTGGTATATTTTCCAACCCCTTTGAACATTAAGTTGCAAAGGCTACCTAAGTAAAATGAATAAAATATTCCTATCACCATATCTATTATTAGGCCAATTATCAATCCACTGCATTACTTCAAAACATACTGAAATTTCTACCCTAAGACAAATTGTGGGCAAATTTAGAAACCTCAGTATTTTCATATCATTGGAGATGTGATCATCATATTTCAAATATCATAATATTTTAATCCTATGATTGCATACTTTTTACTAGAGTTTTCTTCTTTATAATTTTTTTAAAAAAACATCTACATCTTAACCATGTCATTTATGGATTTGGCAGCTTTTTTGGCATGTTGGGCGCTCACACATGTCCCCTGAATTTTTCCCAAATCCAAAAACTTTTGATCCATCTCAGTTTGGAGCAACCGGACCACCCCCTTTCACTTATTTGGCATTTGGAGGCGGTCCTCATTTGTGCATTGGTAGTGAGTATGCTCGCACCGAGATGGTTGTGTTCTTGCACCACTTGGTGCTCAATTATGAATGGTCTATGGTTGACCCCAATGAACCTATTGCAATGGATCCATTTCCTACCTTTCGGAAAGGGCTTCACCTCAAAATTCATAAGAAAAGGTCATCAAATTTTTTGTAAGGAGTCTAAGATTATAGGCATTAACAATAATAATAAATGTCATTTGGAAAACTTTGAACACTAATCACAATGCACGTGTATAGTTTATCATGTATACTATACAAAAAGATCATGTTAACAAATGCCATTGGGATTACATATCACCAAGACATGTTAAATCTTATTAAAGCTTTGCATCCACTCACAACAAAGATGGCTAAATTTTTTTTTGGACCTCGTGATTGGATCAAAGCTTAGGTAAACATATAAATAATATTGTTGTTTACAAATTTTTTAAAAACCATATATTGGATATATATTTCAATAATATATCCAATATATTCTTTAATCTAATATTTATAAATGAGATGAATGATTATAAATGTTGAATATATTTTATTTTATTTTATTTAAAGCTTTCTTGAGCAAATGTGGCTTTTTGTTTTTCTTCTTTATCAGGATGGCTCAAATTGCCCCTTTCTAAAAGTGAGTATTTTGTGTCTTTGTAATGTTTTACATTGGAGGTCAATCATCCAAAAATTTGGTAGCATATGTGATGTTTTGGAATTCATATGGATGTATTGTGCATGTAGTACCAAGACCACTAGTCTTCCTTTGAAACCCCTTACAAGGGGTTTGAAGATAAGGGTGGCTCCACTTACTAATTTCATGTTTGGGGATTCATTTTGTATTCATTTGCAACTATGTTTGTACAAATAAGTAGTTGAAGTCTGAGTCTCCCATTCCTAATAGGAGATGATTGGTCACCATGCAACTAACTTAAATAGGATATATAAACTTCAATATAACAATTAATCAAGTAGAAAGAGCATGGAAGGTGTTTTTTCAAGTTTTTGCTGTAATACCATTGCCATGACATGGCCTCCTTAGCTATAAACAACACCAACCCCCTCCTCAAGATTCCATCCACATAAGTGATCTCACCTTGATTCCCATGAATTTTAAAAACCTTGAATGAACTATCATATTACCTTTTTAGGTTTGTAACTTGGGGTGTTGAATAATTATTCCATTTTTCAAAAGCCCCTTCAACAATAAAATTAATAATTTATTAAAATTGGGGAATAGATATAGGGAGCTTATTTGACGATTTTAAAAACTCTATTCATCTTTAACAAAGTGAGACTTTTTCCAATAATTTCTATTGCTTCTTTTTGCAAAGTTGGGGAGACATAGTATTCCACCAAATTATAGGATAGAGAAATGTTGCTAATTATTGGATACTTGTTGTTCAATGGTGGATTTGCCTAAAGCAAAAAGCTGTTGGGTTTCTAACAATTTAAAAAAAAATTCCCATCCTTGGTAATTTCTTAAATTTTTGGCATTTTAAACAAATAATTTCTTAAAAATTCAGAATTTTCAGAAATAATTTAATTGCCACTGAACTTGAAAAAGTACTACAGTATGCATTTAATTTCAATTGTTTTCAAACATTAAGGGGATGGGATGGGAAATAACAATATGCATTAAATTCTCAATCAAATCCCAAACTCTAAATGATGCATAAATCACTTAAACAAGGTAGATGGACAAATAATTAAAATTAAAATTTTCTTAAAAGAAGATTGTGAAGAGCTTACTTTTGCAATACCTAGCATGTTCAATGGATTTTACAATATTAAATTTGAACAATCTAATTTTTTAATTAATTGCATCAACTTTGCAACTTATTATCAAAATTTTCACTTGTATTGCCAAATGATTTCCAATTCATTTGTTCCTCGTTGTGTAATTGTGTTCACATGGATGTTCCAAGTTCCCATTGAAAGTAAGAGGGAAATATCAACTTCTTTCAACATATATTAGTGACATTGCCAAAGAGCATGGACCAATTTGAACCTATTAACAATATTGATTTTCCTAAAGTTTCATGATGTATTATAATCCCATGTTGTTCCAATCTTAATGGTGTTCTTTGGATGTAGGAAGGAATTTTTTTGAAATTTTGTAAGGGAGGCTACCATCAAAACATAGCATCTGTGATTATGTGCATATCATAAGTGACAAATCACATGCACATGTATGCATGTATAACCCATGATTATTTGTATGTCATATATGCCTATATAATCTATGTTGCAAGACATGAGTAGACAAGGTTGAAACTCAAAGGAATTTCTTAGTATCATTCCCAAAGTTTTAAACAATGTCCCCAAATAAATATGTGCCTAGTAATGCTTGGGTCCAAACATGGTAAAGTATACACAAAAGATAGTCTTCTAAGATATCCAATTAAAAAATGATTTAATTTTCACATAATCAAATGAAATCAAGAATTTTAGAATATCTTTAAATTTCATTATGGAATCATAAGGCCCCCATTGGCTTTATGGTGAATTTAGCACAAAATATGAGAACTTCATAATTAAACTAGGCAGGAAGTTTGCTTGAAAGTAATTGTGAATATCATGTTCAAACATGTTTTTATAAAAGTTATAATATTCAAAAGTTGAAATCGCACAAATACATTTTAAGCCACCATTATTTTGAAATAGTAATAAGTCAAATATTTCAATTATTTGCAACTTATTTTGTAAAAAAAAAAACTTGTCTACTTTCATTCTTTAAAATCTACTTAAATGTGTATTATTCAATAAAATTACAAAAAATCAAATAACATGTCCATATTGATTATTGAAATAAAAGATAATTTTATATTCAACATATCAAGGCAACTTTATGATTATGTTTGCATGCATTTCCATGATATTGCCATAATTGTATGCAATTTATGACCAATTGTGATTGAAACAAAACAACAAAGTCCAAATTTTTGTGAAGTTGTTGCTACAAGATAGTTTGAATTTCATAAATAGATAATGAAAAGCATTATTGATTTGCAAATTGATACTATATTCATATTGGATCTAATGTTTTCAATCATTAATATATACATATCTGCTAAGAATATGCATGCTCAAATTCAATCCCAAAACATTTGTACTTGTGATATACCACATACAAAAATATGGAATCATTTGTAACGAGTGATAGTTTCACTTAGAGTTGTGTTTATTCACAATGAATTTCCTATGGGGTGTGTGCAACGTCATATGGAATACAACTATTCCTATAGTGAACACGTGTACACATATTAAATGAAAATAACAATGAATAAAAGGTTATGTAATTTCCTATCATTTGTTAAAACATTGAAGTTTTTTTCCCAAATGTATGATATGTGAATAAATTGCAAAACTTATGTATATAATATAGAGTTGACCATGTGACTAATAAAACACATGAAACCTAATGAAAATGTAAAAATTATTTGGACAAATTTATTTTGAAAAACTATGGTAGAACTAAAAATATATAATTTTGCAATTAACACAATGTTTGATGCATTGAATGTTGAATTGCAAGAAATTTATTTGGCTTGCATTCAAATGTGTGTTGAAATAAATAACAACACTTTCAAATTGTTATGTGCTTTTATTGTGATATTGAATCCAATTAAAATTCAATTCAATTCAATTCAATTTGGATCCAAGTCCCTCAAAATTTACAGGTGTCCTTTTCTCAAATTCATCTAGATCATTCCTTCATAAATTTAATAAACTATAATTAGCACATTACCTAACTTCAAATTATTTATTTGCCATGTTAGCCTATGAGAGTCATGAACATCCTAACTAGTTTTTTTAAAGTTTTGAAAGACCTAACAGTTTTCAATATAATGTATAATACAATAATTATTTGTGAAAGTTCAAAACATGCAATTCCAATGAGGAATGATGCTATATTTTATATTTTAGCAAATTTAATGCATTCAAAATTTGTCTTTGCATGTACACAAGTTTTTTAAAATAATGATATTGGAATAAATTTTTAAATGTGGGAATCAACACATAATAAATTTAGTACCTACAAAAGATTTGTCCTATTTCCAACTCGTGCTAATAATTTAATTTTACTTTATTTCCATGTTTAAGAAAAAAATGAATGAATATTTGGGTCTCAATAATTTAATAAAGAAATCAAAGCATGTAAGTATGTAATAAAGTGCATCAAAAGGACTATCAATATGTAGAAATTGTGTTGATCATTTTCATCTCACGGGACCCAAACATGGGTTTTTTTTTCCCTTCAAAATTTTGACGTGTTTTTCAATATTGTTAAAAAATTATAATAAAATTTCAAGGCACTTTTTTCGAATTTGTACTTTAAAAGAACGAAATTTTGAAAAACAATTCCAAAAAAATTGTCAACACATTGTGAAAATCCACTAATTTTTTTTTGTTGTACACAAAACAAAAAAAATATTAACTCCAAAAGTAAAATTTGATTCTTGCTGACTTCCTCTTGGTCACATTTAGATCCATCTAATAGAAATTTACTTTTTCCCTTGTGATTTAGCAAAGGACAAAAAAATAAAATCCATTCTCAATCTTTTAACAAATGCAAGGAAATACATTTTAAAGATGCATGAAAAAATCAGCTACACATTATTATGTGGGTTTTTGTACTTCACTTTTTGAATGATAACCTGATAAACATTCCATAACTATATTCTTTCAAATTGTTTCCAATGGGGCTTTTTCCAAAGTCTTTGTAATTTGATGATAATTACTTTATATTTTGAAGTTTTAAATTTAAGTATATCATGTGATGTGCCTACAAGTTTTATACTTTTGTACTATCAATGTGTTTTTTGCAATGAACTTGAACTTTAGTGTCACATTGTTGGAATTTGAAACACTCAAATTGGGGTTGCTAGGCCCAACAAAGTTTTATATTTGAACTATTTCAGCAAAAAATGCCAATCATCAATACCATACCTACAATTGATAATTGACAAATCTTTTCCAAAAAATATTTTTTTCAATTAAAAAAGTCTTCAATAAACCCATTTTGAATATTTCAAAATTTCACCAATAGGCAATAATAATGTTAAGTTTGCTCATGCTTTAGAAATGTAGTGTTGTAGCCCAATGTTTTGGACTATTCCCTATAATCAATAGGTCCAAGGTGTAAATATGACAATGTGTGGTCGAATTTTATTTAATTTAGCTTACCTCTAAATAATTAATTAATTAATGTGGAACATTAGTCATAGGTATGGCATAATTGGGACCATATGTAAACATTAGTATATAATTGTCTTTAAGTTATAAACAAATTGGCACAACTTTTTTGTTTAGTTTGGAATTTAGGCAATCCTATGCTCTATCTGTGTGACAAACTTTAGTCTTAGAAACATCCGAAGTTTGTCCCCATAGTTGTTCTCAAGCTTCCTAACGAAGTGAACCATTACCCAATTGAAAGGCTTGGTCTAAGCTTAGTGTGCGGTTTTAAGGAATAGTTGGAAGGTACCTAGTTACTTTTGATAACATACCAAGAAAAGGGGTGTAAGGGGTTAAAGGTACGTTCATGGATACATGAAAAATAAGGAACACAAAGGTGGAGGGTTCAAAGATGGATGGATTCATACAATTCACCAATTGCTCAATCATCATGTATATGTGATGCATAATAGAGTTTTACATTATCATACATTTATGTGGATTCCACTTAAAGTCCTTCACCCAATAGCTTGTTCCAATCTTGGAAAATGTCCAATTATTAAAGGCAAGTGATAATAGAAGACCATGATGGTATGTATAGATCACCAAACTATCGATCATGTTCTTAACCAAAAATAAATTTTGGTGTTGACCAATCGTTGGCTACAACATGCCAAATGTAGTTACTACAATGGTTGCTTCTTGGCCACTTTCCTTTAAGAGAAAAGAAGATGAAGATGAGACAAAATTAAATTTGGTGTAACATCCAAGACATGTGATCCACTAGATCCCAGGGGACTTTGTAAGATGGCCTCCCCTCACTTTTTATACCAAGTCATGTGGGGGCTTGTTTTAAACTTAGAAGATGGTATGAAAAGACACAAAGTTCATGTACTTTGTGGTCACAAGGGGTGAAAACCTTAGATACCTTTCACACTAATTGCCACCAATAATGCTCATTTTGCTGAAGAGCATTTGAAAAAAAAGAACTTGAGGTTCATCAAATTTAGCTTTTTATTAGCCTTAAATTCATCTTACTCTAGAATCTGCTAGCTCAATATGTATATGTTCACCAAGAAAGTCAAGTAGCTTGAGTATTATTAAACTAGTGCTAGCAAGTATGGCAGCTAGTAGCAGTACTATGGGCAAAGTGATCAGGTGTAAAGGTACAAAACTTTGTACATATTTCCAAAGTGCATTTCGTACAAATTTTCCTTGAAGACATTAAAAGATGGTGATCTTTTTTATAAAGTTTGGAATATTTCTTCAACAAAAGTAAATTTATTGTTTGAAAGATAAAGGGACTTGAGAGTTTTATTCATACATGGGTCTGTTGCATCTGGCAAGTGGGTGGTGAATTGAATTGTGATTTGCTTTGAATTTTGGAAAATCAAAGTTGGGAGATTGTGAATTCATGTGTGATTTGGTGATGAAGCTGCGGTGGCATATGAGCCAAACAAGCCCATGATGTTTGAAGACATTAATGTTGCCCCTCCCCAAATGAGCGAAGTTCGGATTAAGATGGTTAATGCTGCTGTTTGTCAAAGTGACCTTTATTTTTGGAAGGGAAAAGTACGATTTCAAAACATTAGAAATTTGCATATATTTATGGATTTCCCCACTCAATTTTCATTCCACTTGAAAGTGTTGTCGAGATATATGAAATATATTACATTGGAAATGATATGATGTCAAGGGAAGTTCATGAAAAAGTGTAAATGATAGACAAATTATGTAGCAATTATTGTACATCATGCTAAACCTCAACCATACATTTCAACTTCAACTATTTCATATCTCAAGTGTTTGCACCTCATGATGTCTTGAGGTTTTGGGGGAGAAAATATCAATTAAAAAAAAATCTAGTCTTCACCTACCTAAATAGCATCAAGCAACTAAAAAATGTTGACGTTATAAATGGACACAAGGAGGTTTCACAGTTTTTTCCAATCTCTTTGTGAGCAGGATGTGGCTAAGCTCTTTCCTCGTATCCTGGGCCACGAAGGTGCTGGGTGTGTTCAATTCACCTTACCATTCAAACGGGATCATAATCTTCATTTGGAATTGAACTTCTCACAACATTATCCAAACAATCTTTCTCATATTTTCCAGAGCTATGGTTTCAAATTAGGTCCTAGTCACATAACGGAGTGTTGGACCCCAAATGGTATACGTGACCCATCAAGGGAAGCATGTCAATTGAGGATACTCTATTGCCTTGTTTGGAGATTTATGTTAAATATGGCCTTCTTTTGGCTTACCACTCCCAAAATTTAGCATATTCCTTCTCTTGAAATAAGGACTAATGAGATTTAACGCCTCTTTAAAGAAGGTGAGATTTGACCTAGTGATTGAGTCTCCTCATCTACTTGGTCATGCAAAAAAATTGTGTGTACTAGTGTTGTGTATGATTCTAAGCAACGTTTTTGACTATTAGACACAACCCTCAATTGTAAACAAGGGGTGAAAAACATGACATTACAATCTATGGAATTTATGATTGTTGTGTATGATCTTAAGCAACACTTTTGAATATTACATATAACCCTCCATCGTAAACACAGGGTGAAAAACATGACATTACAATCTATGGAATTCATGATTGTTGTGTATGATCTTAAGCAACACTTTTGAATATTACATATAACCCTCCATCGTAAATGAGTGGTGAAAAACCATGACAAATTACAATCTATGAATTCAGGATTGTTGAGAGTGTGGGTAGCAACGTGAAGGGTATCAAGGCAGGAGACAAGTGCATCCCAGTGTGGCAAGCCGAATGCAAGAAATGTTCAAAGTGCAAGTCGAGCAGAACAAACATTTGTGACACTTTTGTGTTCAATTGGGGAAGTGGACTAATGCCATCAGACAAGAAAACCACCCGATTTACCCGAGTGTCTGATGGAAAACCCATCTACCATTTCTTCGGCATCTCTGTTTTCAGCCAATACACTGTGGTGGATGAAGCATGTGTTGCCAAAATCAACCCAAATGCAGACTTGTCCAAAATGTGCCTCTTGGGTTGTGGCATTCCAACCGGTATGTTGCAATTCTGCTTGAATGTCCATCATCTTCACATCAACGTGAAATGCACCATTGCAAGAGTGTAAAATGCATTTGTCAGCTCAGCCCTTTTGACAATGCTAAATATGTCATAACCCAAAGACTCTTGTCAAAAGTGAGAACCCACCCATTTTGCTATTGAACTTGCAGAATGGAAAGCCAAGATAAAATTGCTACTTGAAACACTAGAATAACCTCAAGAAATGGTTTTGTCAATAAAAGATTTAAGTATAGTGGGAAAAACTGTATGATGGAGACCCTGACTGTGATACTTACAGGGGTAGGATCAGCATGGAAAATTGCAAAGGTTCATCCCAAATCTACAGTAGCTGTATTTGGATTGGGTACCATTGGATTGGCAGTAAGCTTTCATCTTTCCAACTTTTTCATCAATTTAGTTTCTATCCTAGTGTTACATTGACTTTTCTTTAAACCAAGAGTTTTGGACTTTGCATATTTTAACAAGGTTCATTTGCTTTGTGAAGTTTTACATAATCTACTATTAATCCTTACTATTCTTGACACAATGTTTTTGTAGAATTCAATTAATGAAAAACAAGAACAGTATGATGTGGCATTACAATGAACTAATGATAATGAATACCCCATAAATAAATTAGCAATTTGACCAATAATAATTAGTTTGAGCCTGAAAATGTGTAATATTGACATCATGTGAACTTTCATAATTCAAAATTCATTTATGTGAAAAATCAAAGAATGGAGACCATAGGTACTATGGTCTTTCTTCAATGTTGTAATCCAACACAAGATTGAATTGAAAGAGCTTTATTTTGAATGTGGACTTGAGAATTGGTAGTCATGTTCATCAAGACCCCCAAAAAGTATCTGACTTATTCGAGGTATCCTTGAGTCCAAAACCATAGTTTATATGTAGTTCAATGTCATTTGGAGATATACCCAAAGAAAGATATAGATTATGCTCAGTATGTTCATCCTTTCTTTTCCACAATAATAATATATGTCGTCCCTACATGACCAACTAACCAACCTGACTTACCAACATAACTTGTGAGTACATTTCCAATCTTTTTCTCCTTTCAGAGCCTTATGCCATTCCACTCAATTTTTGTAAACTTGGATGTTAAGTTTGCAAGAGCCTTATAAAGTTGATACAATTTGCTAATTTATTGAACAAAAATAAGATGCATAAATCATGATATCACAAGGTGAAGGGTCATGTAGAGGGGCCTAGTTGAATATACTCATAGTCTAAAGGTCATCTTAGAGGTATCATATACTCCCTTGAAGTTTTGCACATTAGTGTTCAAACAATTATTGGTGAATGTATGAAAGAGCAAGTAGTGCAACATGGAAAAACCACAAATTCCCTGTCCAAGTGCTCAAGGTGTAATTGATCAATAATTTTATAACATGGTTTTAACAATGATAATCATTTTAAAATAAAGTGAAAACTAGAGTTCATTTCTAATGGTATTCTCGTAACTCCCAAGATGGTGCAAAATCTTGGGATAATTTTATTTTGCTTGTGGGTCATGGACTCTCTTGCTAGGGAAGGGGAAAAATGATGATAGCTTTCAACTTGTACTGCAAACAAACATATAGTTATCGGCTAATCCTAGCATGAATCAAAGCCTTTTCCTTGAGAAGAAATTATCCTCTCAAGGGTTACAAATGTCATGTATGTAACTTATGCTGATTCTAATTCATCTTTAGATCTTCATATTTGTCCATGGTTTCATTAGATGACCATAAGTTTTGGAAGCATGGTCACACCTCAAACATCTCAATTCCCAGGCAATAAAATGGCATGAAGGTGGTGGAGGCATGCAAAGTATCAGGATGCTCTCGCATAATTGGAATTGCAAGAGATGAAGGAAAACTTGCAAGAGGTACAGGCATAACTGCCATATTTATTTATGAAACAAATTTCAACTTGAAATAACATAACATGAAATACCTCATTAACCAACAATTTATTTATTCATTCATTCATTCTTGTTTCATATGGCATGATATGGGTATGTATGAAGGGGAGGAATGAGAAGGGGAGGGGTGTGTGGCAGCTATGGAGTTTGGCTTGACTGACACCCTTAATACAAAGGCATTTAATAAGCCTATTGAACAGGTACTATTTCTAAGTACTATTCTAAGTGTATATGCATTTAAGCTCAAACTCAAAACCAATGAAGAATGTTTTAAGCTAAGTATTTTGAACCACTGTATGACATTAATATAGCTCAAGGTAGATTTAATTCATAAATGCCTATTTTCAACAACACATTAGTACCCAGAAAACAATTTAGGAATGTTGAAAATACTGCAATGATTTGTAAGCCATCCATGCTCATAGCCCCTTAAACATTCAGTTGTTTAATGAAGAATATGAAATGGTAATGGTGTCTTCTTTCTTTATTGATATGTTGGTGGGTGGCATGCATGTTGTTATAGGTGATATGTGAGATGACAGAAGGAGGCATGGGTGTGGATTACAGCTTTGACTGTACAGGAGATCCTGGCATAATCTATTCTGCTTTGGAGTGTTGCACTCCAGTACACCTTCTTTTGTTTCCCCCTTTGTTTACAATGACCAACTCTAGATAGAAAATTGAAAATTAAAATGATTTCGTTCTGTTGGTTTTCTAAACATTTAACATGTCATGAGTGAAAATTAATCGATCTCTAAATCAAAAGTCAAGCCCAAATGTCATAAAAAAGATCTAATTAGATCAAGATCCACAATCAAATGACTGACCCAATTGCTAAGAAATACAAAACTACAGTCTTGAATCATTTTGATCTTAAAGACATGTTTTTATTGTTCACGTGAGTGTGTTTAAACTCTAAAAATGTGTAAAGACCATAGATGATGGTAGTAGTTCTTTGTAATGTTTTTTGGGGGTGATTTGGGACATTGGGTATAGGCTGGTGGAGTTTCCATTATATTGGGGTTGGTGGAGTCATCACAAGTGGTGAAGTTCCATCCAGGAGTTCTCTTATGGGGTCGCTCATGGACATCGGGCTTGTTTGGAGGTTACAAGGGAAGAACTGATTTGCCTGAGCTAGTGGAGAGGTGCATGAAAGGGGTAATAAATTCGTAAACTTAATGTTTCTCCATTGCCCAATCTAAAACTTCTATAATACATATTCTTTGCTCATCATATCCATTTAATTCCTTCCAACAAAAGTATGATTTAAAAATTCCATTAATGAGTTTCAAACAATCTTGTCATATAACACCAATTTTCAGGTGATTAAAATATGAATCATAAGAGTTTGCACTCTGTGAACCCTAAACCCTAAATCCTAATCACCAGAACCGTAACATGACATATGGAAAGTTGCGGATGGGTGTGATTGATGGGGTTGCAGCACATAAATCTAGACCATTATATAACTCACCATCTGCCATTTTCAAAAATCAACGAAGCCTTTGATCTCCTCAACCAAGGAGGTTGCATTCGTTGTGTCATGGATTATGATAAGTAATAGTAGAAGAACAGTTCAAACCACTTCAAAGTATTTGTTGCAAGTAATTCAAAAGTTTCACCCACACACAATCCTTGTAGTAATAATAAATATTCATTGCAAGTCATAGCTTGTAGCAGCCTTCACGGATGTTGGTTCATCATGGCCTCTATTGCTTTACAAATCCTCTTGCAAAAACTTAGTTTCGCAATGAAGCATAGCTGATGTTTAGTACTAGAAACAATCATATAATTTATAAATTCTTACTAAAAGCTTACATATTGCTATGATATTATGAGCCTGTTATATGATCTGCCATAGTTGTAGTATCTATTCAATAGAGATTTCTCAGTGTAACAGTGTTTTGCAAGCAGGGTGTCCTCACCTCAACTGATTGAAGGGTTGTGTCTGCAAAACCTCCTTATTTCTGCCCCTCCTTATTTTTCACAACTGCTGCAAGAACACTCCACTCCACCATTTTGATTCCAAGGATTCAAACCTGCAATCAGAACTAGAAAGAAACATGTAGAAACTTCACCCAATGTCCCATGGCTATTCATTCAATCATCTCTCATTCTGTACAACACCTGGCAGCAAACTCATGAAAGAATTGTATTGTCTACATTGGAGCTGCAACAAAGACTGATTGTCATAAAAATCAGAACATTTAATGGATTTGACCACAAACAGCAGCTATCAATCATTTAGCTCAGATTGAATTCAGTTTTATTGACCACTTCTAGTTCTTACAAATCCAAGCCACAAATAGACTGTAAATGACCTTGGAAAAACATCTCGTATACCCATGAACACACATACAACTCACTCTCTGTCATGCCCAAACAAGTTGCTATTCAAGTCTAGTTGCTGTCTTTGCTGTTGTTAAGCTAGGACAAAACAAGGGGGAGGTTTTCGCTGTTGAAAGCATAACACTCCTGCCTCTCCCTAGGGCTCCTATCATTCTATTGGAAACCATGTCCTAAATCTACCTGACTCTGCGGTTGAACAGAGTTCAACAGACTGGAGACTCTGCAGTCAAACTGATATATATATTACATTTGACATGAGAGAAATGAGGACACCCCTTGTGTCCTTTGTTCAATCAGCAATCTAAATAATAGACATTTTCAAGAAACTGATGACCCTTCTTGCATTGATCAAAGTTGTGGACACACTGAGCTCTTTCAAACTCATATACTAAACTCATCTATTAACCTCCACAGGGTCATTATTGTATACCAACCTTCCACATTCCCCAACATCTGCACATACACTGGCAGTCATCAAACCACACATAGGTGCTTCATGTTTCAGCTCTCTTTGGAATTGCTGGTTCCTGAACCAGAAGTTAAACAAAAAGTACTTGACTCGGGCCCACTAGATGGATCAACAAAGTCATTCTTTGGCACTTTGATCTCTAGAAGGCGCTCAACTGGAGTTCGGCAAATGGGGCAGCGGTTGGTCTGATACCTGAGCACCTTGGCACAGTCACTACACATGCACTGCCAAACCAACCCCACCATGTAAGACTATGAGAACAAATAAATAACTCAAATCACTTACCAAGTAGAACAATGTCCAGACCATGATCCTTTCTAGTATAACTCTTCTAGGACCTCCAGCCTACTAAGTAGCACAATATGGAACAACCACACAATGTGACAAATCAGTTCCTGGTCTTCAAAAAAGAAATAGATCATATATGTGCACATGGCCACCTTTCCACCACATATGACCTCCTGTTATTTAGCAAGAAACAGAAAATCAGGGAGTAAAAACTGATATCATTGGAAAGATGGTGATCACATGATTCACTTCAGGCTCAAGACCCAACCAGCAAGTCAGAGGACACAAGTACAAATCAAAATCCCAATTCCACATCTGATGTTTGTACATTCTCTCTTATCAAACAGAAGAAAACCAAGAGCAGTCATACATACCATGTGTCGGCATGGGAGCACTGTGGTGTCACGGGGTTCTGACATGCAGATCACACACTCTTTTCCTATGTCACTATCATCAAACTCACCACCACCCCTGCTGTTTTCAATCCCATATATCTCTTGTAACTCATACCGAATACCACCGACCCAAATAATTTGCTTCACCACACGCACATGATAGCTCCCATCATCCTTCTTTTCAATCACAGCCTGTGTAGTCTGTGAGTGAACCCAATTTGGTAAGGGTGCACCTAAGGATTCATTTTCCCTTGAGGACACATCAGCAAATGGGCTCTTGGGCACTGTCTCTGTGCGGACCACCAGGGGAAACACATTCTCCTCTGAGCCTCCCTTCAGTAATTCTTTCTCATCAAACAAAGACAGGTCAACACCTGTCCCTGGAGCTTGCTGAAACTTCTGACCCAATCCTTTCTCAAAATGTACACGAACTGGCATGTAGATGTGGGGTTTAAGGGAAGTGAGGCTGCAATTTGGCCCTTCTTTTGCTAGGAAGAAAATGCAAATGCTGCAACCAAAGGAATCAAGACAACAAAATACCCAGTATCAATAAACAAAACTGCCAAATAGCATTACTTCTTGAGACACATGCCACAAACTGGTCCACTCACACATTTCCACCTATCTAGAGAGACTAAACCAATCTACTTATCAAAAACACACATTGCCATAAATACTAAGCTTGCAAAATGATAGCCATATCCATACTTGAGATTAAATTCAACCTCAAAAGAATTCAGAGATGACCTGGTAATAACATTATGCTTATTTGAGATCTGACAACATAACAGCAAGGATTAAAAAGAGGAAACCCAATCAGAATGAAAAGAGAAAATCAGACTACAAACAAAACTGAGTAGCAGTTTGAACAACAGCAAAAGTCAAGCAAATGTTCATGGACCTTTGACAGCAACAACTTTGGTATTGACCACCTACCATAGAAACCCCACTGACATCATCAGCACCCAGCAATGGGTGGAGGTTAAGTTGAACATTAACCAATGGACTAAGTTTCTGTCACAAGATTGGCAGTAATGGGAAGACTTGGTCACAGTGCTGGCTAGCTCAGAAAACAAAAAAGTTGTAGAAGAGCAAAAACCTCAAGAAGAAAAGGAGTGAAAAACAAAGAAAAAAAGAGAAAGAAAAGAGGACAAAGGCAATAGAAGAAAGGACGAAGAAAAGAGAGAGAAATGGGATGGAGAATTTTGAAAGCAAGATTTTTAGGGATAAAGTGGACTTAGGAAAGCTCCCCACTTAGGATTAAGAAGACTTTGAAATTATCATTTTGAAGATTCCAAAGGCAGAAACACCGAATAGAAATCTTTCAGTGTTGAGCAAACTTCTCTGGTCCAACTCAAAGAAACTTTGAAGAGTAACCTTTTTTCTTTAGCAGACTGATTAAGCTCACCAATTGAGCTACAAAAGCCTCAAGAATGTACAAAACTGATTATTAAGCACCTCAAAGTTTGCACAATCTGAAATATTGGAATCCACCTGAGGCAAACGAAGCATGTTAATAAGTGCATATTCTGGTTGAGAATGCTCATAAAAAACGTTAATGTCTTAAACCTTTGGAATCTTGGAATATTGCTAAATCCAAGAAATAGCAAGGGAAGCTACTATAGTTCAATTAAGCTTGCAAAATGATTTAGGGTATATGCCCCTACCAATCTAATTGGAGAAGTTTGGAGAAACCAGGGATATCAGGAACAAACAGATCATCTACAAACCTTATCTCTAAGGATAACTCATGAAGAAACCAACATGAATAAGGCTGAATAAGACAATCCCAAATAATCAAACTTCTATGAGAGGAGGTAGAGGCTACCTAAAAACACAGCACTAGTACCCATTGGGATACCAATTAACTGCTTAACTCAACTGAGCAAATGAGAGGAACAAGTTATTTAACACAAAATCTAGCCAAGAAGATAAAGCTGCAGCATCTTTTACCTTGAAGCAATGGAGAGACTCCATAGAACTAATCTGGTCCTTACTCTTCAATCAATCACAGCTGAAGTGAAGATCTAACTTCTGAACCCACAAAAATTCAAAACAAATGGGACTTCCCACATCCTATCAAGAACTTTATTCATTACAACTTTCTTTCTTACTTCCAAATTTGGTAGATTGATGTTGGTATGAAGAATTGAGAAATCAAAAGAGTGCAGGAATAGGAGAGAACATTTGTCAGTGCTTGAATCATTCAAGAGCTTGAGAACTCCTAAGGAATAAGAACCCTATAATTCTGAGTCTATAAATCAGCTTCTTGTAACTTGGCAGCCCACAAGTCATTCATCACCAGCAGGATAGCTTTATAGAAGGAGCTTAGCCATTTACAGACTTCTCACAGAGAGAAGTAGAACTAGCTACATCCATAAATCTATGTCATAGGGTTTTTACAGAACTTCCAATCCACACTAAGATATGGAAGACCAGGCACACTTTGCTTTGAACTTATTAGAGCATGGAAAGAATTAGAAGATTCAGAACTTCAGATTTTAACAAACTGGACTTCAAATAGTGCCCTTCAAGAGGGTTAATCTCATTGAAAACTAAAGATTTATTCATGTAGGTAATAAAAAATAAGACTACTGGAATCTTTTTTTTAAAGTCCTTTAAGGTGTTTGGAATCAACATAAGAGAAAAGGAACCAGGGGACCATCATGGCCAAGGCACTAAGAGTCCATTGAATCTTCAACTTGGTAAAGCCAAGGACTTTTGATTTCCACTCACTCTAGATTTCACACACTCCTAGCATCTCCTCTTGCTTAGCAACAAATCTTTCAAGAACTTGATCAAAACCATTCAGAAAAAGACTTTGCAGACTTTTAACACCCCTGGAAAAAATGTGAAACAAATTGGACCTTCAAAGAATGTCTAGGTCACACAAATTGACACGATGAAAGCAAGGGTCAATCAGATATTTAGAAAATGGAACAATACAATCACTATTCAAAACCTTCTGGACTTCCAGGAGGCCTCAACCTATAAGCCACTTCTCTATAAATATAAAAATCTGGTCCTAAAGATTTCACATACTTTCCACAGTACTAGCAGAGGAGACCAAAATCTTCCAAGCATCAAAGGAACACACTCATGATGGAAAGGATGTTCAGAATAGAAGATAGAGCTATCTTGTCTATGTGAGAAGAAAGAAAGACTGAAATTGTGGGGATCTCTACCCAAAACTGAGAGTTTTAGAGAGGTTGGAATTTGAGGAGGTTGAAAGTTTTACCCAAACTCCTGTTTTACCCCAAACCCTGTTTTGCTAAAAACTCTTGTAGTAAGGATCATGTTCCTGCACTAAAGCAATAAAGGGATGCTTCTTAATTATGCACCTACCTACTATTCTAGCTTAGGAACACATGCATGCACTCATAACACATAGAGGTCATTACCACTTGAGAATGAATACTATTAGTTTGTGCAGAAGAGGAAAAGGGTTGCACAGATAAGGCATACCTTCCAGACACAGTGGCATCAAATGAGAAAGCTACAAGATGGAATCCTGGGTTCTCCTCATCTTTCTCCAGCCGCAAAGTTGCCTTCTTCAAGTTGACATCATTCTGGATTGTGTTGGCTTTCTGGTGCTCAGCAACTTCTGGGATTGTAGATGGTGAAGTAGAGCGAATCTGAGGAGGGACTGGACCTGCTGTTCTGTATCCCTGTGGTGGTGCATTCATGAAGTACTGCCCATTACTTGGATGGTAACCTTGCTGGAAATAATGCGCCGAAGTCATTGCTCCATTGTAATTAGGAGGATAGTAGTAAGGCATGTGGTAGCCACTGGTGGAATAGGGGCCTGGGGGTGGTGGATATGGGGCAGGTCCTGGAAGAGGAATCACATGTGCTCCTGGGTATCCTGTCGGCGGAGGAATGGTCCCAGGGGACTGCTGTATGCCTGAATTGTGTTGTATTCGGCTATTACGCCTGCTGCTTTGTCCACCCCCCATCTTCCTTTCTTTCTCTCCAAGCCCTCTCTCTCCACTACTACACAACTCTGTGGCAGAGGTTTGGAAATTGGGGGATTTAGAAAAAAACTCCTGCCAACTTCTTTAGTGTCTATGTACTTCCCTGCCCGGATGTTTCAATAGAAAACTCTCTTTTAGATTTCAAAAACAGCAGCTGATGCTTGCAAAACACGTTGTCAGAGTTTGGAGAATTGAGGCAGCTTTTTCCCTCCTCTGCCTCTCAAACAAGATGGACATATCCATGATGTGGAACACTGGGACACGTGAAACCCTAACCCCACTAACAACATGAAACCTTTGGAAACTTGCCAGCTGATGCTGCCTTGTTTGCTGTACAGATCTGAAAACTCGACAACCGCTTTTTTTTATCTGCGTGGATTAACAGACAACAAAATCCACAGACAAGACAGGAACAGACAGCGCAATTCTTAATCCACAACACAAAAACCTAAACGCCCATTACCTACTCCTTCTTCGTTCCTTCCTGCACACCTAATCTGTGAATTCAGACTTCTCAGCAGCACCATCACCACCTCCGCAATCTCCGAGCCGCCGGAAGGAATCGCCATCTATAATCATGATTGATTGCTCCAAAGATCACCGTGATTTTGTCCCTTGCGATCAAAATCTCGCTTCACTCTCTTCCTGATTCAATGATCCCAGATCCTACAAACAGTTTCGCTTGATGATTGCTCCAGACACAACACGACAAAAGAAACATACCTTGCAATAATACTTCTTCTTCTTCTTCTTCTTCTTTCCCCACTACGCGCTTCCAAATGGATCCACACGCCCCAACCCTAATCCCAGAGCGGTCCGGACACAACAAAATCTCCAAGCGTTGGAAGGAAGGCCCCCCTAAAAAAAGATGAATAAGCGTATCTCTCAGCGGTGCTCAGTATTGTGACCCTGCAAAGAATATTTCTCAAATTAAAGTTTAGTTACACTTGCTTTTTTCCAACCCCACCCATAAAACTAAAACTGGGATTGCAAATAGGTGCGAGACTACTAATACCAACCCACCTCGACCAATCGAACTATCTAGCCAATCAACAGCAGGTGTCAGGCGTTGCTGTGCTTTTTGCCGGCCTCAGCAAACTGTGCATGATTGCTTTCACTTTCCTTCCAATCAGCAACAGGTGTCAGTCGGGCTTTGCTGTGTGCCTTTGACTGGCTTCTTCGGCACTCCGTGCAAGAAGAAGGCTTTTACTTTCCTTCGTGTAATTCTAAATTCTTGTTTTGTTTGAATTTGTTTCATTTGTGTTCACATTAAAACTAGTCAAACATTGGCCTTGCATTACTAGTTAATATTAATATTTTAAATTACAAGTTGTATTGGGAATTGATATTAAAGTTATTTGCAAAAGTCAGGAAAACTCAAGAGCCAAAACTTTGGGTTTCTTGAAACAAAGGACTGCACTCAAATTACAAACAAGATGAGATTTGACCAAAGGAAGATAGATATTAGAGGAACAAACTCTCCTCAACCTGACATGATTTGAGTTTCTTTTTGTCTCATGTGTTTTGACGGCATTTACATGTCTACCCAAGGCTACTTATGTTACAGGGATCCCCAATGGGGATATAACAAATTTTACTTTTCAACTTGAGGTGATTTGAGGCTTTTTTTTCTTTTTTTTGGCTTTTTCCGTTTTGACTGCATTCATATGTCTACCCAAGAATACTTATGTTATGAGATAACTAAAGGGGTTACAACAAAATTTGCTCTTCAACACAAGATGATTTGAATTTCTTTTTGTCTCTTGTGTTTTGACTGCATTTTCATGTCTACTCAAGGGTACTTATGGGATAGCTGAAGGGGTTATAACAAGGAGGATTTTAAAAGATTTAGCTAGGGATTTTTTTTTAATTAAGGAATAACTAGGGATTATTTTAAAGACTTACTTAGGGATTAAGTAAGGAGACACATAGAAATTATCTAGGTTATGAGATACCTAAGGACTATTTAAAAGACTGTCTAAGGTCTACCTAAGAAATCCAAGGAGACACCTAAAAATTTACCTATGTTATGAGATATTTAAGAAATATTTAAGATGTCACATAAAACGTACCTAGGGAGCTACCTAAAGATATCAAAAGCCTATATAGGGGATTATGTACAGCTTACTTAGATGGTTACTAGCAAGACACCTAGGGGCCTATCTAGGTTATGGCATACCTAAAAACTATTTGGGAGACTACCTAGGACCTACACAGGGGATTACCTAGAGATACACTTAGGGGCTTACTTAGGTTATGGGATATTTAAATGCTATTTAAGGGGTTACATAGAATTTAGTTGTGAGGTTGGCTAGGGATTTCTTAAGTTAGTGACACCCAAGGGTTATCTAAGGTTAATTCATAATGAAAAGAAGATTACAACTTCCATGGGGGGCTATTTTTAAATTAATTCATAACACATGTGTGCACCGTATTTAAGATCTGACCTAGTCTTTAGGTATCCTCTAACTTAAGAAATTCATAAAAGGCCTTACATAATCCCTAACTATCCCCTAACCAAGGTGGACCTTTAAATAGTCCTTAAGTATTATCCTAAATAGCCATCTGTGCAACCCCTAAATAACCATTTATGTAACCTCATAAATAATTCCTCAAAGATACATTATCTTAATCAATCCTTGGGGTAGTTTCTTAAATAGCCTTTTAGGTAACCCTTAAGTAACCCCAAAAATCCCTAGGTTATTTTAAATAGGTAACCCTTAAATAGTTTTTTTGATAATCCCTAAATAGCTCCCGAGCAGGTGGGTAGGTAGGTAAGTGGCCTATGGATAAAGAAGTAAATAACCCATGGGTAGGTAGCTAGCCCATAAGTAACTAAATAGCTAGGCCTACCCCATTTAAACACCTATAATTGGGTAACCCCTAGTCTATGGCCATGTGTGGTTAAAAAAATGATCATGACAATCACTTTTGAAAACTTTATCTTGTGTTTTGGAATGGTCCTTATGTAAAAGAAGGGGTCCAAAAACAACTGACATGTAAACATAAAATCTTGAAATAACTTTTACTATTCTACAAATGAGAATACAAAAAAACTCATAGCAATAACCTAAAATTTCATATCCATCATCAACATTAAAAGTAACAACATTCAAACGTTTTGCAACAATTACAAGATAAAAAGCTTATCAACAAAATTGTTTGCAACATATTTTACTATTATTGTGCATCACATATTTGCACATCACATCATGGTCATTGGAGATTTAGCTCGAGATCAAAACCTTCAATGTCCATTCAATCCATTTGAAATGTTAATATCCCCACCCATGATTATGCAGTGCAAACTATGTTTGGTTCATTCTAAAACATATTTACACCAATCCCATGTTTTGCATTTATTACCATGTTGTAGCATTTGGTTTCAAGTTCAAACACTAAGTTTACATAAACCACTATAAGGAAGGGTAGAACGTAGCAAAAACAAATGGGTGTATTAATAATCTACAAGATAACCTGAACCCAAACTTTTGCTCCCCTTCTAAGATACCTCTATTGGGTTTCTTATGTTGAATGGCCTACTAAATCTTTCGCAACATATTAATTACAACATGGGCTAATGCATATCTACAAGGCTTTTAATATGCATGATCCCTTATAATTCGAACCACCTTATTCTATCATCATGTCTCAACACCATCCATCATACCAAAGCATTATTACATACACCACTCTAAAATTAATAGCTATTGGCACAACAAAAGAAATTCATTAAATATTAATAACAACAACAGACTATTTTCTCTATTGCAATTTTATCAAATAAATTTAGTTGTTAATCTCCTCTTATACTTATCTATTGACGCACCCTCAAGCTCCTTGATAGACTCAACTATGGGTTCAAGGTGAAAACAACAAAGGGATAACGAATTGGAGTACGTTCCCTGCTTACCAACATTTCAAAGGTAGAGGGGCATGCTAGAACTCTGGGATGGGCACTAGAACGAATGACAAGTAGGTCAATTATTCACATGGACCTGCACAAACTAAACAACAAATTGGTTAGTGCATAGTTTGAACACTTTTGATGCACTAACGAACCACTTGCAACATGAATTCACAAGACTCACCACAACCCATACTTGGGGCAAGCCACCACCTTTTCCTTTATAGTATTCTTTGTGCCTAGCCATGGGCCCTGCACCCAAATGTCATTTTGTCATGGGCTCCCAACTTGGGAGTCTTGAAATTCTTGAAATGGGGATTCCCTCAACTTTGGAGGCCCATAACTTTTTATGCAGACATGAAATTGAGGTGAGGTTTGAAGCAAAGTTTTAACTCTTGTTAAAAGCCTTCCAAAAATATGCAGCACGCCACTTGAATGCAAGTAAATCAAGGCGATTCCTAATTTTTAATGGTCAGAAGCCAAATTAACAATTTGATTTTTGGCCCTTCTTTTGGCCATAATTTATGCTTTAAGGATCCAAATGGATCATATGAACCCATTTTAGACATTTTTGTCTTAAAATTTTTTCAATGGTATAAGGAACTTTTCAATCCAATGAGTTTTGACCCTTGTAATCGCCCTCTGAAAATTTGGGAGTCCATCAAGACTTTAATTCCCAAAGTGGGAGCTTACTTAGGAGTGTGTGGGTTCATTTCCTCACACTTTCCTACACTCCCAAAAGCATGAAATGTGATTCATGGGCTTCACTTTTGGCTCACAACTTTGCATGCCCTTACCTTGGCTGGGAACCCAAGGCTAGGGTTACGACATTTATATTATTCATTTTTATGCCCAAATTTCACAACGCCATCAATGTTATTATAATCTCCACCATCTACAACTTAGTAGGGATAAATTATGCATTCTATATAAACAATAAACTTCATTACACCTTTTAACATGCATTCTTGAAATTGATGCAATGATGGCCAAAACAAATAAATAGACAATAGATGTAAAACTTTTTACTATCACAGCAGAAAGTTGACAACAACAAAACTAACAATCATAGAATTTGTGTGTTCACACTAATTCATCTAACTTCTTGTTATATTAATGTCACATTTATTTTGCTACATTTTAAAGGTAGTTAAAAAAAGGAGGATGAGAGGGACAATTAAGATCAAAATGACATTGAAATGTATGATTACTTTATGGATAATTTTATTGTCTATTCTTAGAATTTCATATTCTAAAATAATGGAAAATGTATTGGCCAATTAATGATCTTACTTATATAACAAAGTGCATTGTTAAAAGGCATTAAAATAATTTTTTTTGTAGGTCCCATCTCATTGTGCAAATGATCCATTATTGAAAAAACAATCTTGATTTCATTTCTAATTTTAGATTTATTAAAATTAGAAAATTAAATGAGCTTGTTACTCATGGACCTAACAACTATCACAAGAAAAATTGGAGACTTATGGTGCAACCCATAATGATATGCCCAATGTCAAATTTTGAAATCTCAATGTGTCACAACCTTAACTTTGGGGTTATGACCAACATTGGGGCAAAACAAAAAAGAAATAATTTGGGAACAATCTAAGGCAAAAGAAGGGAAAGGAAAAGGAGACACTCTTAGGACTCTTGGGATGAACTCCCACTTTGAAGGTGGGGAGTTTTGAAATGTTCCAAATTTTTGGGACAAACATGCAAAAGGTAAATCTTGTCCAAATTATTAAAAAATTATACCATTAGAAAGCTTTCAAATTGTAGATATCCAAAGTGAACTTGCCTCCCCTTTTGGAGCTAAAAATCATGGCCAAAAAAAGGCCTAGGAGTTAAATCAACAACTTAACTCCTATCCAAAAAACTCAAGAAATAAGGGTCAAATGACCTTTGATGAGGGTTGTAACATGATGCTTGAATGTTTTTGAAGAGAACTATGAAATAGTGTGGATGCACATCCAAAATAGGTTTCAAATGAAAGAAATATGAAACTCCAAATATTCAAGTCAACAAATGTTTCAACTTTGGGACTCCCACTTGGGAGTTTCAAGAAAAAATGTTGTAAAATGGTTCAAATGTCTACAAAATGTTACAAAATCTCTTATAGTTGTTTGAAATGTCTTAAAACGCATTAGAAATGTTTTTAGAATGCAAGACAATTGGTTATTGCATTTAAAATTGTAACAATGTAGATATTTTCAAACAACTTGTAAAATGAAAAAAGAAAAAAACAATTGCAAATGTAAGAAAAAAACATGCACAAAATAATCTACAAGAAAAATCAAATAAATTTACATGGAATAATGCAAAAGCTCTCAGAGAAACAATAAGTATTACAATTCTACACTACCTACATCAAACAATGTATTGTTAATTAGGGGGTATTAATTAAGGGATTTTTTTTCTCCACCTTATTATTACCTATTTTTTAATATGCGCATATTTAAACCACCATAAATTTAATTATAGTTTCTGGTTTACATTAGATTTTGATATTTTACTTATCTACCTAAGTGATATCGACCACCTAGGTAACCTAGTTTAACCTACCAACTTAACTACCTAGCTTGGCTTTCTATCTAACTCACCTATTTAGCCTACCTAGGTAACCTTGATAGGTAGCTAAGTAGGTTAAATATTATTAAATACTTTGGTATAGATTAATAATATGTACATAATAGGCTAGGTATTTAACCATTCTTCAAAATTCACACATGTGCTTAGTTAGGCAACCCTTGTAGGTTTGGTAGGCTACCTATTAGGGCTAGTTATCTAAGTAGGCGTAATAGGTTGCCTAGTTAGCTACCTATTAGGCTACAAATTATTTTAGTTAAAATTAAGTGGTAAGAAAGTTGAAAACGAAGGTCAATAATCACAAGAGAAGACATACCAAAATAATTGTGCCAAAATTAACAAAAATCATCCATCATCCATCCAATTGATGAACAAAGTCCACCAACATAGTCAACCATTTGATTTAAAATAAGCCAAATCATCACAAATGTGTGAGGTGACCAAAGGGACATGCCACATCATATGGTGATAGCAACAAAAATCAAATGATTGATTATACAAAATCATAATACAATTAATACAAGAACTAACACCAAACTTACAATTGTAATTAGGATTTTGTATTTGGTTGGTCAATGTGGCTAGTTGGGTTTGGAATTTTCAAAAATAAAATAAAATATAAAATATAAAAATAAAAATAAAAAGTGTTAATTGCAATTTGGTTGGTTAAAAAAACCTTTTTCCTTCTTATGTTTGGAATAAGAATTACATCAACTATCTAGATTGCACATAATTTGGGTTTGTTGTCTATTTTCAAATAATTGCCTTTAAGATTGATTGATATATTTTGTGTGTTAAATTTTTTAAAAAAAATTCAATGTATGTATTTTTGTTGGTTTAATATGGTTTTTTATAAAAATTATTAGAAGGTTCATGGTAGTTAAAATATCTACTTTGATGTTAGGTGTGGGTTTTGAATAGTGAAAATCACAAGTTTTTGGACATGAGTACTAGTCAATAAGTGGTCACTATGAAACCAATCCTTGCGGTAGATTATGATTATTTACATAAGGCAATGGGTTAAAAATTCATGATTATGAATTTTTTTGTAATGATTGATTTGTTAATTTTTGGTCATGATATATTATACTATTATGTAAAGGTCTAAATAATTATTGCATGTGATTATGTCATTTTTGAAAGCATTGCGAGTCCTTTAAAAATTGAAAAAAACAACGAAAACATTAGTTACAATGTTTTATGAATGTTTTTGAATATGTTATATTCATTCCAAATTATTCCACTTGTTTCCATAATATATTAGAAACATTGTTATGTAAACATAATACAAACTTATAATAATATTTTAATTTTCAACACTAAAATGTGAAAAATTGAACATTGTTTACACTTGTGTTTTATATTTAAGCAATTGCATTCACCAATGCTAAAAGAAACGTTCATTAAAACTTAAAACCATGTTAAAGCCTCGTTACTTATTTACTAATACATTTTAAAAGCCTTATGAGGAGAAGTTAGGCATGACACAAAAAATAGAAACCCTAACCATGACTAATAAGATCTTGAGGGGCCTTGTGAAAATGCATGCATGTGCAATTAAGGCTTCACTTTTTCCTTTCAACCAAATTTCATATAGCTATTAAGTGACACCATCTTCTTTTTAACAATGAAAATTTTCTTTTGCTAAAAACATGTTTATTTTATTGTTGTGTAATATTGTAGTGTTAAATGATTATCTTTTTTGTTTCTAGGTTTCCATCATTTTTTTGGAATACGTCAAAAAACTCGAAACAATAATTATTTTTAACTTGGAGAACATAAACCATATGAAGGTTGATATCACTTATGAATGTGATAGTATCCCCTAGTATCCCTTGATAAGCTATTAAAAAACACACAAAAATTGAATTGTTCAAAATTATAAACAACATGACATGCATTTCCAAAGAACAATTAGTAGAAGTCGATATAGATTTGAATGCAATAAAGTTAAGATTTTGAAGTTGCAAATTTCTTGGTAAGAATCTTTCCCTTTATTGTTTGGTGACTTGTTATTGAAGATAGACTAAAAATTTATAACAAGTTTAATGCCACAATTTTGGACATTAGGGTCCAAACAACATATAACAAGCCAATATGTTTACTTTGCATTTAGGACTTTCGCCCTTTTTGAGGTCCTTTTCCCCAAAAAACATGTTTTCCTCCAGAGGAATTTTCAAATGAAATGTTTTGAATTTTTAAAAATATTCTATATATAGTTGCCCCAATATGTCAATTTGTTTTTACAATCTAATTTGGAGAATTATTTTTTTTTGAAAGTGCACAAATTTTGTGTTTCATCTTGAAAAAATTTCATAATTTCAAATCATACCAAAAATTGTTAACACTTTCAAGTTTTTTTTTTAATGTTATAAGCTACAAGTTTTTTTTAACAACAGATATATTGCATCACATTTACATTTCGAAAAGGATTCATGAACTTTTTAAAAACTTTTTTTTTTGATAAACACAAAATTAAAAAGAAATAAATTTTGAATGTGTCTAATAATACCCTATTACTATAAAAAAAAGTTAAGGATGAAATTAATTGTATTATGAAAATTAAGGGGCCCTTTATGAAAGTAGTGTCATTGAATGAAGTTGTTAAATATCTTTTATTCAAACCAAATTTTGATATTGGAATTTTATTTGATCCGTTTTAGATTTTTCAATATCCATATTATTTAATAAGCACAACTTTTCACAATTCATGTGCCATTAAAATGGCACCACATAGACAAAATGTAATAAGAATTGCATAAAAGTTGGCATTTTGACATCAATTTTGGCTTGTTTAAGCTCGTCTACACCCATTATGTGTTTTAGAAGTCATAGTTTCTTACCCCACAACATGATTTAATAAAAATCCTCACCTAGTAGTGGAATCTAATTTTGCAATGTGTGTTTGAAACTTATACCACATTTAAATATACACCCCATAGGAAAAACATTTCAATCCTCAAGCTACTATGATAATAAATCAACAAATTGTGATCAATAAACATTTTGAAAAATCATATATATAATAATGATGCCTTGATATTTCATTTATTGGCAATAGATTCTTTATGAATTCAAACAAATGTAAAATGTTTATAGTACTATTTGGAAAACCAAAATAAAATCACCTTATGCTTAAACAAAATGTGATTGACATAATGGTGAGAATTGGTAAAATTGACCTTTTAGAAAATTCCTCAAATTTAAATGGACCAAATGATTTTGGAATATCTTAATGTGATTCATTGTTCCAAAATTCAATCATAAGGGATCACCAATATGCAAGGGCATTATGAAAATGTCAAATTGAAAATATCAATGGGTACATTCAACATATAACACACCATAAATAATTATTAATATTTATTTTAAATGGTTTTAGTGATAAATTAAATTAATGTTGAAATTGTAAAATCTATTCACATGATAATTTTTTAATCTATTATTATAACATTTGAATAAATTTGAAATGAATGCAATGAATATAGAGTATCCAAAAGGGTTTTAAAAATTAATCCTTTTGAATAAAGTTTAAATATAACAACTAGTGAAAGGAATGAGGCGAATGATTCCAATTTATCACATTCACTTGTTAAGACCTTTTTGGGACCACATATAGTGTTTCAACATGCATTACCAACTCCCATGACTTTGTTTTTAGCCTAGTTACATATTTCAAAGTGTTTCAAACTTATAAGTAATATAGTTTTTCAAATATTTCACATCCAAGGGATATTTCTCTTTGCCTTTCCACATGGGTAAACACTATTTTTTTGGTTTTTTTACTCCAACAATGGCAATGGGATTCCATAGTCCAATTACACATTCAACATGGAGTGAAGGTGAAAAGTTCAATACTCTAAGGAATTGGGTCATCAAAGAACCCCAAAAGTTGGACAATCCAAAGACTTGGGATAATTGATGAATGTGAGGTAGTTGGACAATGTATTATAAACTTGGGAGAAAGTTGGGCAATGTTTAGAAAGCAATGGACAAAAACAAAAACTAAATTGGACAATTTGAAGAGTTAAGCAATGCATGCACTCATGAAAGTTGAAGAATGAATGAAAAAGTAAGACACAAATCATGAAAATGGAACTAATGGGAATAAATTAATTCCCCCAAAAATTCCATTTCCATGTATTATCCACTTTGTCAAATGCCAAATTTGGGAATAAACTAACATCTTAAAAAGTTAATTATCGTAGTACCCATAAAATTTAGTAATTTATTGGCCCAAATGTCGAGATTTGGGAAATTCAAAATGTCCGTTGTTGAATGTTTTGGAAACCTAATGGGACTATTGTGGACCACCACTTTGCTCAACAAGCAGTTGTGATTTAAAAGCTTTTGAAGCCAAAGCAAATAACAAGTCGTGGTTTACCACAACACCTTTTCTTTTTATGTATGCCTTCTCTTCTCCTTCCCCTTGGGGGAAATTTGTTTTTGAGCTACATTCCCTACTTGAGGAAATAGATAATAAAAATTAGCATGACATTGGGACATGAAGGTGTGTCGAGATCATAGTGTATATTGCTTATGTTGAGTTTTAAAGCTTACAACAATTTTTTGTGGTCCTAATCAAGAATAATCTTTTGTTGGTGGTGTGTAGGTCGGGGAGTCCAAAAAAACAATAGTGTTTCGGCATGACCTTTTCACTAATTCTATCTTATATGCTGAAGTTGCATTCAACCTTGGCACAATGAAAGTTGAATTACTTCCTTTCATCCCTCTCTTTTCGTATTTCCTTTCATTTCATGGCTGTCCCTTATTTGTGCATGTCTTGATTTTTTTTACTCCATGTGTGTTTTTCACCTTGAGGCAGATATGTTTGGGTTGAAAAATAAATAAACCATTTCTTTTGAAACATGGAATCGTGAGCCTGTTGATGTAGCCAATCATTTTTTGAGATGTGTACAAAAAGATGAATTTTGTGTAGACAAACCAACTTATTGGAGGGGCATCTTTGTCTACCCTTCCACATCACCTTTTAGGGGGAAGATTGAACCATCTAGTCATATTATGATTAAAAGCAAGGTGATGGCTTTTGAGAGTTTAGTAAAAAAAATCTATTGAATATGGGATAATGAGCAATGTCACAAAATATAATGGCAGTTGTTGTAGAAATAACCTATGGAGTAGGGCAATATCCTTTTTTGTTTGAGTTGGGTTGGCAAGAATGAATTCTACCTTGATTGAACTATGGGTACTTGACACTTACTTGGAGTACTTACAAGACTTTGAAAAAAAGGTAAATGAGGATTGGCATGTTGTTATAGAGTCCTTGGAAGCCATTTGGATTGCTTTGCTTGCACATAAGGATGCCATTGTGAATTTGACGGCAAATGATTGTACACTAACCCATGTAGACATGGAAACTTTGTTCGATACATTGCCTCCACATAGGTGATGTAGATTCATATCAATTGCCAAATACAATGGGTTATACCTAGTATTTTTCTCACACTATTAATCAAACTAATGAATTTGTCCATTAAACAACTGTTTTTTCTTATATTCAAACACCCAACTATGCCACATAAAAATGTATGAAATGATTTTGCTTAAGAATTTTCAATAATGGTCCATTTGATTACATGCTTATGACAATGATAATATTTGTGAAGTGCATACATGTAATTGCATGTAACATATTTTGTGTCTATGTGCATGAAAGTTGATGTGGTGTTGATTTGTGTGTGTACAACATGTTGTGTTATATCATGGCTATAATTAACGAGGAGAGGCAATGCAGATGTGATCAAAAAAATTCAACCAGGTTGGATAGTCTGATATTTTATTCATGTAAATTTTAGTCTATTAAAGTTCTAAAATACTTTTACACTTATATATATTACACATGTTTAAAGTCTACAATCTATGATGTGGGATTGTGAATTATGATAAAGTTGAGTAGCTTCAAAAGTTTTAATTTTTAAATATTATTATTTCTAATTGGGTACCTTCTCATTTAACAAGACTGAGCTCAGTGCTGGTCACATGTGTTTAGAGCATGTTAGTTCAGATGGTATTATGTTGGTTGAGAGCATGGGAATGATGGCTGTAACCCTAGTCACCTGGAGGTTATCTGGGACTCATTGGGCACCTTACAGTTGGTAAGGTGTCTCAAAGACTAAGAGGAAGACTATGCTTGGTAAAGTACCTACAAAGACAATGAATTTTTTTGGCTAGGTTTGTACATCTTTATGAAATGCTATGCCTGTTTAGTCTTTGTTCTTTTGGGCAAATTGTTGGGCAGAATTTTGCTCAGTTTTGAGCACTGCCTGGTGGGTATATTACACTGGTAAGACCTTGTTTGGGGCCATCCACCCCTAAGGTCCAGGTTTGGGGATATCTATCAATGAACCAAGGTAACTTGTTTGTTTTGTTTGTCACTCATGTTGAGATCTCTCAAACCATGACACCTCTTGTTGCACTCTTGGTACCATCAAAAAGGCCTTGATGAGTAGGGGTGCACTGAGTCAGTTTCATAAATTTTCCACTTACAGTGCAGAGGTTATTGAATATTGAACAAATTTTTTATCAAAAAATCATTTAAATAAAAAATAAACATTATTGGGGAATTTGGGTGTGCTCTTGATTATACTGGAGAGTCCTTAGTGAGTAAAATTTAATGAAGGTGATTTGCAAATTTTTAGACCAGAGGTGAGGAAGATATAGAACTTTTAGTAGTTTTTGTCATTGCAAATTAAAATTAACTTATCAACCATAAACCCCTACAACTATGATGCCCATGGGGAGCCAAATCCTATACAAAAGTAGTAGGATTCCATCCCCTGGTCTGAGTGGGTCCCTGTAGATGTTTGAAAATTCATTACAGGGCAGAGTGTTGAGAGTGTGCCTGACCCAGACACACGTAAGATTGCACCTATTCAACTTGATAAGTATAGTAAGTAGGGAATATAAGTGGTTATTATGTAGGCAGGTAAGAGCATGTCGAGCAACCGGCCCTTATTGTCTTTACAAGTATTTAGCACATCCAATGTGTAGTATTAATTCCTCTTACATCTTCATCTATAAACTTGAAAAAAGTGAGCTGAATAAAATGATAAATCATTTGAATCTTATCATTTGGACCAATCATTATGGTTGGCTAACTGAGAACAGTAATTTCTTTCTGCTAGTGTTATTGCAGGGCATTGCTAACATGAACATACATTATTTGACAACTCGAAGTCATTTACGTTATTTGTATAGGAGAAGAGCCTGAGTACAGGCCCTTTTCCTATGTAAAGCAAAGCTGGGATTTTTTCACTTTTTAGAAATAGTGACAGGCTGGCTGGTACCCTCCGCTGATTAGAAGATCCCAGTACAGCCTGGCTGGTACGCTCCACCACAGAATATCCCGCTTGCTGAAAACAGGCAGGTAAACAGGCAGGTAAAGGAGCTCAAAATACAAATGAAAAATCCAGGCAATGCTTTACAATTGTAATATTTCATCCACAATGTATTGGAAAGGCCATTTTCCTACTGTGAGTGGACATGCTCTTACGTAAAGCTCTTTGTGACGATTAGGCAAGTAGATGTGAGATGCATGTGGATGGTTAGTAGATAGCTAACCATGGTGGTTAGTAGATAACGGGTCAAAGTGGTATGTGTCCACACACCATCCATCCTCTGTGGTGTGCGCTGGTGGCTGCTGGTTCACTCTAGTCAAGTCAACTGGTTAAAGCCAAATTAAGTTAACTGCCTCCTCCCCTACCAAGCTCTACCAAGCCCCTTCTGAGCTTGGAAAAAAAATCCTGTATATAAAAATGGCCAACAATGCACAAGAATTACAAGGCAAATAAAGACACAAGAACACATGCCATGAAAGAACATAACTATCAGAATACCACTAGGCCCGTTTTACACTAGAAGTCAGGGCCAAAAAAACTTGGGGCCGACTTTGAGCATTTTTGGCTTATTGTTTGGCCCCCAGCTATCAATAAATGCTAGAACATTGACATCACGATATTAATAAATGTTGAAACATTGGCCCCAAGGGTTCCAAATAGGCTTCCCAAATTTGATGGTATCCTTGTTTCAGCCTTGGGGCCAATACAAGGCGATAAAACTCAACATTTATTACTAACTTAGGGCAGATTGAAAAGTTTTTTTCTATTTCAGCCTCAACTCCTAGTGTAAAGCCCTTGGGGAATGATTTCAACCTTTGCACCAATAGGAATGCTTGATTTGAGTTGAACATTGGCCTTGACTCCTTGTTTAAAGTGGGTTAGAATAGAAGACTGTAATTTCACAACAATAGTTACAAGGTCAGACCATGCTTCCCTTGCCACTCTAGTACTTTGTGATTCCTTCCAATTTTGTGATGTAGCTGAGGTGGTGATCATCCATGAGTTAATTTAGCCAATTTTGGCTATTAAAAACAAGAAAAGAAAAAAAAATCGTTATGTGCTTGTGGCCACCTACTTGAACCATGTCTAGAAATCTGGTTATTTGTCTTAAAATTTTGGATATCTTTTCAAATTTTGGAGATTTAAAAAAATCATTGAATTTGCCACAAAAAAAGTTTCAAAATTTTAGCAACAGTGCGAAAATTTCCACCCGAAAATAAGGCTGCTCACTACTCACACCAAACCACGCTCTCCTTCACCCCCCCAGAGTTCCAACCCCACAAATCGTGCAGATCCAGAAGAGTGCAGATTCTGCAGGTTTTCAGGCTCATATATTCTACAATAGCCCCATACAGTCACTTGTCCTTTACGCCACGGAACATGGCCCTAAATGTATATTCTGCCAGCTAGAGGACTTGGCCTATCAGTGTTGCACTCTCACTCACTGGGCAGCAAAATGCAGCCCTTTGGGATGACTCATTTTCCAGTGAACTGGTATGTGGGAAAATTTCCAGACTGCCCGGGATCATCAGGGGCAAGCCTATTCTCTTCGTAAACGATTTTGGATCATTATGCAAATTTTTGAAAAAAAAAAAAGAGATAATTGATGATTAAGAAAATTATGGACAGTGGAAAAGACAGGTGACAATTATGCTAAATTCTGGGCAGCGGAAAAAAAAGAAAAAAAGAAAAAGATGCTTGATGATAACAGTAAGGTTAGGACTCATCTGGATGAAAAACATCCTGAGACATGTGGAGAGTGAGATGATCTGCCCTTAAATAATAGTTTACTATCTTTTTCATTTGCACCTGTTTTTTTCTGAAAAGTTTTGGTCGTTTTTTTAACCAAAGCTTTTTTTCCTTGTGTAAAATTGACTAAATTTTCTCATTTTTCTATTAAATTTTTTTCCAAGAATTTTGTATCTCAAAATTGAAGAAAGACACCCTGGATATATTGTTGGAAAAAGAAAAAGAAAAGACAATTATTTACCTAACTTACTGTCCCAACCGTTCTCAAGCATCTAATTCATCCTCCACTCAATGTTCACCAAGCATAACGTCTTTCCCTCCCTTGCCCCCATGCATGCATCATCCGAACTTGACATCGAACATGAGTTTTCATCCATTAAAGAAATTTTGTTACACAAATTTTCATCCATTTATACGAAGCTTACGTGACTTTTCATCTATCAACAAGAGGCTTACGCTCTCAAACCTCTGGACAATAGAGTACATCTTGTAAGCGGCATCAATTACCCCGAAATACAAAGTTGCAATTTATTGCCATATCCTCTTAATTAATAGGCGTTAAAAAATATATATTTTTATTTTATTTTTAAAAATCTCCGGATAGTTGACTTCTTGGGTTAGCATAACTTTGGGGTTTTCTTTTATTCTATTTGTTGGGCCCTGCCCCCACACGGCAGTGATCGAATGCCATAGTGATTGCATTTGAAGAGAAAGAGAGAGAAAGATGTGCAAAAGATCGATGTCCTCCTCCCCCTCCTCTGCTCGTCTCTTCTCTGTCTCTTTGTATGTTGAGGAGGGAGGAGCGAGGCGGAGTAATGGCGATGTCGGAGCGCGTCAGGACGAGGGAGGAGCGAGACGGGGTAATGGCGATGTCGGAGAGCGTCAGGTTCTGACTAGTGCGTATCCAGAAGAGTTTGTTCAGTTTTTACGGATGAATATTAACGATCGTGGAAGCAAAAGGGATATATGTGATGGCGTAATCGCCGCTGGAATTATGTACCAGTAGTGTGTCTCTCGGAGTTTTTGCTGCACTTGTGTCGATGGAAGGTCTTAAGGCAACTGTGAAGAAGAAAAGCTCGTGGTCGCTTCCTTTCACCAAGCCTAGTAGGAAAGAAGTAGGAGGAGTAGGAGGTTTGTTGTCGAATGTGTTACCACCCGGTGAGTTCGTGTGTCGGATTTCGCAGTCGTTGATGGCGGAGCCCGTGCTTGTTGCGTCGGGTTATAGCTTTGAGCGCCAGTGTATCCAGCGATGGTTTCAGCTAGGGTTTCGTCACTGTTTCGAGTCTGGTGTAGTGTTGGAGAATACCTCCCTCACTCCTAATCTGCAGTTGCAGAGCGCCATTGTCGCGTGGTGCGACAAGCACAAGGTGGCGAGGCCGCAGCCTCCGTCTCCCGACCTCACTTGGCAATTGGTGGAATTCAGTCTCTCAAGAGCGGCATCGGCATCAGCTGTGGCCGCGCTAGTCAGGGAGGACTCGGATCCGGCAAGGCCTGGTTTCTATGGCGATAGGACGCGTGATCTGTTCGATGACAAGTCCGATGTTTTCAGTGGTAGGAATGGTGACATCGAAGCGGCGGAGGAAGAAGAGTATGAGACGGCATCTGCTCCAAGCTGGACAACACGAGATCTGGATACGCCAGTGTGGAAGAGGCGGGGTTTGCAGAGCAGTTCTTCTCTGAGTTCCTCCTCATCCGGAGAGTCTTCCAGGGAGTTTAATAATAAGAGCAGCGAGTTCAGTAGATCCTCTAGGACGGATCAATCTTCAAGCTACAACAATCATCCCAACAGCGGGGAGTGGCCTGCCGCCTCTCCTCTGCAGCAGTCCAGTTTCGTGTCAACTCTTTCATCTCATGGCATCAGTGAGGCTGAAGAGTATGGAGCTACAGAGGGGGACGTTGAGGAAATGCTCTTGTACAAATTGCATCACCGACATGCAGTAGAACAAGAGGAGGGTGCCTCCGAAATTCGGAGACTCGCAAGAAACACTGATCCTAGTGTGGATTACAGGGAAACCCTTTGCACTCCAGATGTGCTGAAAGCGCTCTTGTCACTCCTGCAAAGTGGGTACCCTGGTGTACAGACAAATGCAGTTGCTGCCATCTTGAATTTATCACTTGCAGATGACAACAGAATCAGAGTTGTGAGGGCAGGGGCAATTCCACCGCTTATCCATGTCCTTAAGAGTGGCACTGATGCTGCACAGGAATATGCCACAGGAGCGTTCCGCAGTCTGGCCCTCAGTGAGGAAAACAAGATGGTGATAGGGGTTTTGGGGGCCATACCACCTCTTATCCATGTCCTGCGTGTCGGCTCATCAGGAGCTCAGCGTGATGCAGCTAAAGCTCTGTACCAACTGTCCTTCTATCAAACCAATTGTGGTAAAATGATCAAAGCAGGTGCAGTAGGAATTCTGTTGCAAATTCTTCAAGAGAAGACCTCTGACCTAGTGGCTCTCGCTACACAACTTTTGTCTAATTTGGCTGTGACTCAAGAGGGGCGGTCTCTCATTTGTGAGGGCAATGGCATTGCTGTCCTTATTAGCCTGATTGCTTACAAATCATCTCCAGATCCACTTGATCAAGGTATGTCATGTTTCTGTCCACTGGATATCTTAGACCTGACCATTGGTTTCTACTTAGGGCATCCTCATGAGCACAGTTAGCTTGTGTAGAACTTGAGCATTTTTGAAAGGCTTGAACATTGACATTCCTGACAATCTTTCTCAGTCTGAATTTGAAGGCATTAGCATGAACTGGCTGCCTCATATGGGTTTCAATGTTTCAGATTCTTCCAAATTTGGAGTAGTTGTTACTTGGTTTTATAGATCCATAAGGTTTTGTAGCCCAAAAAAGTTCTTCATGGCTCAAATGGCAAGCTTAACTACTGTTTTGAAGAGCAAAAGTTGTTCTTCAAATTTTTCTGTTAAAGTTGAACCAGAGGTTTGCTTAAAAAAAGAAACAGATTTCTGTTTGGCATTCCTGCCTCTGGTATCTTCAAACTAACTGTTCCACAGGCTTCTTAATCCTGAGTGGAAAGCTTTTGAAAGTCCACATTGCCTTTGCTAACTATTGTATTTGCAAGTAGACAAGAAAAAAAATTAGCTTGGACTACAAAATTCTGGAGTACAGCATCTTATTACTGGAATATGTGATGGCCTGCTGCAGACGGTGGTGATGGCAACTCAAGTGGAGGAGTTGATGACTGGGCAACAGTGCAAGCACATGCTGCTGCTGCACTTGTGCAGCTTTCAAACCACAATCTTCGCTTCAGGGCACAGGCCCTACAGGCAGGTGCTCTTGAGCCATTGACCATGCTTGCAGAGCAGGGAACACAGCGTGCCCGAGACAAGGCTACCTTGTTGCTCAACATCTTGTGCACTGAGAGGAAATTGACCGTTGAAGGGAATACTGCCCTCTATGCACCAGCTTTATATGGCCACTTAGCAGCAGAGAGCATGACATCTGGTTAGCAGGATTTGGATGAATTGAGCTTCATGAGAGGCCTTGAGTTTGAAGCTAATATGACCAAGTTTAGGAACTTTGAGCTGCACTGTAACTCTTGTAGTCCTGCCATATTGCCTATTCAGGTCACACTGCCGTCCAGCTGCACTGTAGCATGGTTTCCCATGGCAGTACCATTGACAACAAGCCTCAGCCTTCAGGTCTTTTTTAGACTGCTAATTTCAAATCTTCAAGCATTTAAGGTAGGTACTCAAGAAGAAGCTACATTAAGTCTCTTCAATTTGAGGGTTCCGGACAGCAAATGTAACACATCTCCAATGTGCATGATATACCTGTAGCATCAATCAGATGGCAAAAAGTTGAAGACATTTAGTACCTTAAGAGCACAGTGGCGTTGCTCTTTGTACCACCAAAAGATGAACTTGAAATCTCCAGAAAGGAGGAAGTCCTTTGTATGGGGTTTTTTGCATCCTCACAAAGCTTTCCCTTGGCTTACTAGTGTAGCACTCTTCTGCATGCACACCATCATCCACCCACCCCTCCTGCAGAAGCATGCAGCACTGCATCATGTGGTTTCAGCCAAATGCGAACATCATTGTTGTCTTTGAAGTTGGAGTTGCAAACTCAAGAATCTGCCTGTAGGGCTAAGAATCCGTTTGTCGACTAAGAGACAGAGTCTCATTCTCGCTGCTGGTATGGAAGAAATAAATGTCTCTGTCTCTCTGTCTTTCCAGCGAAGTGTGTTGTTTGTATAAACTGCGAGAAAGCTTTGAAACCGTAAGCGGGTGTGAGAAGCATTTTGTGGAATGTGATGTGCTTAAGAATGCCGGATCGTTTGTTGTTGCATTTGTGCGTGTGTGTTTTCTTTTATCGATTTTCGAGTACTTCTGACGACGGCCGAGGAGACTGGCGATGTGATGATGATGTTGATGATGCAAGGAGGAATGGAACATGTGGAGCTGCAGCCACTACAAGAGCCTGTCTTGCGTTACGAGATGCGAGGTATGGGGTCGCCTGAAGACATACTGCTGTGCGTGGATGCAGACGCGGAAGTGAATGTGGAGATGAAGGCCGGGGGAGGAGTTAAGGGTTTGAGTCGCCTGGACGCCGTGAAGCAGGCGCTCGTTCTGTTTGTCCATTCCAAGCTGCTCATGCACCCGCAACACCGATTCTCAGTCGCCACTTTGAGCAACAATGCAGTGTGGGTACGTTGTGGTGGATGCCGGATTTTTTTCCCCTTCTTGTTGTAAAGAAAGAATGTTCGTTGCTTGATTTTGATGGCGTTGAGCTAGATGATTGTGTGCTCATGGAGCTGACTAGCAATACTTCGATGTGATGTGATGTGATGCTCATGCTGCTGGCTCCAGCATCAGCAAGAGTTTACCGATGATATGGAGGTCATTGGTCAAGCAGTGCGCAGCCTAGCCTCTGGTGGTGCCTTTACATGCTGTGATTTATCAGAACTCTTTCAAATAGCTGCAGCTGAGGCACACTCTTCACATGCTCTGGACAGGACCTTAAGAGTGGTATTCTTCTCATTTTCCTCCTGCATTTTGCACAACTCTTCTCCCCAACTCTTCCAGATGGTAGTTCAGCATTCCTCAATCACGAAGTTGACACCAATATATACAAGAAACAACACATGATAACATTCTCATAGCAAGCAGTGCTCCTACCTGTCAGCTCCTTCTCATTTGATATTTCTCAGGCAAGTAATGTGTGACAGGATCACACTGTATCCAAATCTCTAAGCACATACATGGTTGGGTGGTCAAATAGGTGCTTATTTACTCCAGGTCATCAGTGGTTCCAGAAGTTGAAGTGCAGTTGCCCGGAAAACAACGCCTATTTACCTTTGATGCACTATACTTACATGACAAGCCAACCCGTGATAACTGTCCTCAACGTGTGTATGATGTACTTGTTGATGCCTTGGAGAGGGTGAGTGAGTTTGAGGGCTACATTTTTGAAAGTAGCAGTGGAAGTGCCCGTGTGCTCTTCAGGTAAGTTTCTCAATAAGCAGTTTGGCATTTCTAATATTTAAAATCACACTGGCATGATGATTGCATGCAATTCCCATTTCACTCAGAGATTGAAATTAGCATCAGGGAAGAATAATATGGAGCATGCCTACCACATAGACTTGCTGGGTAACAGTTTTTGCAAGATGGCAATGGCTATTTGCATGTCTGAGAAAATACACAACCAAAAGGCTGTTGGATTTATCGATTTCTCTGAAAAAATTGGTTGGACACATGGGTCTTACCAATTTATTGGGGCGTGATAGTTCAGACACATGTGTGTGCTGCTGTCGCATCCTCAACAGCGGTGTCCACAGGATGAGTTTGATGCACCCAAAGATCTTGCAAAGATGGTTGCACCAGTACCCTGCACCAGCAGTTCAGGAGGTTTACCACAACTCAGGAAGGAAGGAGAAGATGATGGCAGTGGTCCACGCACATTTTGAGTAATTTGCCTCAAATCACTTAATTCAAACCTCTGCTCGTTACATAGATGTGTATTACAGCATTTGTCAATTGGTCTTTTTGCTATTCCACGTATCCACATACTTCTTTTCATTTATTGTTGATCCAGGCAAACAAGATGAAGATTGTCATTAGTTGCCTTGCATATGAACTGTGCATTACACCCCAAACTGCAGACTTAGATATTGTTTCAGTAAGGCATCCATTTGTATTGTTTTGTTCATCGATGCTGCAGTGTGGTGCAATTGATTGGTCACAGATGCTTGTTAGCCCTGTTACAAAGGTGATGGGTAGTAGAAGCAGTCTACAGTTTCCAAACCTTCTCCTGCAAAGTTTCTTGACATCAGTGGCTTGCAAAGTAAATTCTTGACCTGTACTGCTTAGTCATAACAAGAGTATTTGATGCTCTTTGCTCTTTGACACTGCTGCATATGAATTTCATCTGGAGTTTGGAAGAACAGTGTATGACTCAACAGAGATTCATACTGAAAATGGTACCAAGGAAAGAATGTTGTTCACATCAATCTGCCAAGAGATTGTATCAGATCCAGACATGCAAGATCAAGACATGCTTTTCTCATGTGCACCAGTCCAATGTCTAATTATCCTAGCTCTATAGTCATGGATGTGCCAATGGTGATGTACTTTTCATGCAAGTTGATGTCTCTTCAAAATTAACAATGTGTTTGGCATTGTGTGCTCTCTGATAATTAGGAGATGCTGGCATTTTGAAGTAAATTGAAATCTCAAGAATCTTCTCTTGCAACATTGCAATGCCTTCTGAAGACTTGAAATGACATATACTTGGAAAGTCACAATTGCATAGTTTTTGGAATCACTCCAGTAGGCATAACTTCAATAACAAAACAAACATTATTGCTGAACAGATAGTCACAGATATATTGGAAGTTGTGACCACAGAAACTAAGAGTCACAATTTGCATACCAGACTGCAGAGTATGAAAGCGACTTGTGTACATTAGACCATTGTAGGTGACTATTTGTTCTTGTGATTATTCATCTGAGTCACATCTTTGCAAATGAAGTTGAAGGTTAAGTAAGAGTCAGGTCTGTTTAATTTCAGCAAAAGCAAATATTTCAGTGCTCAGCATGAACAGCATGAAAAACCTAGCACATGAGTAGATTCTCAAAGCTTTGAACATGCATCATCAACTTTGGACAAAAAGCAAAAAAAAGTTGATTGGTATGTTTTGGAGTAGCCCTTTCGACTTTAATACACTCTTTTCGCGAAACAGCTGCACTCCTTTTAACTGCTCTTTTACAAGGGCTAAAATGCCACAAATGATGATAAATGCTGCTGTGCAGCAAAAGTTCTAGTTGCTGGAGGGATCTGCCTACTTCTTCAATCTAGGTTGAATCGTGTACACCATTTACAATTTTTGACCCAAGATAAGTTGATTGCAAAACACAGGTTGAGATTGTTAGAGTTGAACCTGACTGCAAGAATCAATAAAGCAGTCCATGAGATTGATTGATAAATAAAATGATGGCCATGATCACCTGGGTGCACTGACAAGCTCTTGCATAGTCAATGACTGCAACCTGAGTTGCAGGCTGCTGATAGTGTTTATGAGGAGTTGCTTCTTGTTTGTACGGAATTCGGTTGCCAAACGGATGTTCTCAGAGATTTCATCTTGATTCAGGAGATCCTGATCCTCTGAGATGCTTGTTGGAAAGGGAGCAGTAGCAAGCATACAAAGGCCAACTAAAGTGCGCAGCACCTTGCACTCATTGGCAAGTCCCAAAAGTGCAGTAGGTGCATCCCAGCTTTGCAACATTTCCACACCAATGCTCCTGATCTTTGAACCATCCTCAGCATATAATAGCCGAACAGCTGCCAGTAGACGACAATCCACTTGATCTTTGCCTCCTAATGTAACCTGCTCCCATATCATCAAAATGCTCCCAACCAAACCTAATGTGACAAAAGCATCAATTGCATGCCCACATTGGTTAAGTTTGATGTTTGACAGTACCCATAATCCCGTGTTCCAGTTTTGTAGCCTTGATCTGCATTCAAAAGATAAATCAGACTAGCACAGGAGAGAAGGTAGGTGAAATGCAACCAACCATTTGAGAAGCATCAGGACCTTGCAGCTTCAATTGCACAAGAAGGGCATGTTGCCAAGGTGCAGGCTCAGTGAAGGAAGAAGGAGCATGAAGGCCAGCAGCAAAGCATGCAGCTTCCAGCAACTGCAACTCAAATCTTAGCTCTACACGATCATGTGGGTTGTTAGGGATTACAAAACCATAGTCCAGCAGTAGTATGTCATTGCTTAGTGGCCCATAGTCCAATACAAGGGCATCCCCTCTTTCCAAGTCTTGTTGGGCTACCACCTGCCACACTGCACACAATCACTATACAAAAACAAACGATGCAACATAAGATGCTGCTGTGCCTGAGTAATCATGTAGTCTACCTAGGATGAAGGAAGTCCATACACTCCTTGTGAAGCAACAATATAAGAAGATTGATCCATGAGCAGTTCATAAGATGAGAAGAATCACCTCTATAACAAAGGCAGGGATATGAAGTTCATACACTCAGCTTGTAAAGCAACAAAAGAAGAATTATTGCTGCTGGAGCAAATCCATGAGATGAGAAGAATCACCTCTAAAAAAGGCAGCAACTGAGCAGATGAGGTATGATGCTGTACAAGGCGTGCTGTTGGGGTGAAGCTATGGTTGCACATATCCACAAGTGGCAGAAGAGATGGGCAGCCACTTTCACCAGACTGCTTTACACAGAAGGCACGACTAGAAACAGCAGCCATGGCCCAGCCCAGTGCACTGGCATCTACCTGCTGACCTCCAAAGGGATGCTTGTCATTACCCCTATCTCTGATTATGTTTGGAATGTCCTCTGCTGCAAACTGCAGCAGGAACTCACATCTTTTCTTCACCTGTCAATTCAACATTCATAAATAAAACCAACATGAATTGTTGGCCCAGTGGGAGGCAAAAATAAAGGAGAAAAAGAAAGGAAAAATCATCTCTCTCTGAAGGTGCATCAGGCATGGCTGTGAGAAAGGACAGAGGAGTTGTTGCCTGGTGAATGATGGGAGGGTACTGCAGTTGTTGAATCTCATCCCCAGAGAAAAACACAGGCATCCTGAAGCGCTCTGGCAGCTTATGAATGTAAGGCCACCAAAAGGAGTGCTTCTTGGCTCTCTCAGCCAACAATTTCAACCCTAACTTCATTGCCCAAAGCTTCTCTGCCGGCAGTGCCCGCAATCCCAATTCAATTCTTAACAAACATAATAACCCAGGAAAAAAGAAAGTCGGAACCAAAGTCTTGATGGTAACCAACAAAAAGAAGAAAGAAAAAGAGGAGAAGCAAGAAAGCAAGCAAGCAAACCTGGAACTCGCTGTGCAAGTGCAGCAAGAGCAGGCTCGTCGATGGGAAGACTTAATGGAATGTGAGGAGGCAAAGCTATTAGACTCTCCCCGCTCTGCACAGCCTCCGTTGCCACCAGACCCAAATCTCCACGCGCATTCTGGCGTTGCAGATGCACAGCCGGCAACACCCGGCCTCCCTGTTGCCGCACCCATTGCACCAGATCTTCCGTCGAGCTCCCTTCTCGTCCGCTACTACTCCGCCGCAGCAACGCCAGTCTCGCCATTTGCATCGTCGTCGTCCCGCACAAAACCACACCACCACCTTTCGCCTAGCCCCCCTCCCACTCTTACCCCCAATTTAAGATTTACCTGCCTATTTGCTTTATTTTGCAGCGACACCTATTTGGCTCCCTTATCAAGTTCTTTGCCTATTCCTTGCATTTTTATTAGGTAATTTTCTTCTTCCAACACTCCTTTCTTCCATTCTTTCAACCCCCTTAACACTCTTGTGTTTCAGGTGTTTTAGCTATTTTCTTGTTGTTCCAACACTTGTTTCTTTCCAGTAAAGATTAAAGACCATGCCAATTTTTCCTGGTGCATTTGGATTGAAATTTGATTAGAAACCCAAAGGCATTCTGCTTTATGGAGGTATCTTCATTTATGGGTCGGATCTGTGAGGGGTTTAGGACCTAGTTTGCTCTTCTGTGACCTCTTTTGTGTGTTTGATTTTGTGAGTGTTGTTGGTTCTTTTCACATTGGTCCTCTCTTTTTTACCTCCCATTCCCTATTCAGATAGGTTTTTTTCTTTTATTTATTTTGACAAGGTTTTATCATCATTAGGTCTTCTTCTTCGTGAGGTATCTTTCGTTTTTTTAAACATATCTTCTGTTTTTTCACAATTTTTGGTAGGTCTTTACATGAGGCAAGGCCCTTTTGTTGAGGGCATTATCAGAAGTGGGTCAATGTTCAATTTTCACCTTCCAGAGCCCTGTCTTCTGGGAATGCCCTCAACTCGAAGGGCTTTACCCTACATGTAATGAAAATTTCAAATTCAGTCTTTGTATTTTATAAATTTTCAAAACGTTCATTGCGTTGGGGAAGGAACCTCATTAAGGGTCTTCTTGGATTCTCAAACCCTTAATGAGGGTCCTTACCCTATACTTTTATCATTTCACAAAACACTTGGAAAAAATCTGAAGTGTATTTGAAGGCCATCTTATATCCATCAATTTCCCTCCTAGAAAATGGGAGGGATATTATGCCTACTCCTCAATAGGGGGAGGAGGTTCTTGCACCTATACGTAGGCATAATATCCTCCCACTCTTGCGCCTCATGATTTTCAATAGGTAAATTTATCCTTGTGATCATCATAAATTTTGCCTAGTGCTTTATGTGTAGAAGAAGGGCCTGAATATAAACCCTTTAGGATTTGAGATCTCGCCTGAAGCTAGTAGGCTGAAGGTCAAGGTTGAAAATCCGAAAGGGTCTATACTCAGGCCTTTCTCCTATGTAAAGCACTAGAGTTCTCTCCCCCCCCTCTCCCCCACCTTTTTTTTCCTACCTTTCTTTTTCATCATTCTTTGCCCTAAATCATATCTTTTGACACAATGAATGCAGCATTCCATGTTTTTGTATGTCAACATGTTGACATCAACCATCATGAACAAAAGATGCATCTCTCCGTTTATTTATCTGTGTTTTTTTTTCATATTTATTTTCCTTTTTTTTTGTTCACAAAATTATGTTTCTCCTCTTTACATCTCTATGTTTGTCATTTTCCATTTTGATGTGTCTATTTTTTTTGTTTTTGAATTCTCCCTTTTTTTCTTTTTTGTTTGCAAATTTGCATCTCTCTCCTCTATGTCCTTATGTTTGTTGTCTATCATCTTTACATGTCTATTTTTTTCATCTTTACATCCTCCCTATCTCTTTTGTGTTTGCAAATTGGTTTCTTTACATGTCTATTTTTTTCATCTTTACATCCTCCCTATTTCTTTTGAGCAAATTGGTTTTACTCCTCTCTGTGTCTCTACATCTATCATCTATCATACTAGTGGGTGCCCGTGACTTTCGGCCACCTTGGTTCATGTTTTAGAAACTTTTAACTTTTTTATTTTTATTTTTATGTATTTTCTATTTTTATTATTGTTTTATATATATATTTATTTGGATGCAAGTTTGAAGTTTGGAGAAAGAAGACACACCTCATTTTTTTTCAAGTAGGGTTTTTCTTATTTTTTACTCTTTATTT
>Ga0209208_10000284_pt1 | contig 61985 bp, 42 predicted proteins | sample S1TSphfallax_3_FD_187694 | JGI IMG/M metagenome (GOLD analysis project Ga0209208, IMG submission 187694) | Host-associated microbial communities from peat moss isolated from Minnesota, USA - S1T2_Fd - Sphagnum fallax MG (SPAdes) (version 2) | ecosystem: Host-associated > Plants > Peat moss >... | reverse complement strand
CATGACAAGAAAAAAAAATTTGAAATTCAACAATTCATGTTGTATATTACATAATTGAACAACCTTCATTAAATGTTTTAAATATAAATTGGGTAGTTGCAAACTAGAATGTTCGTAAAATCAAGTAATGGGCCAATTTTTTTGCACCTCTACGAGTTCAAACATATGGTGCATGTTTTTGTTATAATTATTATTTTAAAGGCATTCAATTTAATGATTCTAACTACATTTACTTGTGAAAGAAAAAGAAAACCAAATATAAACAATATAAACATTTCAAATGAAGGACTTTTTAATTTGACCCCCTACAATGTAATAATATATAAAGGGTGTGCATATGGATTCACAATTTCCAAATTTTTCAATGATTGAATCATTTATTAATCTCTGCACCTCATAAATGTCATGGGAAATTCAAAATAAGAATTTTCAAACCATTTTTGAGATAACATGGAAATATAAGGACTTTATAGAAGAATTTTATGAAATAATTTTATGAAGTCCTTTTGGACATGACTTTTGTGGATTTTTATTTTTTTTTCACAAACCTTAAAACTTAGGATGTTTAAAAGGTGCCCATGTAATTATTCTTAGGATAAAATGAATATAAAATGGTGTCAATCAAAATACACTACAAAATGTATTATTAAAGAGTTCAAATGTGCCCTTTTTGGTCCACTTTAAAATGTTTTTACCCAATTAGACCTAGTGGCCACCAGGTTGTCAAAATTATAACTATACTAATTTGTCCAAAAGTATTAACAATAAAAAATAAACTATCAATTTATTTATTTAAAAAACCCTAAAAGACAGCTTAAAATTTGAAAGATAATTTGAAACTAATAGAACCACCAAATGGCCACTTGGTTGTCAAAACACTTATCCTAATTTTTCTAGGAGTTTTGAAATAAAATATCCATTATTTCAAAAATCTTTGTATAGAAACCCTAAACGGCATTCTAAATTTGTGGATAATTTTAAACACAATGTGAAATCCTCTTAGTGTTAGAAGTTTTGTGACTGCCCATACTCAAGTATGCAACAATATCAACACCATCTTGGAATAAAAAACTGATTAACAAACATCTTTTTGTCCCCTTCATAGTTGCAAACAACGTCACATACTTTGCAAACAATAATCCTGACCAATTGCACACAAAAGTCAAAACCAAAAAACAATTGCAAATTAAAACACCTTCACATTTCTTGTTATCTTCCATTTGAATGTGGTTTTTTGTGAAATTTTTAATTCACCACATGATTATGGTCATTGCCCTAAAAAAACCCACTCATGATATACTAATTATCAAACTCTTCACATGGCTCACAAACATATTCTAGTCATATGGAATCACAATGTTTAGTAGATATTACAAATTTCCAAAAAAAACAAAAATCATTTCAATCATTTCAATATATAATTTTTCATTTTTAGTACAATGTTGCAACATACATTTTTTTGATGCAACTTTGCTTTGACATTAGATCATAACATGAAATTTAAAAATGTAGTTTCTTTGACAAATTTTGACTTCTTTGGGTTTCAACTTACTATAATATGTGAAAATCCTTCATAATAATGACATGGTTGTAATTCAAACATGTTAACCTTGAAAAATAGTACAATGTGACAACAATCTTTGCCCCCTATACTATGCTTTCACCCAACAACAAAAAGTCTACAAAATGTGTCAATGTCCAAAAACAAATGAGAAATGAATTATAATATTTGAATCTTGAATCCAAATCCACTTAGTAATGATGTTCTTCAATTAAATACCTTTCCCCTTGTTATTATCTTGATTATGTCCTTAACACTTGTTACTATAAAAAAAATTGTCATTTAAATGTGAGTAGACTATTGGGCACCTAATTCCCCATAAACCCAAGATTTTGATGCAAACCTTGAAGTTTTATGACAACAAATGCAAAATCAAGTGGTAATAGTTTTATAACTTTTTTTTCTTTCAAAAATAGAACTCATGACATGTCAAATATGATGTTGGATTTGCAATTCAAATGCTTTAAGCTAGTCAACAATATGTTGGGAAGGTGAAAACATAATTGATTATAGGTGAATGTGATATGTATTATGTTTTATTTCCACTTTTGGTTCATGCATATAATACTTTAAACCCAACTGTTGGTGGTGACATTGTTGTTGCCTCTATTATGAACAATTCAAAAGGTGCATGTAATTGTATGACCTCATTGGAACTAACAAGGAAATTGTTCTATTGGTGGTCAAAGAGCAATTGAGTCACTACAACATAAAGAGAATGAATGCATTAGCTATCTCGCATGTTTGAAACCTCATGAATCACAATTTACATACATTGAGCACTTTTGTGGCTCAACAAATTTTAAGAATTTTTGGGTTGCAAATTAAAGTAAAAAAAATGTTCAACATTGTAGGTATATGCAGAAACATGTCCAACATTCTTGATTGGGCATTAAAATTTTGGAAATGCTTATGAACATTTATAAAGATTAGCTTGGCAATGAATAATGTTCATGGAATAGCTCATGGAAATGGAACAAACTTTGATGAAGGAAAATGAACTTGACAATATAACTAAGTTTGGGTTTTTGGAAGTAGATGATAACACCATTAGAGTTTAGGTTTCTTATTTTGTATTCAATTTTTTGTAGGTTTGATGTGAAGGTGGCATCTTGGGTTACACTAACCTAAAGGTGGGCATTTGGAAATGATGAGATAGTTGAAGAATGCAAGGTTTGTCACACTAATGTTGAATGTAGTTGGTAAAGTTGCAAGGTACAAAAATGCCAAATGTGGGGGAAGGGGTGTGATAGAGGGAAGGTGATAGCTCAAGGTGCATTTGAGGGAAATCATGAGAATTAGATTTTATGGTCCTTGGGAATTTTGTCTAGATTTTTTGACCTTTGGGAAATCTTTGAGGATTTTGTGGGGTTTTGCAATTCTTTGGGGGTTCTATGGTCTTTGGGGAACTAACATGGAAGAGCACAATGAATGTGACAAACTAATTGTGTTAATTAAAGGGTTGTCTAATCCAAGATGACCTATCATTTCTTCTTTCAAGGTTGTGTGTCAAGTTTTAGGAAACATGCAAAGGTGATGAACTTGATCACTGGAGAATGTTCTTATCTAGGAACATTCTTCCTTTAAAGGCTTAGCTTAGTTGTTGGCTCCATTTTAGCTCTCTATCATTGGTTTAAAGGTTCTTCACATAGTAGATTGCAAGTTGGTTTCATAATAAAATTGTTTATTGTTTTAGGCAAATGTGTGTGCTTGCAAAAGTTATATCATATAATTTGTTCATTAAGTAGACTTTTAGCAACACAATGAGGTTCAATGACTTTTCTAATGTTCACATAGCTCCAAGTAAAAAAAGTCAAGTTTATTTAGATTGGAATTATCCCAACCTAACCACTAACCAACCTACATAAAGATAAGTACTAGTTGAGAACTTGGACAAATTCAAAATTCAAAAAAAAACTAGATCTAGAATCATTCAACAAATAAGTTGGAACAAGATAATAAGAAAAGAAAAACTAGATTTGGAATTGTTCAACAAATGAAAACCTAGGTTGGAATATGATGACCCTTTTGACACTTTGAGATAAGTTCCCAACAAGAACCTCTTTATAATTTGATGGAAAAACTAGAATTGGATCCAACAAATGGTTATTAAAATTCCAAATATCCCAACGAGACGTAGAATCGTCCTTTATAGTAGAGGCAAGACCAGACCGAACATTATACTAAGCAATTAAGAACCGCCCAACATTGGTTGGAACCTTGTACGTGTGGCAAATGATAAAAAGTTTGAAATTGAGTTATATGATGTGGGTGTGATGGCCATTTTAGCTGAAAGTTGTAAGGATGAGTGGAGAGATTGGAAAGTTGCAATATGGCTTGTGTATGTTTATTGTTATTTCCAAATCAACCATGAGCATGTTTTTGATGTAGAATTAAATGTGGTTATGCCAAATTGTTCATGCTTAATAAAGAAGGATTTCAACATTAGGAAGGTGAACTTGAGGTAAATGAATGGCCATTTGAGGAGGATAGGGTGTTTGAGTTGGCTAGGAAATGGAGGTCTAAAACAACATCATACACTAAACCTACAAGTGTTTGGGCACTAGATCAAACTTCACAATGGAATTTGGTTCAAATCGACCAATAGAAAGTTGTTGGTAGCAAGGTAAAAGGCAACCTCACATTTCAAGATGGTCCCATAAAAAAACAATAGGAGTTGTGCTTTATGTTTGGGAAGATGAAGCTTGTATTTATATCTTGCAAAATGGGGAATTACCTATAGAATGTGAATCATCTGAAAGGGAGTGTGTGTGTAAAAGAGTGAATTGCATTGCCCTTGGCAAGGCAATGATCTTTATTATAAGAACCTTATGTGGTGCAAAATTGAGTAGAGGAAGGATTTGATTAAGGAGATGCACAAAGAACTTGGACATTTTAGTGAGAGGAAAACTTTGGAGGAGGTAAAAAGTCAGTACTTTCGGCATAATCAAATAACATTAGTGAGGGAATCAATATAAATAAAAATCATTTGTCAATTGGTGCAAGATAATTGACCTATGAAGTAAGGATTTGAGGAACTATAAAACATAATACTTATCTCTTAATTCTTTTATCAATTTGGTTTGGATACAATGAGCCCTTTACTTGAAACCTATAATGAAAACAACTACATTATAGTAGCCATAGACCACTACTTTAAATGGGTAGAGGCTCATGTTATGTTGACCACACAACCATTTGCAAAATAGTGACTTGATTCTTAGAAGCGTATGTTGTGTGTTGTTTTGACCTACCTAAGCATGTACTCATTAACAATGGAGGGGGGGAGGGGGTGAGTTTGTTGAAAATTGAAATGTTTGCATCATACAACATCATTCATTAGCATACAACAACTCACTCACAACGCAATGGAATGGCAAAGATTGTTATTAAAATTTTCAAACATGGGCTAACCAATTTTGCCTCCATGGTTAAGCATGTGCACATGATTGGGACATGCATTTGCTTCAAGTGTTGTTTGGATATCATTGTGGGGTGCATGAAAGCACCAAATATTCTCCTTTCCTTCAATTTTCACAAGGAGAAAGCCATGGTGGAAGGCTGACAATAAGCTAAAAGTATTACATTTGCTCCTTTTGAGGTGAATTAATTTGAAAGAGGAATTGCTACTCAAATGATGAGGAAACTGAAGTTGACAGCAACATTGCATGAGATCTTGTTGGAAAATGTGGAAAAAAATCAAGAAAGGTAAAAGAAATCTTATGTTGATTGGAAAGGGGAAGCACATGATTGTTGGTTTGAAAATGAGTAATTGGGATGCGCAACCCTAGTAAAAAGATGGGCTTAGAGGCCGGTTGGGAAGGTCCATATTATATCTTCTTGAGGTTTAAATATGATTTCAGTGAACAAGAATTAAATGATGAAGGAGCTCTCATTTGCATACTCCATGTAATGAAAGATAGGACTTTTTTGAGACATCATGGGTAGTTAATTAATCTTCCAAGCTTTGGAGCAAGCTACAATTTTGTAGGACACAAACTTTTTGTTAAGGAAGTAGTGACATATGTAACAAGGGAGTTGCCACATTGTGGCCTTGCCATTTACATTAAAAAGTATCTTAAGGCAAAAAAAGAATTATGGAAATTCAAATATTTCACCATGCAAAAATATAGTTTTCAAAAAATCCTTTAAAAGAAACCAAAATCCTTCAAATATTATAACTTTATAACTAATCTCAAGTTTCAACACAAGCCTGAATATTGTCTTTCAAAAATCCTCATATAAAAATAGACCTATTACCTAGGGACCAAAATATGTTAAACTAATATACTTTATAATGAATCTAAACACAATATCCTTGCCTTGGTAGGCAAGGCCAACAAAAAATTAGCTACTATTGTCTATTTCTTTGTTTTGGATGCCCAAAATTTTTAAGTGCTCTAGTTGTTAGATACATATAATTACAATGGTTCAATAGTTTATACATAGTTAATTACAATAAAAAAACATGTCATAGAAAGACACAACTCTAGACCTTTAGTATCTAAAGGTTTGTGTTCTTTCTTTAAGTATAAAAGGAAAAACTTTTATCAGTAAAATTCAATTCATTTCCTCTATTTTATTTTTCCAACATGGTATCAGAGCTGAAACATTTAAAATAATGAAAATAATTTCTTGGTCAAATCATGTTGATATGCATTTTTCTCATCTTTAAAGAAATTAAAAGAAGTTTTTAATATTGCAAATTTGATTATCCTAGCATGGATCAACAAGCAATGGGAGAAATTGGTGTCAAATTGGGCCCTAGCACATACAACTCATTTTTCAGAGAAGGAAATACCTTTACAACATATGATAAATGTTTTAATAAACATATTATGTTACAAATAAATATTTCCAGAAAATTAAAGTGGAATCTAGATGACCCATATCTCTAAGGACGGCTCGGAAGATATTGTTGGGGTTGATAAGGTTAACAAATCCGAATTATGTAGCCGTTGAACGATAGCATTTACCAAGCCAGCGGGTAACGACTTGGTCTCGTAATCGGTTCTTTTGGTAGGTATAACAGAGGCCGAAGACGGAAAAAAAGATATATTTCTTTTTTCGGGAGCATTTTCAATAAGAGAAAATAAGATTATGCGGACATCTTACCTCAATGCACGGGTGAAAAGAAGAGTCGAAGACGCAATCACGGGATTGGCCCACTCTTTAGGGTGAGGGTCAATGGAGTCGCTGTAGTAAGTGAGAAGGGAGACCAACTAAGCTAAGTACTGAAGGGCAGCAGTCATGATTTGATGGTAGAGAGTGTGGCCCTTTCCTCATTACAAATGTGGCAAAGCCGGTTATGCTTGAACTTTTCCAAGGGGATTGGTTGATCATAGCAGACACTCAAATGCTGCTATGACCTCATTTAATAAAAACTTGGTGAAGTGCGTAAAAAATATATATATATTAAAATTAAAAAAAGAGAAAAGAATACTTACAATCGGAAAATTAGAATGATCAATATTTGTGAGAAAAACTGGCAAAATGATCTTAAAATTTATTGTAAACAACGTCTCAATTTGGTTGAATTAATTAAAAAGAATTTAGATTTTGAGGAGGAGTGAAAAAAGCTTCAAGGTTCTTTTGAGCAGGATGAGATTTTGGACATATAAATTTTTGCAAAATTTATTTAATTTTCATTGAATTTTTTTTTTGGGAAACAAAAATACAATTTTCGATATAACAAAACTTTTGATACCAATTATCTAATAACCATGACTGAAAACCAACTAGTATGAATTCTTTGAGGATTGGCAATTTGAAACATGGCGGAATGTTTTTAATTTTTCTTTTTTCAAGCCTTGCTTGGTCTATTGTTGAAATAAATAAACAAAAAGAACTTGATCAAGTATTGTTTTTTAAATTATTTTTTAAAACTCTTGAAATTGGGACTTGGAAGGTCTCTACAAAACAAAGACCCACCCAACGCCAGTTCAAGAGTGATTACACCACCTTGTGAACATCGCCGTGTAGAGAGATTTCAGTACACATTCTTTGCAACAATTCTATGAAAATAAAATTTTCATGCTTAGATCATATTGCCTTTGTTGGTTGGGGAATGCATTTCAAAATTTTGAAACTTACAGTCTAGGCAATTTACCTTCTGTCAATGTGAGGGCAGATCTTTGAAATTTTGAGTTTTAGACCAATCTATTCAAAGAGAGCATAATCTTATGAAGAGAAATTGTTTGCTTACAAAGTTGGGATAGGTTTATTTCGAGACTGCATTGGGAATACTTCTAACATTGTTCTTGGGCAACTAGGTGATGGCATCCAAGATCACACTTGTAAACAAAAACAACAATGTGCAGTTGCTTAAGTTCCATCTCTTTTGGACCTCCCCAGAACTGTATTAATGTTGCAAATGTTCTCAATGGGTTCAAAGCATCTGTGGTGTTCATGGAGGACGACACTGTGATAGAAAGCCGATGACAATGGCTTGAGTGTGGACACCTTCACAACTGGTTCCACTTACATCGTCACATTATCCCCATCCATGGTAGGTCTTTTTTTTGTATCTTGCTTGTTGCAACGCTAATGTGCTAAAAATGTATGATTTTGCGAATAGAGACCATTGCACATGTATACACTAGGTTATCAATGAAATTATATTTTTTATTTTTACTTACCATTTTGCATTGATTGCTTGTAGAAGATACTAGTCCCCCAAGACTTATGTATGGGGTGCATGAGAATTTGGGGTATGCAAATTTTACAATCGAGCATCAAAATGTGACCATCCAGGAAGACATGTTGATAGACACAGGCTGTGGTTTGGAAGTGTTTTTCACTAAGGCCTACATGGGGCGTTTATAGTTGAAAGAGGTGGCGGGCTACAATATAGTGGTTATTGGCAAGGGAGTATCTTTACTTTGCATGGGGATTATTCAAATATGAGCATTCATGAAATTATGGTCTTGTTGTTGAAGCCCATCGAGACAAATAGATGAACATTTGGATTTACCCACTTGCATTTGAAGCCTATGTGTTTGGTTTAAGTGTTAATGAAACAACCATTTAACTGCATATGAAGTGGTGTAACCATTTTTATATTTCATGAGCCCATTCACTATCTTTAATTACATCTCCATGTTCTTTTTGACTTGGAGCAAAACCTTTTTGAGGTGTAATGAACCTTAAGAACAAATAATTGGAAAAATAAAGTATGGCAACCTATTGATTGTAACTTGATGTGACTTATCATGACCTATTAACATAACTTCTTATGACCTATCAATACAATTTTTTATAGTTGTATTATACACACAAAAACTCACTTCCAACAAAAAAATTGTAAAATTAAATGTTAATTATATTTAAAGCCTCATAAGTGTAATAAAATTTTAACATAAAAATTTCAAATTAATAAATAATTCATAATTTTATAGTTAATATAATTAATTTATAATATTATATTATTCCATTTATGCAATAACGTAAATGGTTAAGTAAAAAGACCTCACAAAACAAATTTAGTTGTCATTGTTGTCATCACATCATAACGTATGGAATTAAAATAAAAATTTTGAAAGAAATTTTTTAAAAAATTTACAATGTCATGTGATGTCATTCACGTCATGACATGAATACGCACGTTGGAACATGAGAAAAAAAATTGAAAATTTTAATTTAAAAAATGATGACATCATGTGATGTAATTCATGTCATGACGTGAATGAGCATATCGCGACGTAAACACACACAATATGATGTGAAAACAAATGAATTTTGAAAAAAAATTGAAAAAAAAGATTTTGAATTTTTTTTCGAAAAATATTATTTATAAAAATAGTGACGTGTGTATGAATTAATTAGTTATATTAATTAATAATACTATTAAAAATTTATTAAGCTTTGCCATGTGTCGCATTTTCATTATTTTATATAAATGCGATATGTGGCTAGAAAACAATGATGAGTTCCAAGTTTACTGTTGTTTTTCTAAAGCACATGGATAAAAAATTAGAAGATGACAAATAACTTTGATTTGTCATCATCTTTTATAATTCATAAACAAAAAAACAACGTTCCAATATAAACACCAGAAGATGATGATGAGCCAAATTTCATTGTCATTTTTTATATGCTTTGGAAAATAAGATGACAAATTTGGATCGTTGTTATCGTTTTCTTTTGCATGACCATAATAGTAAAAATAAAAATATGACACAAAAGCTAAAGTTCATCATTTTTTTTTCTTACAACACTATAATAAAACAAAAGAGTTGAACACGATGACAAGTTAAGCTCAACGTCATCTTTTATAGAACATTAGTTAAAAGATGACGACAAGCCAAATTCATTGTCATATTCTTCTACAACACCATACTAAATTCTTGCAAAAATCAACATGTAACACAATAAAAAAAACAAAGTATTCAACATTTGTTTCTACCCTAAACTCCCATGCAAAACACAATAAAATAAAATAAATAAATTCGGTGTTAAACAAATTTAATTAAATTATAGGACAAAACAACTAATTAACATTTTTGGTGATTCAAAATATGATTCACTTATAATGACACATGAAATCCAAGCCCAAAACATGGTAATAACAAAATCATGAATTAAATAAAATTACACAACACATGAAAACACTATGTTTTGGAATCACCAAAAGTGATTTGAGATAACACAATTTAAGATTATAACCCATGACAAAATATTTCAAACTTTGTTCACATTTAAACTTGTGGTTGAAAATAAATTAATCAATTTAGTTAATTAAGTGGGATTTAATTGAGTATATCACAAACTTACAATATCATGAAAATTTAATAAAATCCATGCAAAAATTGTAAAATAATATGTTTGTGGGTTTTAAAATGTAAAAATCACACGAAAAATGAATGATGTGCCTTTTTTACTTATGATGTTTTGATGTGAAATACGTACAATATACATTTTAATTAAATTCGTGTAATTATCATGATGTAACTTTAAATAAAATTATACAACTTTTGTGTAGTAAACATGAACATTCACGTATTTCATTCAAAAATAGTGTTTCATTTGTTTAAATATTTTAGATATTGAATACATACAAATATCATTCATATTAATCATAACATGGAATTCATGCAATTTTTGTGCGAACCTATGAAAATTAAATTTTGTATGAAATTTGTATGAACCTATGAAACTTGGTAAATTTGTGATTAATAGTTAAACTAATACACTTGACAAAAACAAACACAATTTTTTTTTAACTTTAAAAAAATGTAAAATGTTCCAAAAATCTAATTGAATACGTGAGGTTTTTTAGTTTTTTAAAAGTTTTTTTGCATAAACAAAAGAATTAAATTCATGTTTGGCTGCATAAAAGGGGCACATAAAAAATAATTTAAAAAACTTTTAGAACATATAAATTGTTTTAGATTTCAAGTGGGTAAATATCGAGGACATAATTTAAATTAAAAACAAGGCAATGAAAATGAAATGTCATGAATCTTTGGTTGAAGTTGATAAGAATTAAATAAATAAATAATGACATCCTAATACATTAGTTTGGAAGAAGGCTTTAATGGGTATTTTTATATAGTGTTTTTGGGTTCCCATGGGTCACATGAACCCTATGATACACTTAACTTTTTAAAATAATTACATGTAAATCCTAAGAGTTATTTATAATTTTTTAATGAAAACCTAGATAATATAAACAAGTACTAATTGTTAAAAACGACCTTTAAAAAAATTTATGACATATAAACTTTTATAAGAGGCCACATATTTTGTTTTGGGAAAATTATATAACCTTTTCATAAATAACTAAATTGTAGGTATAATTATATCATTAACACTAGGTGGAGTGTCTCAATTTAATTGCAATTTTGTGATCAAAACAAATTGATGAGTTAACATGAACCTATATCATTTGGTGGGGTTGGGCTTAGGAATTTTTAATGTTGTTTTACAACACAAATCTAATGCTAGTGTTTTTTTTGTTTTAAATACCAACATTGTAATTTGAAAGACTTATTGTTTTGAATTTTAAAGTTGCATTGGTATAAAATATCATCAAACAAGTCTACAACAATAATAAGTTAAAATAACAATGTAAAAAATCAAGAAAATTTAAGGTGCCTATCATGATGCCAATAGGTCAAGTGAAAGGTACCTTAATCTATAAGGGTTTAAAGATGAACCCTTCTCTTTTACACAATACCCATGCACAGCCAAATGAGTCATCAAACTAATTCAATTGATTCATAAAGAACGCTTAATTAAATTTAGTAATATTAGTTGTACAAATTTAACCTTTAGAACACTTAAATGATATAATTTTATCTTTGATTTCACATTGAAAAATTTCATTTCATAATCAAATTTACTTTGAATAATGTTTGTCAAGACAATGTACGAAGATGCTATCCACACATTATTTTCCTAATATAGTAAGACTACTAATATGAACATGAAAAAGATTATAATTTGGTTTTAAAAAAGTATCATTATGATTGAATTCATGAAACATTCTTAATTTGAGCATATGGAAGAAAATCCATAAATTGAAAACACAATTACTTTGTGACTTTCTAAGTAAATAATTTCTCGTGAATCTAAACTTTCTTTACAATTTAAAATCCACATTCTACAAGTTGACAATCAACAAACAAAACAAGTAGCCCACTTAACAAGCTATCATAAAAGAAATTAAAAAAAAATGTAGTTGTTAATGTTTATCACCTATCTTACTTTCAATTTTTCAATTTTGGAAATTACAATATACATACTTCACCTGATGCCATCATGCAATATTATTGACAAGTGGCAAGAATTGATTCCCCATAATGTTTGAGCCAAGACAAACGCATAAATTGCATTTTAGATCATTGACCTAAAAGACACAATTTACACTTCCCTCACAATGTGATAAGTTGCATATTTGATGTGGGCCTGACAACCCATTCATTAACCAAATCTTGAGGTCTTCACCAAATGAACGGAATAAGTCTTTTATTTTGATTGCATTATTGAGAGGATAACCCTTAGCTTTTGCAAGTTCGATGAACTCCAATAACTTAGTTCTAGAGTCATTAAAAGCTTAGGTTACACCGATAATCTAATAACCAAAGAAATCAACGATAATATCAATTACACATAAGCTTTGCCATCACATGCTACCACACTCAATGGACACAAGATAGTTGTAATTAGAGTACAAAAACAAGCCAACATGTATTTTCACTTGGAGAGGGAAGGCATGTTCATGAACACATCATCCAATGTATTCATGAACGCCATTTTCAAGGGTTTAGGGTTGGTGCAGAGACAGAAGCTGACAATCTCTTTGTATATATGAGGCTTTCCTCTTCACAACCTAAGATGCAATCATCACATGCTGAAACCAATCAATCCAACATCTGATCCTGATAAAGCCCACATGAAATGTGAAAGACCGTGACAGCCACTGGTTGGAAGCATGTAACAGAAAAACATACCCTGAAATAATATTGTCACCGTACAAGAACATTCACTTCTTTCTGGGTGGGTCTTAGCTAAGGCCTTCATGTTTCAAAGCTTGGAGGTACCGCCGCATCCTATTCCACATATATATCCCTGTGTTGTGTTAAGTCATGAAAAGCAATCCTGTTTTCCCACACCAAAAGAGTCAAAAGTTCAGCACCTTTAGTATAAATCACATAGGGATCAAAGAAGCAAGCATTTTTCCCACAAAGGCTAACCTGATGCCATAGTTCCCAACAGGTTCAACTGACATAATTGCAACATGTCTCCTCCCTGAAACAACCTGGCACCAATATTGAAAACACAGTAAGAAACAGCAGTGGTTCGTTGTCAGCAAGAAACCATTGGGACTATTACTGAAAGGCATCTGAATTTGAAGGGACAGAGAGAACCATGATTTACTTACCTTCACCTCTCCTGATGCAGACTTGCAGCTGCTGTTTGCAGCAGGGCTGTGGACACGTAAGAACTCAGCAGAGTAAGAATACTTCTCTCCATTGTCAAACTCCACATCCAAACCCTGGCCAAAAAAAAAAATGGAAGAGAAAAGCATCTATGTTGAAACCTGACAAACTTAAAAATTCAGTAGTACCCTCAATCTGGTGTATGAACTAAGCAACTAAACCTGATTTTGTGGAACAAATGGTTTCAGCGATCTCATTGGGGATCTTTCAAAAACAAGATACTGATAATACAATTGTAATGGACAGAGATCCTAAACCTGTTGGAGAAGGTCAAGGTATGAATGCATGACTTTGTAGTTTATTTAGTTCTATTAGATATATTGCACTGTTAGCTGGAAAAACTCTGTAACACATTTCGGTGATGTCTAAAATCAAGCCTATTTTCAACTTTGGGTTGGTATTGATTTATAGGTCTCTTTCCTGAGACTGTAACTGGCCACAATCTTATCCTGCCACAAACAGGATGGCTGCCCAAGGTGATCATGTGTTCAATTATGTAAGTTGGTCAAATTTTTGCTGGGAGAACTGTCTATGAGCGTGGCCTTATGGATTGTCCTTTGTTACATGCAGGGCTGCTTTGTCGTGATGATGGAGTAGATGGGTTACAATTTTTCTCCAACTTTTTTAAAGATATCAATGCTTCAACAATTTTCCAAGAATCATAAGTCTCCCAATGTCTTCTTAATATGTCAAAGTCAAGGGATCAAATTTGTGCATCTATCTGCTGGGCCCCATCACTCTGCCACAACAAGAACCTGAACCCCCTGCTTATATGTAGATCTTCCCATGCGCATGCTCATAATCCTTGTGAGCCCTAACACACAGCAATCATAGTGAACCCAAATCTGGCTTGTATAAAGACCTATTTAGCAACAAGGTGAGGATATTTGTAGTACCAGGTCACTACTATTTTCATCCCGAGTATCTTGTCTACATTGTACCGAGTTTATGATTTTCCAGCAGGACTGAAATGCAACAGTCCCCCACCTGTAGTTTGGTATCAATTCAAGAGGTCACAGCCAGCTTCTGCACTTCACTTAGCTAAAGCTTTGGAATAGAGAAAGTGCTGGATGCAGAGACTAGCCGTTGCCCAAGTGAGTTTTCAACACCACTCTGTTTTTTGTTGTGGTTTGAATTAGATTACCAAACTCACGGTCCTGATTAGTGCTAATTGTTCACTGTGGTTTCTTGAGAGCCACATTGGCTCTGGCCCTGCTTGCAGCTTGTTGGTTTGGCGAATAATCTTTGGTGACTGTAAAGAGCAATAGGCTGTGGCAAGTTGTGGCTAAATTGTTCAGCGTTGTAAATTGTTCAGCGTGATTTCTGCCTCCTAGTGTGTCTCTACGGCTAAGTTACCCTAGTGTTACTCAAGAGTGCAGAATGTGGCTTAGATGTGTGAACTTGTTCTCTAGGACATTTAGATCATCTACTGTGATTGCATTGAAGTGATAATGAGGTATTGCAAGATTGAGAGTTTAGTGTTTGCCTTGCATCTTGCATAGATTGGACACCAATCTGTCAATTTGCTTCAGAAGATATCATTATAATCAGCAAAGGCCTGCATGATGTGAAGCCAAGTATAGGCTCAATCCTGATAATGGGTGTTATTGAGGGCTTTAATGAGAGTTAAAGACCTGCTCTGATTTTTTTCTAGTTTTTTTCTGTGACAGCAGAGAGACAAGTATCACAAAAAACTTTAAATAGAGGCATTTACAAAACAGAAACCAAAATGAGAGTTCCGTTGTTACAAAATGCCCCCCAAAACAGCAAAGGAAATAAATACTCTCCAATTATACTAAAACAAGGGGTGTGTCACACTGTGGCCTTGCCATTTACATTAAAAAAAGTATCTGAAGGCAGAAGAAGTAGTATGGAAATTCAAATATTTCACCATGCAAAAATATATCTTCAAAAAAATCCTCTAAAAGATACCAAAATCCTTCAAGATATCGTAACACTATAACTAATCTCAAGTTTCAACACAAGCAAAAATATCATCTTTCAAAAATCCTCATATAAAAATAAATAGACCTATTATTATTACCTAGCTTGGGCCAAAATTCCTTAAGCTACTATACTCTATAATGAATCTAAACACAATATCCTTGCCTTCGGTAGTCAAGGCCAAAAAATTGAGGCAGGTCTTGTTCTTCCCCAGTGAAGTACTAGTAGCTCTTTGTTGGCCAGACTGAACCAGCGCCCATCAGTGCACCATGCAGCATTGATGGTGTGTGTGTGTGTACATGAGACACTTTTTCCATTGTACTCCTGTCCCATAACTACCCATGTCCGTTAGCTGTGAGCTCTGTACTAAGTACTAATCCTCCACAATGCACATTGGCATCTACTACCTTCCTGAAATCCTCATAGCCAGCAAAGTGACTCACTCACCTACATACCAACAAGCAATCACATTCTGTACCTACTTACCTGGATATGATGCTTACCCACTTACATAGATTGTAAACTAGAATGGCCCATCATTGTACACAGATCTATTACCAAACACTTCTCAATATCTACCTCATTCGTTAGACGAATTGAGTTATTTTTGTGTCGTTGGATGTGCAAACTAGAGGGCTTTGTTTTTAATACCTTCACGTCAACTTCTAACTCATCATTGACACATACAAAAATACACAATTTGGACCAAAAAAACCAACGGGGTCTTTCTTTAAGTGGCTTTTTGTTCAAGCAATTTTTAAAATATTAACTAGATTGAATCGTCATTTTAGAAGAACCACGACGCACCGACCCCCAAAGATATGAGGTTGGAACTAAACTTTAAAGAGATATTTTAGAGTTATTTTTTTCAAAAAAATTGAAGCAAACTATCATTCGTCCTTTTCCTATGTTTTCTTCATTGCTCATTTACTTCTGACGCTCAAAGACCACTGCCCTTGTTGGTTGGGGAATGCATTTCAGAATTTTGAGACTTGTAGTCTAGGCAATTTATCTTTTGTCAATGTGAGGGCAAATCTTTGAAGTTTTGAGTTTTAGACTAATCTGTTCAAAGAGAGTATAATCGTGTGAAGAGAAATTGTTTGCTCGCAAAGTTGGAACAGGTCTATCTCGGGACTGCACTGGGAATACTTCTAACATTGTTCTTGGGCAACCAGGTGATGGCATCCAAGATCACACTGGGAATACTTCTAACATTGTTCTTTGGCACCAGGTGATGGCATCCAAGATCACACTTGTAAACAAAAACAACTGTGCTTAGTCGCTCAAGTTCCATCTCTTTGGACCTCCCCAGAACCGTGTTAATGTTGCAAATGTTCTCAATGGGTTCAAAGCATCTGCGGTGTTCATGGAAGGTGTTCATGGAAGACGACACCATGATAAAGCCGATGACAATGGCTTGAGTGTGGACACCTTCACAACTGGTTCCACTTACACCATCACCATTATCGCTATCCATGGTAGGTCCTTTTTTTGTATCTTGCTTGTTGCAACACTAATGTGCTAAAAATGTATGATTTTGCGGATAGAGACCATTGCACATGTATACACTAGGTTATCAATGAAGTTATATTCTTTATTTTTACTTACCATTTTGCATCGATTGCTTGCAGAAGATACTAGTCCCCCAAGACTTATGTATGGGGTGCATGAGAATTTGGGGTATGCAAATTTTACAATTGAGCATCAAAGTGTGACCATCCAGGAAGACATGTTGATGACACAGGTTGTGGTTTGGAAGTGCTTTTCACTGAGGCCTACATGAGGCATTTGCAGTTGAAAGAGGTGGCAGGCTACAATATTGTGGTTGTGGGCGTGGGAGATACAAGACAACGTGCTATTCGTTGTGAGGAGGTGAAAATCACTGCAGTGTTGGTCAAAAAAGGATCTGGAGAGGTGGTATTTGAGTGGACTAGCTACTTGATCCCCTATGTCTTGATTGACGGAACTGTAGATGCAATTGGTCTTACTGAGGATGCTCCCATTCAGGAAGATGACTCCAATGTAGTGGACATGGACATAGGTGCCATTCTTGATTTGTCAGCACCTTCTGACAGCCATGGCCCAGTTCTAGCTATTGGTTCAATAGGCTGCATTTTAGGCAGACCAGGACTTTTGCATTTGGGTTTAGAGGTTCACGTTGCAAAGGAGTATCTTTACCCCACAACCATTGTTTCAGCATTTGTGTTTCCAGTGATGGTGCTTTAAAGCTATGGTGTTCCTTAGTCACTTAGCTATGTTTGGCTTCTAGGGGCAGATGTACATTTGTAGCAGGTGTTTGTTTCAGGATGTGAAGACATGGATCTGGCAGATTGGGTTGGAGGACAAGAGGTTGCATTTCTATAAATAGGCTTTGACCTTTTGTTGCCGATCACTTGTGGCAATGTTTTTCTACTGAATGTCAGCTATTGCCCAACTTCTGAAGCTGAGCTTCCATTTGCAGAACGTGCCCAGCAGATTCAATGCTTCATACTGAATTTGTAGCATCTATACTAATGCAGTAAGATCAGTGTGGAAGAATGACAGACTTTCTGTTTATTCTGCATCCCTTCATGGCATTGGTGAAGTGAGAATTCATTTCTGAAATTAGCAAAGTAGCACCAGTGGCACAATTGAATAGGGATATATCAGCTTTGTTGACAGATCAGTGTTACAGCCACTTTTGCCCATCCTCCAAACCCTTAGGTTTAGGCATAGACAAGATACTTAATTTTGATGGACTGTATTTTTGCTAGCAGGAAAGGTTTTAGGCAATTTCTCTCTCTTTAAGTTCATACCACCCTTGATGCATTTTGTCCAGCCTTTGGGGCTCTGGCAGTGAGGCATGTGCCTCTGGGAGAAAACCCTGAGACCAAAGCCCCTGAACTTCTTGGTTTTTTGCACCCTATTTATGAACAATCCCAAGACTAGTTGTCCATTATTTTAGAGGTGTCTTGCATTGGTCAATGTTGGGCTAGTTCAATCAGGTTTCTAGATACAACTACTTGAGCATTCCTATGCATTTTGTAAGCTTGCTATATATTCTGCACTTGAGTTGTGTCTCTAGGATTTCCTAGTGTGTAGAAAGAATTCTGGACATATGTTATGCCTATTCTTGTGGTTGCTCTTTATAGATTGGATGTGGGTTTCCTTCTCTGCAATGACATTGGCAATTGGTTTCATCAGGCAAAGCATCTGCAGGCATTTCACCCTCCAAAACATTGGGCAATGTAGTGTGGAGACCTGGTGTAATTGATGGGTGGGTTTGTGTTCTTGTGTTTTCATCAGCTGTCGCCCAGGACTGTGCAACAAAAGTATGCATGAATCAACAATGTGCATGGAATTACAAACTTTGTGGGACCAAAAAAGTTAGAATTGTCCAACACTTCATCATAGACACAACAAAGTTCTGGTTCTTATTGATTAAGGAGGGAGGTCAGATTTACCTGGAACTTCTCAGACTTTAGGGCCTTTATTTCCAAAGATTATGTTGAACACCCATAGAATTGCAACGGAAGTGATGCTGGAGGTTTTGCACACATAGCTTAGCAATTGTGAAACACACCTAGAATGCCAGTATGAACATATGGAGGGTCTGTAAGCACTGTGGATGATGATGATACAAGGTAATATTGAATAATTTGACCTGGTCTGTTTGGCATATGGCAAGTTACTTCTGGAGGGGATTTTCCATTGTGACTGAAGTGTAATAGTGTGTGCAGAATGGCTGCTCTGGGGCACAAAACCCCATTTCTGACAATTTGCCTTAAGATGTACATACGGTTTGGTCTTCTGTCACCTCCCTTGTCCCTGTGTCTCTATATTTTCTACCAAACCTCTGTTCTGCACACAGCTGCAAATGAGTTCTGTCCATCTTGGGTCCTCTTGATTCTCTCAAATTTGCATGGTCATCATGATAGTGTCATGATCAACAGTTGATGTTGCACTGCTGCAAGTTGGGTGCATTAACCTTTGCCAAAAATGGATCAATGCGCACCTATAGAAGTGAGAATATGGATGGGAGAAGGATTGACCACACTATCACAATTGTTGGAGTTTGATTTTGCTGACCCGTCAATCCTTTCAGAAAGGGGTATAAGTGCACAATAACCCAAAATGCAAGGAAAAGCTTTCCAAATAAGGGCCCCCATGATTGGTAGCCATTGTTGACAGCATCTGAGATGCCTGCAACAACACCCACTAGATTGATGATCAGAAGTGTAGTTGGTGGAATCAGAAGGGATGTGCACTTGAATGCATAAAGCTCCCAAAAACTTGCATCTTCTGAGCACTTGGATGTGACACTGAAATTTGTGTCAATACCAGCAAAGACCTTCAGTAGGCCTTGAAACACTGCAAAAAGGTGAGCAGAAACACCTCCAATAACCCAAAACTGCTCATTTTTCCACCATTCATCTATCCCCACTCCTGACCACCGCATCTCCAAAATACCTGTGGCAAAGATGGAAATAAAAAGTGATATAAACCAGAGACTGGCAAGATTGGTGATCTGCACAAACAGAAAACCATGTTAGTCAAGAACCCAACAGGAGACTTTGCAATGTGTAAGAGAAAAGACAAGGACTGAGTCATCTCCAAAACGCAGGCAAATAATCCTAGAATCCACTAATAAATAAAATGTGAGAAGGGGTGTTTGATCCTGTCCTTGACTGTGCCTTCTTCATTTGAGGATGCGTCCCAGACTTGGGCTTTTTGGGATTCTTACGATAACCACAGCACCATTGTAGAAAGCAGCTGCAACTACACATACTTTTTTTGTCCTCTACTGGTGGCTCATATCCATACAGTGCTTGTCTCCTAAACACACATCCAGTACCCACATATACTACATCCTGGATTCCATCCAGACCTTTCATATTTATCTGCACCAAGACTTTGGCAGTGTAAGCACAATGACAAGACCAAAGCTAGAAGTCTCTGCAACCAGAAATCCTCCCAAGTCTAGGCCTACCATGCAAACAGAATGTTCAGCAATAGTTACTAGAAAAGGACAATAGAATGTGAACAGTGATGTAGATTCTTGCTTACATCAAAGAACACAGTATTGTGGTTGGCATATCGATCATTCCGATCAATACCATCAAACCTTTGTGGAAATTGCACACAGCAGACTTTTCTCCCAACAGTTGGATCCATCATGATGCCATGGAATCATCTACTACAGAAATGCTAGGTGCACCATCTGCTGTGTATTTGACATCAGGCCGAATAGGACTCAGTTTCTCTGGGATAACAGCACTTTTGAAACAACTGCCAATGCAAACACAGAAGTACGTTAGCAATTGCTCGACAACCTAGATGTGCAGCAGCAACATCAGCCTCCCATCATTGTCCTACTCTCTCTAAGTCTGTGTGATAGCACAATTTTTTCTCTTCTGATATGCACGTGGGTGAGTAGCCCATGTGTGTTAGCTGACAAGTTTGTTGAATTTGGACAGAAAGCAACAGCTCTGCAACAATCATACTGTTGGTACAATGGCAGCAACGGATGAACTCCTGAAGTCCCATACCAGGTACTAAAAAGGACCGAGCACTCTCTCACAACAACTCCTCATGTTTTTGTATTATTGCATTTGAAGAAGAGGAAGCTCTAGTTCCAGGGTGGGGAGATAGGAGTCTAACTCTGATGGGTGCACATCCACCTTTGGAGATCTGCAAACATCAACCTCGTACCACCCCAAACTGGTGCTAAACGACTTTTCCTTTTCTCAAACAATGATGGTAGGCCAGAGGAAAATATCTGATCTAAAATGAGAGGATGAATCCAATTGATGAGATGTTGTTGCTTCACAATCGGTTTGGATGCTTCACTGCTTCCTGTGCTTCCTGAGTTTTTGACTGCAGTATATAGGTGTCTGGAGCATATGTTTTAAAACCCAACAACTCAACTTATTTCCTGTTCAAGAATCAAGAGTATAGATGAATCTGTGAGTATGACAAAGACCCATCTTTGCTATGCAAATGTATCTGCAGATTCAGATAGCATTTGATTCCCTGAGTAATAAATGTATGAGGCATTTACTACAGATGTGCTTCTCTGATGCTGCATTGGGGTTAATGCAGATGACAGTTTTCCAAGGTCCAATGGTGGAAGAAGAGCATCTATAATTTGCTCCTTGGCTTTCACAGGTAGTTTGGTGACCTTGCTTTTCCCTTCAACAATTCTAGAAGCTTTCCTACAAGTGTCTGAGATGAAGCAGGAAGAACTCCTTACAAATTGCTGAACATGTGTTTGGGGTGAACATGTATGGGGGTGAGCTGAAATCCAGTGCTTGTGGACTTCTGATACAAGAGGAACCTAAAAATGATTCCCCCAAAAGTGTTGCTTCTCCTTATTCAGCACTTCTTCTATTCACAGACCTTAATGGGTTTCTTTCTTTCAGGCTCTTAACATTGAACACTCTTGCAGGTGATTCGGATCTATAAAGATGCAGAGTATGCAGAGGTTCATTTCACTGTATGACTGGATATTCTAACTTTCCAGTGTATCATTCAGAATGTAGTCTAGATCAGTATGCTACTGAGAGAGAGCACAATGGATAATCTCATGTGCTTGGATGCGTTCATGTGCTTGGGATGCTTGCTGGTGTGGGTCACACCTAAAGCCTAAACCCTAAATTGAAGAGGCTTCTTTTCTCTGTATGCTGCTGTATAAATCATTGACTTTTTTGTTTTGTGGAAATTAGTGTACAGTACATTATACCCAGTGACTTACAGACAGACTGATTGCTGGGTGGGTGGGTATTGAAAGGTTGGTCCTATTCCTATTGACGACAGCCTTGGCAAGGAGGTGGTAACCAGATTGATAACTAATCTGACAAGCAATAAGGAGTTCTATACAGATTCAAATGGTGGTGACTTCCTCAAGCAGGTAAGGATTTGCTGCTTTTGTTCCTGCTCATAAGATCATCTGCTGTTGAAAAAACTTTCACTGTGCAGGTTTTGGATTGTTTTGGGTGACTCCAGCTTGGAAATCTGATGCTGCCAGTTGTTACCCTGACTATCTGAGCCTGAGGAATTTTTGGGGTCTTGGGGTTGATCTTCTTGGATTGGTTTGCAGGTGTGAGATCAGAGGACAGACTGGGACTAGAAAGTCAAAGAGCCTATTGCTGGCAACTATTATCCACTGTACACACTCCTGTCAGCCTACATTTTAAGGGTTTAGGGTTCAGGATTCTGGGGGTTGAGGGTTGAGGGTTTAGGATTGGAGGTCATAGGAAGAAGACTGAGCATTTGTTGCAGCTAAATTAATACAAGAAGATGCTGCCTATACCCGTTTTGCAGCTAAATTTGGGAATTTATCTGAAAGATAATACAACTGATCTTTCTATACTGGTGGACAGAGCGGTTGGGGGATCTAGCATTTCTGATGGTGAACTTGAGCTATGCTGCACAGGTACATGGCATGCGCCTGAGAGAAAAAAGCTAGTGGTTCACACATTTACAAAAGGCCTGAAATTGCTGAATTTTTCCTGTTGCTGCAAAAGAGTTGGGTTCTATCAAAAATGAACTGTCTGTCGGGTATGAGATGATAGCATATGTGTGCAACCTGTTGTTCAATGTCTAAAATGCATGACAAGTGCCATGGCATGGTATGGCAATGGGGCTGATGTACAGGTGCAAGGAATATTTTACATCAATATTGGTCCTTCAGAACAATCTGCACAATGGTGCCATGTGCACAGGCCGAAAGTCTTAATGCCTCTACAGTTTGCCTTCTCTGAGGTTGAGGTACTTGGATCATTGCTTGAAATATACAAGATCACTTTTGTCTTCTAGCACCTTAGATGTGAGAACAGAAGTCTCTCTATTTATCCAGTTTATGATAAGAAATCCACAGATCTTCTTACACATTTTGCAGAGATACCTGTTGTGGAGCATTTTGCACAAACACTGACTGACACAGGTCTGTTCTTTGTGCTAGGATGGAAATGGAGACATCATCCTATCACCAGCCATGAAACCACATTATGTGCTGGCAATCATTACACTTCAGGTAACAACAGAATCATTCCTTGCTGGAGAGATTCTCAATGTGGGTGGGTGGTTCATAATGTTGAGAGCTCTGCCTGTCAGTGAAACATAATGTTGTAGCAGCAGTTCTTGCTCCTGAGAGTAGATTAAAAGTAAGAAAATTATGCTTGGAAGACACTTCTTGAGCTGGGAAGGTGGTTTTTTTCCAACATCTAATCTTATTATATCCCTGTGTTTTGACAATCTTGGCAATGGGCGCAGGAGGTATATGATGCTGCTGATGGTAGTCCCAAAAACATTCTTTGAGGCAACCCAATGACAAAAAACACTCCTTGCAGAGACCCATTGATCAAAAACTGTTCTTGTGGAGACCCAATGATCAACACCAAATATACAGTTATACTTGCATCTGTGGAGATCAAAACATTCTTGATTAAGTTCAGAATTGTGTCAGTCAACATGGGTTTGGAAGTTTTCCTCATTCAATCCTCCTTTTGAGCTTCCTGTTTGCTGTTACTTGTACAGTGTTCTTTAATATGTGTTGGGTTTTTTGAATCTTGATTGGGTACTACTGTAAGTGGGTCCATTTATTTTCTGGAATTGCATGCTTCCACACTGCTGTATTTTGGAATCAAAATCTCTTTGTAGAGCTTGGCTACTACAGCACAATGTTTTGCTTGAAATGATAAGAAAATCTTTTGATTTGGCACTGGAATTCTGGAACAAGTTAATAAAAACAAAACATGGATTTGGCACAAGTAACAAATGTATGAGACATGAATTGCATCAAAATCATTGTGGAAAAAAAGTACAGCTCTGACTAAGAGCTAAAACCAGTGCTCATAACATATCATATTTGTGAATAATGTTTTCAAACACATTAATCATTTTTTTCTTGTTTAATTGTCTTTAGTGTTTAGGTTTCAATCATCTTTCAAACATATTCTGAAACAAACCCAAGGAATGGAACTCAAAGAAAGCAAATGAAAGAAACCTAAATCTAACCCAATGAAAACAAATGAATAGAAACAAAACCTATTAATGAGTTCTCTTCATAAACTCTTCTTGCACAATTTTATAAAAAAACACTTCTATTCATGTTATTCTTTTTAATCAAGAAGGCTTTTTGCCCACTTTTGGCTGACTTTGGTCCATAACTGAGTTAACATTTGATTTCACCTAGGTGACTACTAGGTTTCTACCATGCCTCTTTCGCCACCTGGGTGTTGCCGACCACCTCCTTCCAATGTTCACTTCTTTTCTACCCAAAAAAACTTATTTCTATGCACATTTACCCCTTCACAACAATATTGTATACTTTAAGGTGCATTCACACTTGGTGTTAGGGACTCTGGTGTTGAGTCCCCTAACACCATGCTACTCATTTAGGACTTACACCTACTTACCATGAACATTTTATGTTAAGGTAACATTCACTTAACATTAAACTATCATGCATTTAACATTGGGTGCCACTTAGGATGCCACCTAGATTATCATTTAACACTGGCTTAAAATCAAGTGTGAATGCACCATAACCTTTCTTATGAGAAGATATTTACCATGTGCATGGCTACCAACAAACTGCTAACATGCCTCCTCCCACCAATGCAGGGCCCTTGAGCCCCTAGTGACTCATTTTTTTGCGAATTTGGGGTTGTAGCCAAGATAGCTATTATCCATACCAAGACCTAGAGACACTAGTGATCGTCCCTAAGAAGATTTAGCCATGTATGGCTATAAACCAAATATGAAGTATATAACATGTTCCCATGTGTTTGACATCATGTTCCTATCCTTGTGACGTCACACTCCTTGAAGTATGACATCATGAACCTTATAAGAAAGATAATTATTTTAATTGTTAATTATTTTTCTCCCCTACTTGTGACGTCTAACCTTAATGATACCATTAAAAGAATTGATTCTATTGACCCCTATTATGGGAAGCTCTTTCAACCTTGCACCAATGAGTGTTGAGCTTATATTGTAAATTTGTGAAAGAAAAAACATTAATCAAAAGAAAATTATAACATTACTTTGTATTGAATTTATTTTTTTCCATCTAGTTTTTCTTGTGTAATATTTTTTCCTTTCAAAGAACGTTAACTTGAGATCTTTTGGTTTCAAATGTGATTGCTTCACTTCTAGTGGTTCAATTGCCTAACTTTTAATGATGTTTGTAGGTTGCTTCTTTATTCCAACCTTTGTTCTTAAAGGTTTCCACTTGAATTTTTCAACTACCTTCCATCTTATCGAAGAAATTAATTATCCTCAATTTCAATGGTGTTTTTGTGTTATTTTCCTAGAGATGTTTTTGTGTCATTGTGTATAAGGTGGATGTTAAGGCCACCCAGTAAATAACTACGTTTGTAAGTGAAATAGAAATTTTAATAAATTCTTGTTTGATGAGGGGTTATCTTTAAAATCACCAACATAATGTTATCAGGTAAATCAAATGGATTTCCAAAGTAATGCAATTTTCAATAAGGAACACACCCTACTGGATTTAAAATGGGAGCAAACACCTACAACCACCTTGGATGTCAAAACTCAAACTTGAAACTCAAGTTGCAACAAAAAGATAGCCATGAAGGAACACACTTGGGGATGTAAAAGCTTGTGGATAAATACCACTTTGGCAAAAAAATTAGTTATTTAAAAAAAGGTAATTTATTATCAGATGATTAACTATCAAAATTCATATAATTAATCATTTGTCATTTGAAGTTTTGAAAAAAAATTAATTATTTTAATTAATTGATGAACTAATATGAATCAAACTTATTTATAAGTCATGATAATTAATTATCAATTTCATTCATTAGTTCATAATAATTAAGTAAATTACATAATAATTAATAATTAATATGTAATGAATTATTGATAAATAAATCAATACTAAATATTCAATATTAAATATGAATTTGGGTAGAAAACATGAAAGTATGAATAAACATATCTTGTACAATGAATTGAATTTTTAATATAATATACACATTGCTTTTAGTTTTTCCTTTAAATTATTTATATGTATCCAATTAATTAACTTAGATAATTAATGATTTGGTAATTATTGATGAATCAATAATTATCTTAAATAATCAATATAATTCATTATGAAGTATCCCTAGTTTGGATAAATAAATAAATAATTAATTAATTAATACATATAATTAATAATTAATTCTAAAATTAATTTAAAATTAATTATGTGAATAACACCTATTTATTCATATTAGTAATTAAATTATTGAAACAATAAGTATTTACAAAACATTACATATGAATATGTATCTTATTAAATTACAAGCAATTGTATTATAATCATAACATAGTTGAACAGTAGTACTTTAATAGTGGTGGAAATGTGGACATGTGGTATCATCACATATATGTACATTGTAAATTAGCTGTAACATACTTGTTGTTTTAATGACACATTTACAACAATTCTAAAATAATTGCCACATGTAACTATAATGCAACTCTTGAAAAAGTCAAACATGGTTGTCTATTTATGTATATACGATGTGCATAAATTACCGTATAGAATACCCATTTTCAACCGATTTGCAATTATAATACAATTAAGTGATTTTTTAACATGGCAATTTATTTATTAAAACACTATATTTATAGGGGAATAATTTCACAATAGTTGTGATACCAAGGGATAGTTACACAATAATTATATATAAATGTTTTTTTGAGTTTTAATTGCAAGGTAGTGTGGTTTTGATGGATGCGATTTCTCATAATGAAATACAATGGAAAAATGTTTCTTACATTGACATACCATCCATCCTACATGGTGCACAAGTGAGTGTTCATTCACTTTGGCCCTTCCTAGGCATGTCTTTACCTTCCCCTACCTTTTCAGAATGTAATATGCTTTAATGGTAGGTTTGAAAAGAGATCTTGTTGTGCATTTTTCTTAGTTTGTGAATCATGCAAAAAGGTGTTAAATATTCCATAATGAGTTATGTTCAAGTGTGAATGCAACACCTTGTGCAAAGCCATGTGATTTTATTGTAAGGTTTGATTAACAATGGCTTAATTATAGGGAAAATATAACATAGCCTTGCTTTTACTTTCTACTTAAGAATAAACTAATGGTATATATTTTCATTATTTTTTTGAGAGGTTGTGGGTTTGAAATTGGTGTGGGATACAAGGTGGGGGGATCCTACCTAACAAAACAAGGAAAACTACACAGGGTGCAAAAAAAACAAACATGAACAAAACTCATTAAAGGTGTATTTAACATCTCCTTATGGAATCAACAACCTTTGCATAGGGCAATCCTAAGCTTACCCTTAGATGGCCATGTCCTTGTACTTGCAATTGGTTTTGGTGTCTTTATTGTTTTAATAAAATTTAATGTGATATAAATAATCATATGCTTACACTAATGGATTCCAATTGCGTGATTAAAAAATGGGGGAACACGAGTCACACTTTGGAAGGGGCCTTGGTTGAACATGTTAATGTGTGATGGAACAATACCTTTCCTTACTAAACATGACGTGCCCCTAGGTGGATCAAGCTTTAATAACCTTATTTTAATTATTCACTAGTGATATTTAAATTAAATTTTTTTTAAAAAGTGATTTTAAATGTTTCCAGTCACTAGAAGTGAGGAAAAATTTGCCAAATTCATATATGCAATTTTCATTATGTTGCTAAACATATAGAACAATGATTAAATATTTGTATTTTATTATGGTTTTTTGTTGGATTTGAAAAACTTTCTTAGGGACGACCAATTTTTTTACATCTTCCAATGAATGATTGCCATTTTGGCTACAAAAATATTCCTAAAAAAACACTAGGCCTTAAGGTCAAAGCAAGATAAATTGTAACCCAAATTCACCTTGTCTACTTGCAATGTAATCAATTGAAAGTAGGATGAAAACCCATCATAAAAATAATTGTACATTAACTATTTTGATTTGAGTAACCAAAAACAAGATAGTTTTTCATTATTTTGCAATCAATTTCAATTTCCAACTTATTTTAATACATATTTTACCTACTTGTTTCAAATGCAATTAGTTTTGTAGTGTGGGTTGATGTAAAATACATGTAAAATAAAGAGAAAATAGGTGCCAAAAAATAGAAATTTGATTTTTTTAAATCTCAAGATTAAAAATGTAATGATCTTTACATCCTAACTTAATAAATGCATATTCAACTCAATATTCTATGTTTCACTACAAACAATTTTTTTTAAAAAAAAATCTATGACTCCATATATGATTGATTTTGTAGTCATACCGGACATTATATGACTTAAGGCCTTTAGTTGTAATGGATAAGTAGCAAAGGACAAGCAGTCATTTAATATTTGACATGACACTTTTCATCCTATAGTCATTAACAAGTCATAGAAGACTAGCCATATATAGTGTTGAGGTGCCATATAATGAATGATTATAATATGATTGGCAAACACTAAACCATTTGATTATTTGAATTTATATTTGAATTAAAATAATTTTTCTAGATTATTATTAGAATATATTTTTAATAGGTAAGTAGGTAGGTAATAAGTTTAGGTAGGTCAAAAAAAATAGGTATGTAGGTAGTAGCTTAATTTACCTAACCTAACTTGTGTAACCTATGTAACCTACCTATGTAACTACCTTAAATACTTTAACTTATTTACCTTGGCCCTTTAGGAATGCCATAGGTCACAAGTATTAGGAATTGAACCCTTCACTTTCACAATGATAAACCATGTCCTTACCAATGACTACAACATCAAAAGGTGTTCAATTTTGGTCAAGTTTTTTATTTCACATGTTTATTTCATATCATTACAAGACTATGAGATAGGTAGCAAGTTGTAGGATGATAGGCAAGTTATAGGAAATATGAAATAAAAGGTAGGTAGTAAGTAGGTAGGTGGGTGAGTGGGTAGATAAATAAGTTGGATGGGTGGGTGGGCAAGTGGTTAGGTAAGTAGGTAAGTAAGTGGGTCATGTGTGGGTGGGAGGGTAGGTAGGTAGGTGAGTGGGTGGGTAGGTGGGGGGTTGGGGTAGGATTATGTTCAAATCAAATGACTTGTAGTCATTTTTTAATCATTGTAATGACAATTGGACATCCATGTCACTTTGTCATCAGTCATGGATGCCATATAGATGAAATAAAAGTGATGAAAACTAACATCCCCCGTTTTGTTACCACCTCATCATCTACTAGTCACATGCCCCATTGATATATGATTATGGTTTTTTACATATAAGATTCAAAGTGATAGTTTATGAATTAAGTCAAACATATAGTCATTTAAAACTTATAATCATAGATTTCTTGGTTGCAAAGGACAAAATGTTTTTTTTAGTGAAATCCAATTTTTCTTTTTTTTCAAATGAATGTACTTTTTATGTACTTTTTGTTTTTTGGTAAGTATATTATCAGAAGTTCAATAGAAATACATGATGATTTTAAAACTATACTTCCATTCATTTTGATGCTAGTTACTTGTTTTTATATGCATAACACACATAAAGTGATAAACAAATACTTTTTTGTTCACTTTACCATGCTTCCACCCCTCACCAAGCTAATTCCATAGTACATGACGTACATAAACAAAGTCCAAATGTAGGTTTCTAATTAAAATCACTATCGAATGGCATTGAAAAATAACTGGCCCCAATATTTCGAAAGAAGAATAAAGATAAAAAGGCTAGAAAATGAAGGTCACAAAATAAATATTTGTACAAAATATTTCACTTTTATTCCACCATGCCAATAAGGCTAGAAAATGAAAGTTAAACAATAAAGATTTGTACAAAGTATTACACCTTTATTCCATCATGCCTTTATGCAAGGTTAAAAAAAGAAGATCACAAAATAAGGATTTGTACAAAGTACTATAGGGCAAATTTATCCTTGGATGGTACCATTAGAAATGTCACACCCCAAATTTTTTAGACCCATCCAACTTCAAAACAACATAAGATTCACATAAAGAAAGCTTTTCATTCCAAATTATTTATCAAAAGGTTACATAAGTCATTTATAATTCAAAACTCTAATTAAATTTACAAAAAAATATGTTTTGATGTGGAAAATGAATGCTCAAGGAAAAAGTTTCAGGAATACATGAGGGATTGTTTTGATCAAGAACAAAAAAAAAATCTATTTTTTGGGAATTTTTCTTGGATATTAATTTTTAAGAATATATCAAATGCCACCTTACTCGACGTCTTTTATATATAATTGATTAAATCAAATTTCCTTTAGTTATGAATTTTTAAAGTCAAGATCGTGAAGTCCTAAAAGGCCATTGATGTCAAGAACACAAATGATAATTATTTTCATCTTTTGTTATATTAATGATTAATTTGGATCAATCCCTTGTGCATGTACTAAATAAACAAGAAAAAATATCTAATGTGTAAGTGTAAGGACATTTGGAAGAAAAAAATCTTGAATGGGTCAAGAATGGCTTAGGAATCAATATGTTAATGCATATTATAGGTTTTTGGATGTTCATTATTTTTCATGAGTGTGTGCATAGGTGGGGAAAACATAGCCCACTTAGTCTAATCAAATAAACCAATGTATAAGTAGACGGAATTTTAATTTTTAAATTGGCCCCAACTTTCATGTGATTTTGGCAAGGTAGTTCCTAGTGATACCACCCAAGGATAAGTTTGTTGTACAACTTTATTCCACCATGCTTTATGCAAGGCTAAAAATTGAGGGTCACAAATTAAGGATTTGTACAAAGTATTACACCTTTTATTCCACCATGTTTTTTTAGCAAGGACTTAAAAATTACTTAGGTCTAGTGTGTTTTTTTTAAAGAGTTTTGAAAGTGGCCTCAATGGTGACTATGTGTTTTGACTACCAAGTTTTAATGTTCCAAAGGAGCAATAAAAATTAGAAGGCTAAAAAGTGCAAATCACAAAATAAGGATTTGTACAAAGTATTACATTTTAATTCGAAGATTACCAAGATCTAATGTTTTTGTTAAGGAGTCTTCACAAAAGTGGCCTAAGTGGCAATCATGTGCTTTAGCTAGCAACCACGGTTTTTTGAAGGATTTTGTGATGTAACAAAATTAATGTGATCATCCAAAAAATAATTTAGCCAAATTTTGCTACATATTAGATATGAAAGTAGGAAAAAATAAAATCATTATATATTCTTGGATACCTATTGGAACTTACCATAAAAATTTGGCAATTAAAAAAAAAATCTTGAAAATTTGGTGAAATTGGGCGTTTTTTGCATGGAAAATCCTATGTGTAGGTTGAAATCATATTTTTCAAGTCAAAATTTGGTGAAATTTCACCCAAAAAAAACCTACTGGTATCAACTCAAGTGGTTACAACCACATGCCAACCATGTTTTGACTAGTTATATAAAAAAATAGAAATAATTATTTTCCACCTTGGGGTTGTGTTGTATTTGGCTATTACAAGTTGCATTATGTGTGTGAATAGTGGTTATTTCAATTTTTGACAAAGTCTGAATTTAGATTCTAAAAACAAAATTTGGAACCTTTTAGTGAATGTTGGAGAAATGGAATGGGAAAACTTGGTGAAAAAACTCTTAACTAGTAGCTCAAACTACTTGAATTACAAGTTAAAACTTGGATTGCATATAACTTTAAATGAGTATTAATTACAAATTTTTTTTACAAGTTGATAAACTTGTTAAAAATTGGAATAAAAAAACCAAATTGACAATCATGTGAAAAAGCTAAGCCTTTATTCTAGCTTGAACATTATACCCAATGCAACACATGACCTTAATCTAAAAACCACACATTTTTTTTAGAAATACAATGAAAATCAAATGGGAAGGAAACATAAATTTATTGAAAGTTCAAACTAGTTGATAGTATGGAAACTACAAATTGTTTGCCAAAAGATACCAACTACACATGAGTTGTCAAATGTGAGTTGTCAAATCACTTATTTTCAACCTTGAACGTGAGTTTTCAAATCACCTATTTTCAACCTTAACATTCATAAATATAGGATTATAAAATAATCTTTGTGAGCATTTGGATTTGGTGATTCCTATTCATGGATGATATAATCCATCAATTATTGGTTGGAAATTTCTCTTGCCCAATGTCTTGGGTAATTTTTAATTGACAATTACTTTCCAATTTCCTTAACTACAAGATATTTATACAAATATTTCAAAGTACATATGGTGTTAGGTCTTCTTGCATCTTCCTTCCAAATCTATGTCAACAATTACAAATCCATCATTCAATGGATTCGAACATGCAAACCCACGTTGAGCCCAAAAGTGGATTGAATTGCATGGATTTGAACTCACTTTTGGGCTAATTTTGTTTGCATTTGCATTTGCAAAAGTTCAACAACATTGACTAAGCAAACATGTCAAATTGTAATCTTGTTGAGATTGTGCATAACATCTAGTTATAGTAGTCAAGAAAATGCAACACCTCCTTGTACACATCGACATGCAACAACTATGTTTGGGCTTTTAAATAGTCCACATTATACCAACAACAATACTTGCAAGGCCATTTGGTCATGGTCTTGACATAAGTGAACACCTATTGAAGAGGGCCCATGTGTTGGGGGATCCTATAAAACTTGTGGTAGCTATTGCAAATTATATTTATAGGCCTTGTTCATAACCACTAGAAGAATAACTCAAATTTATGGTTGGGATTAATTTAGTCATAAAAGACTTATTTATATCCAATTAAGTCATTAATAATTGTTGACGTCTTAATTTTCAAGTAATTATTAATTAATATTAATATCAAGCTAACGAAATAATATGTTCTACGACATCAATTATTAGCTCAATAATAATAGTAATAAATTATTGAATAATTTTAAACAAATAATTGTCAAATAAATAATAAGGTATTGAATTATAAATTATTTTATTAATTAATTTATAAATAGAAAAAAAATTATTGGCCATTATTTATGATTAGTTAATAATTAATACATAATTTAAATTTATTATTAATTAATAATGACTAATTATCAAATACATATTAACCATTATTTATCAACTAATTAATGAATTAAGTAATCACAATTAATTAATCACTACCATTATTTAATTATTTAACTTATAACTATTAGTAATTATCACCTATTAAGATAGTATGTATTAGGGCATGTGACCCTGCTACAACTTTAAATACCCTTAATATACACTTACTAAAAGTGTAGTATCAAAGTTAACCTTAATAATATAAACCTTGGATACACATGTAATATGGACATTATATATTCCATATACATTTCCAAATACAAATTTAATATGTATATTCATAGGATACATATGTAATTTTATGTACAATTGATATAATTTATTATGTTCTAAATATGAACTACATATGACTTCAATATACCCATTACACATAACCCCATTATACACATGTAGATTTTAGTATAATAAAATTTTAAATACATTCAATACACCTTTGTATACCCATAAGGCTACAACTAAACATGGTCACATTTGCGACTAATAGGCCATAAAAGGTCTTTTAGGATGAAATTATTAGTAAAAATCATCCCATGAAAGGACGAATAAGCCAATAGTTACGACATAGTCGTTAAAAATTTGGTAATTTGACTTATGGTTGTAAATGCTACCATTGTTAGTTGCAAGCAACAAGTACTTGCATGTAGTCATGGATGGAGTGATTGCATTTTGGCTTATTTTCATTAGTGGACATGAACTTTTCACCTCAAAGCTGAGGAGGTGTTTGGTTTGGCCGAACACAATGCTAACTATTCTCTAAGGGTAGATGATGATTCACATAGGCTGAATCGCGTCAATTTCTTTCATCCATGTGTGGATGTTTCCCCAAGTCAACCCAATAATGTCAATGATCTTCACATCCATCAACAACCATGTAATTGATGTAATATGTTGCTAATAGTTTTTCAAGGTGGGTTAAAAGTGATAGATTTAGACTAAAAAGAGAATTCAAATGATGTTTATTAGTCTTTTAGTGCCTTCTTTGACTAACTATGGAATTCAACAAAGTCAAATTAATTATGTTCAAAAAAAGGTTTTTCAATTGCATTGTAATATTGTTGATACCTTATGAGGCTTATCATTAATGCCTTAGGTTGATATAGTAGAAGGACCAATGTCTACATGGTTTGATTTGTTATAATGATCTCATACCTTTTACAAATACATGACAAAACTCAATTTGTGAAGTGGGGTTATATTAAATAAACATTCCAAGATAGCCAAAATGCATGGATCAACAAAGTATAGAGCTTTAAAAGCCACTACAAATTAGGAGTTGGGTAAGATGAAGAGCTATGCAAAATATATTCAAGCAAAATGTGTGACTAAAGACCTTACATTTCCTGTTGACGTAGAGTTTGTTGGATTTGAACTTCAATAAGGTGATAACAACCACTTGGCCATATTATTGTGCATTGTTTATATTGTTTGCTATTGTGAAAACCCCATGCCCTTGACATACTTTCTACAAATTTTGTTTCCACTACAATGTTTTATGTAGGAATAGGGGTGTTTAGAAAATGTGTAGATCACAAATGATAATTCCAAGCTTTCTAGGTCGTGCGCCTTAAAATCCTTAGCTTGGGAATGTTTTTGGTGAGTTATGTGAATTTGGATGTTAAATTATGTGGAATGTTAGATGTTTTCTTAAACTTTTTTTAGAATCTAAAATAAACTTGAATTTTTTTCATGTTTTAAATTTTGTAAAATGTTGTATTTCGACGAAGGCTGTTGAAATTGGGGGAAGAGGATGACAATTCTAGGAATATCTATTGGTTCCATGTGAGGATTGGATTTGAAAATAATATTAGGTTAAAGGGTGTGTATGATGTTGTCATGAATTGCGTGATGCTGAAAAAGATTATGCAAGTGTGTTTGTGATTTGTTTGAGGAACTAATGATTATTTTTGTAATAGCTTCAATGACACCACATATGGGTTCATGATTAAAAAATTTGATATCATGATGTGTATGGTGTTGTTAATGTTAAAATGCATCTTTAATGATAATTAAATATCTTACATATGACCTTAAAGGTTCACATATATGGACAAGGGAAACCTTTTGATGGTTGGTTAATGCAAAGGTTGGTTCCTTATATTTCTTGGGTTGGGTTGCTAGGGGGTAACCTAAAAGGGTTATTAATGAGGATGAAGATCATGTCCATACTTTGTTGTTTGTTCATGATGTAAAGCAATGGCTTTTGAAGATTTTTGAGGAAAATCAATCTAGATGTGTGATGTTTTTTGGCTTTCAGTCAAAATTGGAGATTGTTGTTTTGTTGTGCACATGATTGTGTGTGTAGGTGTGTGATGGCTTTGTGTTTCATGTGTTTAGGATTTATTCAAGGTGTTGAATTTTTAAGTTACAAGATTATTGTACATTAATGTGGTGAATGTGTGTGGTGATGGAATTTTGGAAATGTTGGAACATTCAACTATATTTTGTTTGGATGTTGCTACAAATGGGTTTATATTGGGATGAAGACAAACAAAGTGGAAGGTGGAACAAACATCTAGAATTTGAGGATTTAAGGTGGTGTTCAAGTTTGTGAAGACAATTGAATAGATAAGTATATGTGTTTAAGGTGTAGTCGATGGTCTTGGATTGATCTCATGTTGTACCTTACCTCAAAGGTAACTTCAACACATGCACCATTTAAGTTAAACATGTGCTCTATATTTTAAAGGTTTGGTGCCCTTAAATATCAATTAATTTATCATTAACTAGTGGTAGGGAACTAGCTTGGCCATTCTATGGAGATTGGAAAGGAGTTGGCGTGGGGAGAAGGGAATTTGACTTTGATGCACACAAAAGATCAAGGGTGGGGAGCAATTTTCCAAGCATGTATTGTAGTAGCAATAATAAACAAGGCACTAGTTAGAAGCAGATTGTAAGGTACTTTTGGCATGATTCAACAAATGTCTAAGGGAAATCCTCTTTGAGGTGACTATAAATCACAAGCGGGTTTAGGACCAAAACTATGCATGTTTATTACATAGTTATGGAAATCTATGTTTTTGTTTGCATAAATATTTTTTCACCTTTCTATTGTCTATGTATAACTAGTACACCACACCATTTTCCTACCATAGACTTCATATAAACTATATCGAAACCTTTCAAAACAAAAATCTCAATTCCCTTCACAATTATATTCCATGAAACTTTACATTCATACAACAATTTATTTCTATCAAGTGAAGGTGTTTCTAAAGGTTACAAACACCCATTTATATATTAACCAAAAGGAAAGTAAACAAGAAATTTCCTAAAGTCTACACATCACATGGCTCCCCATGGTGATTTCACATGCATAATAAAGTAGAATTTTTTTTTACATAAATTATCATGTGAAAGTTAATGCACACTAATGCGCTAAAAAAATTTCACATGATTTTTCACATGAATTACCTTGTGAAAGTCAAGCACTATGACCAAATCATAATTAAACCATGAAATCTTTCTAATAAGTAAATCACCAAACTTAATCGTTAAATAATTACATAGGTAATAATCTAACTACATCAAGTTACATGACCAGTGACGATGTAATGACATGAGTGGGACCTTCCCCTAGATTGGCATAGGGACCATAGAATGGTGGGCCAACATCCTTTTTGGCCAAGAGAACTAGGGCGGCTAATTGATCCTATTACTGCACTATCTACTAAGAACACATTTTAAAACACTTTCCATAACCAAAACTTTTTCTTGCTAAAATTTGGTATACAAGACCTCTTCTATGTTGGCTCACCAAACCCAATTTTCAAAATGTGCAAATATGATATGTATGTGTAAATATGTGAACAACGACTAATTAATAGGATTTGATTTCACCATTTTTTTCATTTAACCCATGATTGCACGATTCAATGCACTCCTGATTATGGCACTTCATCATGAACAACAAGACCCAACCATTGCACACTTTATACTCAAGGTTTCAAGATTACTAGTTCATGTGCTAAGAACCCACATGCTCTTGTGCAAGGATAGGAAACACCAATGTGTAACATTAGGATTTTTGCGTGCAAAGATAGGGTCCAACACAGTGTGAAAATAAAGGAATTGGTGTGTGATAATAGGAGAATTGCAATGATACATCCCTATATCCTAATTTTCCCTCACCCAAAAAAGTTGAAAAGTTGAAAATTCTGGATTTTCTCACATGGAAATTAAATTCACCATTAAAAAAACTGTGAATGATATGGGTTTCTATTTCATGCGAGTCCATTTCGCCTTAGGAAGCTCATCAATTAACAAAGCCAATAGTGAGAAGTGCATTTTGTACTCTGTAAAAACTAGTTATATAGTGACCCAATTATTAATTTCTTGACTGGATATTATTATACAAGTTAGGCACTTTCACTTGGAATTGTTCAAAAAATTAAGCATTTTTTTCTTATCAAAACCAGATAATTAGACACTTGCCAAAACTTATGGCCAAAGCTGCCCTTAAGGAAGGGTATTGCATTCATTAATGAATGGGATTCTAAACTGTGAATTGTGCCCATTGTCTGTTGGCACAAATTGGGTGAGGCTGGTTTTGCTGTTGTATTCAGAGTTTTCTTTTTTTTTTTCAATTTTGTACAGTAGCAATAGTGGCAACCTTCCTCAGACAAATCTCAACTTAGATGGGTAGAAGCATGTAAACCAAAAAACAAAATCTTAGACAACCTTGAGTAAACCATCACCTACACTTGTAAAACCCCCTAATTTTATTTAGATTGCTTCTAAATAATATAGATATCCTACACATAGACCTTCATGGGGGCCATTATGAGACCTCACTCAAGAAGGTTTCAGGTAGCAGTGTTTTCTTTTTCAATTTTGTAGTGTAGCAAGAGTGGCAAGCCTCCCAGACAGATTTTGACTTAATTGGTGACAGTTTTTGTGCAGCACCATTAAATGTGTAACCGGTAGACAAAACTGGGACCACGCTCTTGCCAAAAATGCTTTAAAATGGGACAAAGTTGGGAACTTGTTATTTTTTGAAATAAAAAGAGAATGTTCACAAAAGGATTTGAATTAGGTAGTGCTAACAGCCTTTGGGCAAAAAACATTTTTGCCCAAAAAAATGACCAGAAGGTACCAGTATTCTTGGGTCCTTGTATGCACACTTTGGGCATGTAATAATAGACCGCATGCATACAAGTAGATGCCTGGATAAATTCAAGCGGTACGCTCTTCACTTGGTCAGAAATTCATGGTAGCTCACCAGCTACCATGACTTGGGCTTGATGGTGGATGGAATAATGATACGAAACCGAAGTGCAAACCAGTCTGCTCATCGCCAAAAGAAATTGGAAGGCATCCTAGACTATCAATGACATACAAGAGGCTGGCACGACTGCATTGGACTCCCATGATCATCAACGGCCTACCTGTTTGCATGCATCGCAAGAACCTACTACAAACTTTGGCGAGGGAGCCATTCTCTGCAATCTAGTCTTTACCCCAGTAGGTGTAAGAAAAAATCCGCCTCACACCAAAAATGAAATGTCATGAGGATGAACGGTTCTGGTGGCTTCTCCTAAACTATGAGGGTGAGTACTATCAGAAAACAAATCACCATCAGAAAACAAATCTGATGTTGTGTCCATTTTCAGTACCTCCCCAACCGGTATTTCCTCACCCTCTGACCGATGATGCAATTCATGAGAAAGGTTGGCAAGACATTACTAAAATTCCTGGTTTTTCAAACTGGGAATTCTGGTAAAAAAAACCAGAATTGGGGAGGGGGCCAAAAAGACCCCTTGTCAATTTAGACAAGTCGATTTTAACATGTCTGGTGTAATTGGGGTGGTCTTTTTGATTGGCAAAATAAGGACCATTTGGCTAGTAAATTTATTTTAATAATATTATAAACAAATTATTTGTAGGCATGTAGGTACGTAGGTTGTAAAAATGCAAGTAGGTAAGTGATAACCTAGCTTAGTTTACATATCTTAACCTGACCTAGTATAACTTACTTAACTTCCATAGCCTAACCTACCTATTTTAACCCTCTAAGCATATACATCGATTAAATTATTAAGAATTGAACTCTTGACCTCCCCAACAATAAACCAAATCCTTAACCAATAGACCACATTATCAAAAGGTGTTCAATTTTTGTCAAGTTTTTTATTTTACATGTTTATTTTAACACATTATTACAAGACTATGAACATATGTATGTATGTTGTAGAAGGTAGATAGGTGGGTAGGTAGGTAGGTAGGTAGGTAAGTAATTAATAGGTAGGTGAGTGGTCAGTAGGTAAATAAGTAAGTAAGGAGGTAGGTGGGTGGGTAGCTAGGTAAATAAGTAAGTAATAATTAATTCTTGTGGGTGGGTAAGCATTAGGTAGGTGGGTGCATGGGTAGGTAGGTTGTAGTAAGTAGGTAAATATGAAGGTTGGTAGGTTGTAATAGGTAGGTAGGTAAATAGATAGGTTGTAAGTAAGTAAGTAGGTCGGTAGGTAGGTAGGTAGGAAGGTTGTAAAATATGGTAGATAGGTAGGTAGGATGCCTTAGTTGATTGTAATAACATTGGCCATTTTGACCAAAGGTGTCATTTATTTATGTCCAACTTGACTAAATGTTCCAATTGATTGAGTGTCATTGGCTATTTTGAACAAGGTGGTCAAATTTTTGTTTAGTTTGACTAGATGTCCAAGTTAACAAATAATCAAATAAATCATTTCAACCGAGTTGGTCAAAAGATAGACATGTCATTTAAACCCGTAGCCTCTAGTCAAAATGTACATGTTCATTAATCAAGAAAGACTAATTAATCAACTTGGACTATTTAAAAAATAAAAAATAAGTTTCGGTACCTTCCATCATCGAGTCCAAATCTTAAAGAGGTTTTGTTGTAGAAGCAATACGAAAAATGTGTGTAGGGGTTTAGTTTGGTGGTCCTAGTTCCCCTAATTGAATCCCTTGTTTTATTAGGACCACCAAATTACCTTTCAATTATTTTCTTTTCATTATTTTTGCTATCTCCTTGCTAATGTTACCTCTCATTTTCAAACACAAGCTGGAATAGATTTTGGCAAAATAATAACTTACCTTCTTATGAGACATTAAATCCAAGATTCATTCCAAAAAATGCCATGAAAGCACATTTTTGGGGGTTTAAGCTACTCATGAACTCCCTCCACTTCTAGAAGCACAATATGAACTTTTGCAAGTGAGTTGCAATATGACTATACATTATGAAATCATCCAAGAATATCTTCATGAAATTATTTAGATATTTTTTGAATGTTTTTTTGCCAACTCTATGAAATGTTGGAAATCCATTCTTCACTTTAAAGGGTAGGGTTGTCAAAACCAATGTGGCATGGTCACTTTGCATCAAACATCACATTGGTGTCCATCATTATGCATTGATTGCATCAATTAGGATTGATGCATGAAAAAATATCATCACACTTGGGCTACCCCCATTATGTATGGTGATTGAAAATGGATTTAGTTGCCACAAGATTCACGACCAAATTTTCAATTTCCATGTCATTGAAATTTTTTGGTCACCAACTTTTGGTCACCATAATCAACAACCAAAACTTTTTGGTCACTAACTTTTGATCACCATAGTCGACAATCCAAAATTTCAATATGCCCGGAAACATTGGGAGCTCCCTAGAAATTCTTAGTTGTTTAATCAACAATGACCATTGATCCAACGATTGAATCATTTTTTTTGTTGATGCCCAAAAAAAAATAGTTATTAACCTGGGTGATTGAAAACTTTTGGTCACCAAATTGGGCAATTGGAAAATTTTGGTCATTGACTATGGTGACTGAAAGTTGGTGACCAAACTTTTTAGGTAATGGTCGAAAACATTTTAATCACTTTTCAAAAAAAAAAACCATCCAATGGACCAAGGTTTAATCTCCACCATCTAGAAATTGAATTTTTAAATTCATGTTGTTAATAGGTTTTTCCATTCCCATCGAATTTTAGCTTCTAACTTTCTCAACAACTTGTTCTGAAAACAACAATAGGTATAGATGGAAATAAAAAATCTATTCACAATTCTTTTAACATGTACTCAAATTACAACATCTTCAAGAAAAATAAATTGAGAAAGATAATCACTTCATTTGTCAAAATAGAAAGAAAACAAAGTCATCAACTGGTAAGTGATAAAATGATCTAGTGATATTTAATGATAACAAAAATTTGAAGTCCTCTTAGTTAGATACAAACTAATTCAACTCAAACAATCCAAATGGATCATTTAAACAATCATTAGTTGGTATAAACATTAATAGTTTTTTTTTTTAATAAATTTTAAAAGTAGCATGTTTAACCACCTATATTCCAATTAACTACTTATTTTACTAACTACTTGTTTTGTAGCTTCCTCTATAATGTTCACATGTGCATCATCATACATAGACATTCTTGGGTATTTCACATTTGCCCAATTTGATATATTGGGATCATAGTTATCTTCTAGATCTACAAATCTTCTAATGGCTTATGGTACCCTAGTGATGCTAACTAGTACACAAATGAAATTTTTTTGTGCATGTTGTAATCACTTTAGATGTTCATAGATTATAGACTTGAGGAATTTCCAAGGTCTACCACCAATAATTCATGCCCTATATTTCTCTCTTCCCAATGTTCTTAAACCACATATGGCACTTGAAAAACATGTATAACCTCTTCTCTTGGGTATACATCAAGTTGAATTCTCTTCACTAGAGATCACCTTTTGTAACCAAGGTGTCTTTCTAAACCCCTAGTCTAAACTTATTTTCTCACTCCAATTTTGATTAAAAACACCCAATGTCATGTGGGTTGTTCTTTTGTTCGTAAACTTCTTGGTTTCAAAATTGTACCCATGTTCAACGATTCACATAATTTTTGTTCTACATTTTGATTCTTTTCAAAATTTGAATTCATGTTTTTTCACTTGGTTTTTTGATCCATCTACCTCCTAGATTTCAAATCACCATCTAATTCACATCATTTTTGTCAATCTTTAATTTCCTCTAACTTTTTTTATGCTTCCTACTTCATTCCTTATAACCTTCACTATTTTGACCTTCAACATTCTATATTTCCAAGAATCTTAGAGATCCAAATTTTCACAATTTTTTTTTTGGTAGCGAATTTTGACATCTATAGAAAGCAATGCTCTCAAACCAAATTACTTTCAATAATTCTTTGTGTGTTTTTTTTCAAAATTATTTTGACACCGAGATGATTGCCAAATGGTAGGCACAAATTTTACTCTGATTTGCTCTCTACCTACTAACAAACATTACAAATTATGCACACACAATTGCACTTAATTCACATACAATTTGTAAGCCCACATCAACAATTTTTCATGTAAGGTCACCAAAAGAGGCAACATGAGCTATTATGGAAAATGAATCTAAATGCGGGCTCCCAATTTTCTTTGAAATTTAACGACTTAATTCAAAACTCATTCAAGGCAACACGTATATCCATTTCAATTTACTTACAAGTAATAGGTTTTGGACAAGTGTAATTAGTCCAAATAAAGAAATTTACTTCAATAGTCTTGCATTTTCAACCATCTAATGCAATTCCACCTTTCATCTAAGTTTGGTAATTAAAATAACTAAAATTTTGATAAATTCCTTATAATGGATTTCACTCTAAATCCACAACTTTCCCTTATAGTGAAAATCTTAAAGGTATTATGTAAATATTGGTATATTTGTATATGTTCTAAGAACATGTATTTGTGTGGATAAAATCATCCATCAGCTATGCCCGCACCACTTGGAACCGAGGACTTTGGGAATGAAACATATGTGATGCGCTGACCCAATGGTTGCAAACTGAAATGTAATGTTCAATTGCAGCTTGTTGCGTAGTTGTTAATTCATGAATTTTGCAATATTCCTTTAAATCTATAGCCGCAAGTTGCATCTCTTTGCACTTATCCACCATCATTTCGGTCACAATCTCTGCAGCCTTGTTGTAGGAACACTCTTCTGTTTTGCTAATCAAGAACACCAGATTTGCCATTTCTCCAGCTACCAATTCCTGTGTGAATAAATTGTTCTCCACATTAATTAATACTAAAATGTTAGGAAATTAAAGATGTCTAGGACCTTGGACTATATTTGGAACTCATGAATTTACTGTCTCTATTATACAATATATATTATAGAACAATGTAGATTTCATTTGTTTGCATGTATTGAGGAATGTTCACCAAGTGTTCTCATAAACTATAAGCTCATTTATAAAAATAAAATTCCTATTTCAAATGTATTTAGTATAATAAACTTGCCACATGGCTCCTTGTTACTTATGGAATTAAAAAATAAAATAAAAATCAATCCTAATTAAACAAGTTATAATATGATCCTTAAGTTTTTTATATACCTAGGCCATATATTGGTACTAACATGATCTTCTTATAACATTAATAATTAAGGGCTCTTCTCAAATTGAACCATTTTGGGCAACTATTTTCTACCTATGACTCTTATTGAAAGCAAGGATGTTAAGTACATTGAATAGATTGGTGAGCAGAATTATCACCTTTGGAAAGGACCAAATATCATTCTCCCAACAAATTACATCCGCGGTAGCATCAAGGAGACGTTGCATGGGTAGGCTATGATATATTGAATCTGGGAGAAATACATCTTGGAGAAGCTCTTGAAGAACCTGCCATCAAAATCCAAGAAATTATCAATTCCAAATGAAGTTAAAAATCTTGATCATGATTCATTGGGTCAACATTTGACTCTACCTCAAAAGGTTTTCAATTGAATTGTTTTGTCTTTTGTTTTTGTTATAAATGTTTTTTACCAAAGACATCAACTAGAATTTTTGAACCAACACAATGACTTGACAAATTCTAGGTATTGATCATGTAAACCATATCATATTCAAACTTTGTTTAAAGCAAAGTCTTTTAATCAATCATAATTAGAAATTTACAAAAAGGTTCAAAAATCTTGGGTACATAATACATACAAGAGCTGGGAGAATCAATCCACTTTTCCTCCTTTCTAGGATGTAACCAGAAACTGAAGGACAAGTGTCATGGTGTAGATTATGTGATTCCAAAAAATTGGCGAACACGTTTTGTTGCATTATTTTTCCAAACCGAAGGCACCATTCTTTTGGCATTAATGAGATTGCTCTTATCCATAAGTCTTGAAATGCTGAGGCAATTGGAGATATGTGCTCGTCATATTCTGCTACCAATTTCAACACACGTTTGCAGTCAAACCATTGAGAAATCCATACTTTGTTTAAATGATCACTTGCACTGATTATTTGAGATGATCCTTAAGATCTTTAACTATTCATTTTTTCTCTCCCTTTTTCTTAATATATATTTAATTATTAATACTCCCAATATGCTTTTAGAATCACCCAACTTGCCCGCATGTCCTCCAAAGAAACTCTTGCATATGTTCATCTTCAAAGCTTCCTATCATATGAATTTTAAAATTTTTGTTGAGTTTGCAAATGTATTGTATGATTTACAAGTAGCAAGGGCCCACATACCTGATCCAAGCAGATGTTTTGTAGTGGCTTGCGCAACTACTTTCTCAACAAAATCCTTGGCGAATTCAAAATGCCCAAGCTCATTACTGACACATTTCACCAAATTATCTTGTAGACTTTTGTCTTGTGGATAGGCTGCCATTATTACAACTTGGATGTCCAATTGCATTTGAACCAACTCCTCCAAGGAAGATTTTTGACTTAAAAGACTTTGATCATCCAAAACATAAAGCCATGCCAAAAATTCTATTGCAAAGTCGAGACGAGAAATTGGGGCATCTGGATAGACTCCCCCAGCTAGGTAGTGAGGGTTTTCTTGATAGAATAAATTTTGAAAATTTTCAGGACTCATGCAAGATTCAAAATTGTGTACTGCCCATTTAAGAGCTTTTTTGTTAGCTTCTTCTAAACCTGGATTCATCTTGAAAGGAACAAGAGGAATGAAATCAGGAACAACAAAGTCCAAAGCAGCCTGTTGTCGTTGTTGCACCTCCTTCATATTGTGGTCTGTTTGTGTGTGTCCAATCCCCAATCTACTGCAAGATCAAAAAATTAAATAAATCGGTGACTATTTCTAGGCCGAGGATGTGGACATTGAAAGATCATTACTTAGCATCTTCATAATCTGTGAGTACAAAAAAAATTTGATACATTTTTCATTCGATTATACCCTGTAGCAAGGCATAATTCAAGCATTGAAATACCATATTACCTGTTAGAGGTGTTGTCGACCATATGAGTATCATGGATTGTCTACATGACAAAAAAAAAGTTTTGAAACTTGGGTTAGTGATGTGCAATGAATTGATCAAGCAAGTTCAAATGAGTTTGAAAATGTTAATATTGCTCGATGGCAACACTATCATAAACAGTACCACTTAATCACTTGGCTAAGGACTGCAAAGGAGAGGGTTGGGAAGCCAAGGAGTAATCAAGTGAAGACGTAGTTAACATATGAACACTTGGTGAGTACTAATGTTGTCTTCTTTCTGTTGCGGTATGAAAAATTTATAATAAAAGTCATATGACAACCAAAGAATATTTGTTGCAGTAATGTAGTCTTACTTAAAATCTTATATTTGCCTAGATCTGTGCGTCGGGATGGCGACATGGTCTCGACTCTCACGATCAAAGGAATTGAGTACTGTACCTGCAAGCCGTGAGCGTGAATGTTACTTGTTGCCGAAATAACAGAAGAACTTGCACTTGAACTGGGGGCTGCTCTCTTGCCGTTAAATCCGCCAAACGCTTTCAATTGAGAAGCGCGCGATGAGGAGTTGCGCAACTCCAAAGTTTGTAGCAGGTTCCTGGGACGCATGGAAACAGTTAGCCCATTCATGTGTGCATGGTGGAGGATCATGGGAGTCCAATGCAGGAGTGCCGCCATCACGGATGTCGTGGATAGTCTGGGATGCCTTCAAATTTCTTTTGGCGATGGGCAGACTGGTTTGCATTTCCATTTCGTAGTATTTATGTCATGCAGTATCAAGGCCAAGTCATGGTGGCTAGCGGGCGGGCTGCAATGAATTTCTTGCCATGCCCCCGTGAAGAGCGTATGCCGTGCATGAATTATCCACGTGGGTACGTTTACACATGTGCGTTATTAGTACATGCTCAAAGTGTGCATAAAAGAACCCAAAAGTACTGGTACCTTCTGGTCATTTTTTTAGGCAAAAGTATGTTATTGGCCAAAGGGGCCACTAATTCAAATCCTTTGTGGAAATTCTCCTTCGTTTCAAAAACACGTCCCCAACTTTGGCCCACTTTAAAACTTTTTGGGCGAGAGCCTGGTCCCAGATTTGTCTACTGGTTACAATTTTAATCGTCCCGCATTGATTAAAAACCATCAGAAATTAGCTCAAAATTTGTCTGGAGGGCTCACCGCTCTGCTACACTACCCAAAAAGAAAAAGAAAAAGAAAACTGGTACCTTCAGTTTGGTGAGTGAGGTCTCTCAATGGCCACATTAAACCCAAGAAATGTTAGACTCAGACTCATGAACCCCCATTTAAGTCTATCAGTGGGATCTATACGATTTATAAGCAATTTAAATGAATTTTGGGGTTTTTACAAGTGGAGGTGATGGTTCACCCAAGGGTGTGTTACATTTTAATTTTCTGGTTGCATGTTCTTTAGGGCTCAAGAAGCCCCAAATTGTTGGTTTTTGACATATGTTTGATTATTAGGTATAGGGTAAAGGTCTATCTTTAGACTTTTCAAGGATTTTCAGCAGATTACTGGCCTTGTGACATTGTTTCTTTACAAAAGCATACCTTAGTTTTTCCCAAAACTTTAAACTTACACTTTTGTAAGATCGCTGAAATTGTAAACTGGATATCTTTGCCAGTGGAGCCGTTCATTTATATTGCCGTTGGAACTGACAGTACAAAAAGTGAAACCCGCTAATGGCTGCCCATCCAATCTACGGAAAAAAGTCAAAAAGATAAAGTCCATGGGTGGAGAATATAATGCAGGGCTGGACTTGGCTATCACCTTGTCCTAGGACCCTTATTTTGAGAACGCCCCCATCCTAGGGCTTTAACCTACACTTCTAAAGCACCAGGCGTGCATATTGCCCTTAACAGTGACAGGGCGTTTCAGCTGAGTGTATTGCTCATGTAATGCAGGCTTTCCCCATGAAATGGGTGTGAAAATGAAAAGATGTACCAGTTTCTTCATTTAGAGGAACAGCCTCCACTCATGACTGGCTCAGGGCATTCCTCTATACTAAACTGTCCCAAATGAAGTCGAAATCTGTCTCAGGAGCTTGCCACTATTGCTACTTAACAAAATAGGAAAGAAAAACACTGAAAAGAATACCAAAACCAGTTACGAATGTAGATTGGTCCTCGACATGCACGCTTTGTGCCAGCAGGCAATGGCCACAATTCACCACTTAGAATCCCATTTATTAATGAATGAGATACCCTACCTCAAGGGCAGCTTTGGCCATATATTTTGGCAGGTGTCTAATGATCTGGTTTTGGTAAGAAAAAAATGCTTAGTTTTTTGAACAATTCCAAGTGAAAGTGCCTAACTTGTATAATATCCACCCAAGAAATTAATAATTGGGTCACTATATAACTAGTTTTTACAGAGTACACAATGCACTTCTCACTCTTGGCTTTGTTAATTGATGAATTTCCTAAGGCGAAATGGACTTGCATGAAACAGAAACCCATACCACTCAAAGTTTTTTTATTGGTGAATATAATTTCCATGTGAGAAAATTTCAATTTTCAATTTGTTTGGGTGAGGGAAAACTAGGATATGGGGATGTATCATTACAAATCTCCTATTATCACACACCAATTCCCCTATTGCCACAAAATGTTGGTCCCTATCTTTGCACACAAAAACCCTAATGCTACACATTGGTGTTTCCTATCCTTGCACAAGAGCATGTAGGTTCTGTGCATGTGAACTAGTAATCTTGAAACTTCGAGTATAAAGTGTGCAATGGTTGGGTCTTGTTGTCCAAGATGAAGTGCCATAATCAGGAGTGCATTCAATTGTGCAGTCATGGGTTTTATGAAAAAATGGTGAAATAAAATTCTATTAATTAATCATTGTTCACAGATTTACACATCCATATCATATTTGCACATTTTGAAAATTGGGTTTGGTGGCCAATATAAGAGAGGTCTTGTATTCCAGATTTCAGCAAGAAATAGTTTTGGTTCTGGAGAATGCTTTAAAATGTGTTCTTAATAGTGCAATAATAGGGTTGATTAGCTACCCTAGTTCTCTTGGCCATAGTTCCCTTGGCCACACAAGGATGTTGGCCCCACCACTCTCTCGCGTTATGTCAGCCTAGGGAAAGATCCTGCTCATGTCACTACGTGGTCACTGGTCACCTCAAAGAGGACTTTCCCTAGACATTTGTTGAATCATGCCAAAACCACCTCACAATGTGCTTCTAACTAGTGCCTGGTTTACTGCTACTGCTAGGGTACGTCCTTTGAAGATTTCTCCCCACACCAGATCCTTTGCCTGCATAAAACTCAAGCTCCCTTCTCCCACTCCAGCTCTTCTCCATAGAATGGCCAAGTTAGCTCCCCACCACTAGTAAATGTGTTTAATGTTATATCCTATGGTCCTGGACGGATCTCATGCTGCACCCTACATCAGTTTTACCATGTTGAAATTTCCGGGGCACTGTACACAATATTTCACGGGGGGTTATAGCATTACTTTGCAGCAGGCCACCCTGGGGATTACTTAATGATAAAGGAATTGATATTTAGTTGCGAACCTTTAAAATGTAAAGCACATGTCTGCTTTAATTGTCACATTGTGTTGAAACAGTCCTTCAGGTAGGGTACGGTAAAGCATGAGATCAATCCAGGTCCCAGGACCATAGACTATCTAAAAGCCCCAGCATAAAATGATATGAGCCCCAGGTTTTGTGGCAGGTGCCTAGTGCGTACCAGGTGCCTACATTAGTACCAGGGGGCATACTGTCCTTTTGTGAAAATGTGCATCTGAGTGAGAACCAGGTTTTATTTTATTTTTCTGGATTTTAAATTGTGTGAGAGTGGCAATAGGATTACCGTCCTATATGTCTAACAGAGCTGCAGTTGGGTCCAATTTACTACACTCTCTTTTGGAGGTGCACAACTGTCTTGGGCCTTTTACCAGCCACGGCAAGCTGCACGAATTTGGGGCAAAAAAACCAATTTCCTGAGCTAAACAGGCACATTTTGACTGTTTCACAATAAATTTTACTATCGGGAGTCACATACTGAGCACCGGTTGAGATGCTTTTAGTCATTTGTTGATTCAACTTTTGGCAAACATGGATATTTCAAAATAGGCCCATGGTGGCTATTCACTTTTTTTAAAGGTGAGGCTCACTGGCCCCACGGTTTTTTTAAAGTAAGCACAAGTGGCATCCAAAAAAAAAAAGTGCAGAATTTTGCTCCATTACTCAAAAGGGAGAATCATTTGGGTGACACAAAAAGACACATAAAGTAGCATTGATGCATACAAATTTAAAACATCAAACTTCAAAACTAAACAAAAATATTTTGAGGGAGAGTTGAACCCAAATCTCATATAAACTTTGCCCAATGCAACTCAAAGTCCAACCCACCACACCCATGTGCTAGTAAAGTTCATGATGAAATAATCACCATTTTTACAGTGACCATGCTTGTCCTCATTGTGAAAACAGAAACACCAAGATTTAGGACACAAACATTGAATGAATGTGACTTCTTAAGTGGTAGAACCAACCTGCACCTTTTCATCTTTCCAACACGTAATGGTATCTTGATAAGGGAAGTTTTCTAGTGAAAAACTCTTCTGCAAACTGTTGAAGATAGAAATTTACTAAAAACATGTTACTGGATTTTCCTTACCAAAACCAACTACTGATTTTTTCCTTATTGAAACATGTTGGATTTGCATTACATAAGCATGTTACCAATTTTTTCTTACCAAAACCTCTTACTGAATTTCATATTTGACCGAATTTACTTACTATTTTTGAATGATTAATTTTAGAACCAATTTTTTTGGGATCATGCTTATTGTATGTTCTGCCTTTTAGAGTAGTTTTCTTGAAGGTACTTAAGGCTTGCACCTTTGAAGACTATACAGTGGGTGTTTTGGAGTAAATAACTAGTTGTCATACTTTTGTACATACAATTTTTACTAGTTGTTTTTTCCTTCATATGTTACAAGTATTTTTTTGTAGGCAAGGTTTTTCTATTTGTATTTGCTTCAATTTTTTTTGGTAAAAGGTTTATGAATCTATCCTTTTAGTTTTGACGAAAACTTATTTCAGCTTTTTGCTTATCCTAGGAGAAGAAGAAGATTCTATCCGTTGCTCCCCATTTTATTGTTTCCAAAACTTGATTGTTCACTAGGTGGCCTTAACATTTGGTGACCATATTGCAGATATTGAATCAAAAATATTGGTTCAATGTGATTCTTTTGAGACAAATATTGGTTAAGGCCATTTGACTCTACCAAAATATTGCAAATCTTTTCTTTTTTTACAATAAAATTAGATAAATCAAAATAACAAATAGTTTACAAAAAACTTCCATTTGTTTATAATATGCCAACAATGTTGACAAGAAGTATGAAAAAAATATCGAAACAAGTTTTGTAAGAAAGTGTTGAAGTAGGCCATGCAAGTAGCCTAGAATGACTTGAACTACCAAATATTGACATGGAAGAGGTTATGACTTTCCATAATTGGGAGCATAATGAATTGGAAAACGTTATCAAAAATATTAAACTAGAAGTTGGATGACCTAGCAAAACCATCCACCAAAATTACAACACATTAAGATTAAACCAAAAACTTCACCAAAACCGATTTGGGACCCTAAGGTTTTTTATACCATGAAACCATCGTGACAAGTCCACACGCCAAAAAGAGTGAAATTGATCAATTCTAAAGGCGAATTGATAAACAATGCTAGCTTTAAGGGAAGGAATTCCAACAATGTACAAAGTGCATAGTCTTCACGGATGAGTATTCCAAATGAGGATCAATTCCACCACAAAATTTCGGTAACCCTTGTTTTTCATATTCGTGTTTCTCCTCATTCATTTCTAGCCTGCACTCTTAATCAAAGTTTGGGTCAAGTTAGAAATTTTCCCCTATACAAACAATATTAATTAATTATACTTGGTCAAATTTTAATTTTGAATGCTCCAAAATTGGTTTGTCCTTCTGCACTACTAAAATCACCTCATAAATAATCATTTATTCCACTTGTTTCTGTCCCCATTACTGGAAATGTCATTGAACAAAATCCGGTAGGTTTCCCAAATTCAATGTTTTTTTCATGTTGGACCATATAGACCATTTTTTGGTTATGGTTATAGTGGCATGGGGAGTGTTCTTACAATGTGGCCTCCAATGTCTAGCCCCTTCACTAACATTATTATAGCACCAAAGTCAATTTTGGGGGCTGCACAAGCTAAGGTTGTAATAAATAGTGGCGAGCTTTCAAATGATGATGATATTTCTTAACACAACTTTAAGATGCCATGTATATTTCCTATTGGAAAATCGTACAATGAAAGGAAAGGCAAACTATCCCCAATTGGAAATAGTGATCGACTTCCTACAAGTGGAACTAATGTACCTACAAGTGGTGGTGGACCTTTTAGTGCTAGTGGTAAGGATCCTCTAAGAGGTGGTGGTAATGGACCTTTAAGAGACAAAAATCCAAGAATACACATTGTAGGACCAATAGGACCATGGGTAAAACCTACATGGAATCCTTGGTACCCTCTTTGGTATCTTATCCAACCTCTTATAGCACCAAATCCTTCGCCTAGTAGGGAATTTTTACCCTATCCCATATACAATGCAAGGATGGACCCCAACACCCACATACGAATGTTCCACAAGGCCATTCACACTAATGGGGAGAAGATTAATGTAGATGTTGTTAATCTGTTTTATTTTACCTTTCACGATGCCATATCCGAGTGGGGAGAAAAATTTCTGCAAACACATCCAATTTGTAAGTTTGAAAAGCTGCAAATTAAATTTTGCAGGCATGTCGCAACCCCACTTTGAGGGAAGTGTGAAGATGAGACTCGCACTCCCAAAAGTGGGAACTTGGAGTCCAGCTTGATTGCAGAGGTCAAAACACTTTGCCTTGAGGTGTTCTTTATACCGTTGGAAAGGTCTTGAAATGTAAATGTCGAAAATGGCCTTGCATGAGCCATTCAGACATCTGCAACACAAGTTATGGTCAAAAAAAGGGCCGGGAGTCAATCTGGCAGTTTGACTCCCGACCACTAAAAGTCAAGAATCGACCCGACCCTGGTGTGTGCAGGTGGAGTGCGACACACCATTGAAAAGCTTTTGAGGAGAGCTACAAGTTTTCTTCAGACCTCACCCTAATCAGAGGTCTGAGCTGGGAGTTACAAGCTCCCAAAGTCCCGGGAGTCCAATCCGGGACAGTTTCGTGACTCTTCCTTGTGAGTCTCGGGATTGAAAGCCATTTGGTGCGGGTGTAGCAGAGCAACGTAGAGAATACTATATGGGGGAAGGTGGTGGCTTCCCCTGAGTCCGGGCCATGATAAGTCAATTGAGTTTGTGTTGCCCATGGCTTGTCAACACCAAGAGTGTTTCCGAAGGTGAATTAACCAACTTGTGGTTGGTTTTGATGCAGGACCGAGTAACTAAATAGTTGTCCCTCTTCCTAGTTTAATCCCAAAGCTTCCAACACGCCCCTCTCACCCCCTTTAGTGCTGGAAGTTGGGAATGGCACCAAGTTCCAACTACTTCCACTTTTTAACATAGTTGGACCCTTTTTGGGTCTAACAAGGAACTTGGGGGTGTATCAAAGCGTTACCAAAAATTACAAATGAATGAGCGAGTGTACATAGCATTACAAATGATAAAACAAGGTGGAAACAAGAAGGTGGAAATATATTATGATCATATACTAAAATTAGCAAATTACCTTCAACATTAAACAAATGACAATTTGTTGACCACTTTCTTTCGAACACAAGGAAGAGATAATCATTTTTGAAAAAAATATGGCCAATGCAAATGAATACCAAAAACTTTTGGAACCACCATCTAAGCTACAAAAAATTTATTGAAGGAAGATAGACAAATATGATCTACACCTAGTGCAATAAGTCGAGCATTTTAAGGAGTGTTGTCATTGGAATCTTGACAATTTAAACAACAAACTTCAAGACAAAAAAAGGTAACAATGAATGGAGTTCTGGCACAAATTAATGGATGTACTACAAATAAATTTGGTAACAACGGCAGTTGGGGAGAAATAAATAAATCTAATTCCATCATTTCTCAATGTTTTGTTTATAGTTTCATTGAACATAAGATCTACAACTATCCCTTTAAAGGTGTGACTTAAGAAATGTTCAAAGAAAAAGTAACAATGGTCGAAGCTAAAAAAAATGTTGTCAACATGGTCATGGCAATTACTACCTATAGTCAATTATTGAAAAATGTGGTATTCATGGAAAAATAACCTCATAAGAACAAAAACCTAGCAAACTAAAAGGAGGAGGAGAAGCTTCAATGTTCATTTGAAGCAATTATTAAAAATGCAATAGAAAGAATTTTCAATAGAATTGCATGGAGCCAATATTCAAACTCCTAAAACCAACCTCACCAGAAATTTCAACTCAAATGCCAAAAACCTTAATCAGCAGTGCCAAAAATAGAAACTATTAAAAAAAAATCGATTTTGGAGGAAATAGGCCAATAACTATTGGAGAGTAAGCATACCCTCACGTTGGGTCACCTTTTCAAAATTCCTCCTGATTTAAAACAATATGTTGTTGCCAAATTTTCTTTTGAAAAGAAAGGTATCACCATAACAAGACCAAATGTAATTATCGCTTACCACCTTACTAAAACCAAAAAAATTCAATGCTGTAATTTTCAATGCAAAAATTGTATTGGAAATCTCATGTTCAATTTCCCACATTTTGAAAGAGAAATTGGGGTTGATAATACTCCAACATGCATTAAAGTCCCAAAATTGGATATTGCACGTTGGACATTACCAAAAGATATCCAAGTAAGACTCCTGAGTTCGGGAACTATCAACAACCCTTAAACAGTGGAGCTGAATGCAACATTGGATGAATTGGTTACTACAAGCACAAAAACATTGCTCCAAAAGTATAAGGACATTTTTGCATGGAATTATATTAATTTGAAGGGAATTGCCCCCCATATTGTTTAGCATTGCATCAAACTTGACACAACCATTCCCCTTGCCCATTAAGCAAGGTATAGAATGAACCCAAATTATGTTATAATTTTCAAACAAAATTTAGACAAACTTTCAAGTGCAGGTTTCATTATTCAAGTGGAAGAAGTTAGTTGGTTATCACCCATCATTGTGGTATTGAAAAAAAATGGCAAGCTTCAAATTTATGTGGATTTCTAACAATTCAATGCTACAACTAAGAAAGATCCATATATTTTACTTTTTACCAAAGAGGTTTTGGATGAAATAGTAGGTCACAAAGTCTATTCATTATTGGATGGATTTTTTGGTTACCACCAGATCATGATTCCCCTCAAAAATAGGTACAAGATTGCATTCATCATAGAATGGGGAACATTTGCCATTTAGGCTCAAGAATGTTCCACCAACCTATCAACTTTAGTTTAAATATACCCTAGATTAACCTAGGTTTAAACTAAACTAGGCTAGACCTAGGTTAATCTAGGGTACACCTAAACTAAATTAAAGTGATCTAGGCTAGACATAAACTAAGGTAGTAAAAACATGGCTGAACACAATTACTTTAAATAATTTTGGTTAAAAACAATCACCTAAGCTAAACACGGTTAAATTAATACATAAATTAGATTAAACACAATTATTTAAGCTAAACATGGCTAAGTATGGCCAAAAAGTTTTTTAAACAATAACTTAAATTGAACATGGCTATAATAACATAAATGAAACTAAACAGAAGTACTTTGGTTAAACATGGTTAAACATGGTTAAACACCTTTAAACACAATTATTTAGGCTAAAGATGGTTAAACAACGATAAAATAAGCTAAATTGAATATTTAAATTATATTTGGCTAAATTTGAAAGAATTAAAATAAAGTTCATTATTGAATCAATACACGGTTGGCTAAATTGTGATAAAATCATAAACTAAATTTGGCTAATAAAATGATTGGTCTTATGCGATTGTAGTTATTTTTCTAATCATATTTATTAGGCATGAGTCATAAAGTTGATTGTTAAAAACTAAAAACATTTTTAATCATTTTTTTAATCATGTTGGACATTGTAGTTACATAAAACAAGTTGTAAAAGACATGTTTTGGCATTATGAACACTTTTGACTAATCAATAAATGCAAATTTATTGAAATAAGTGTTATGAATCATTAGGTTGCCTATTAGTTGCTGGAGACATTTTTAATCATTTCTTTATTCGTGTTAGACATTTTAATTATGTAAGACAAGTTTAAAAAGACATGTCTTGGCATTATGAGCACTTTTAACCAATCAATAAATGTAATTTTATTGAAATTTGTGTCATGAATTATTAGGTTGACTATTAGTTGCTAAATATATTTTAATTCGTTTCCTTAATTGTGTTGGACATTCATTAGTAAAAAATTTCGATTTTGCAATTGTTGTTTGTAATTGAAATTCAATTGCATGTGACACATGCAATTACAAATTTGTGTAGTTGCTTAAAACAAGTTGCACATGACATTTAGTTGCATAACTACATATGTAACATGTATATATGGTGCTAATTTACATGTTCATCCATATATACTAATCCAAATGTAATTACTCCTTATGTGCAACTCTTCTTGCAACTACAATGTAATTAATCAAAGTATGACACATGTTTAAAAATTGGACAACTTGCTTGTGCACATGTGTCACTATTTTATTATTTATGTGTTTTCAAAATTAAAAATTCATTGGATTCATTTCAATCGTTAAAGTTTTTGTCATTATGATGATGACACGTGGCACACCATGGAATGTTCATTGACCATTTGACACGTGTCCATTTAAAAACTCCAATTATATGATGACATGTGGCAATAAAGGCCCACTTATTTTTCAATTTTTAAATATTAATTAATCAAGTTTAAATCATCCAATTCAAGGCTAATAAGATGTTGATATGTGGTTCTTAAGGAGGTAGGTAATTATTAAACCCTAAATTTACTAGGTATGTAAGTAGGTTGAAAGGTAGCTAAGCTTGGGTTATATAGGTAGGTTTAAATTAATTCGATTTTATTTTTAGGTTTAACCATTTTATAAAGGTCAAGCTTATTTTATTCACTCATCCCCAATGACACTTGGTATTTTGGATATTGCACAACTATTGCCCCTATTTATATATTGTGCTAAATTGATTTGAAAGCCAAAGGATATGGGATAAAAAAATTCCCTTGCAAATCTCATGAACCAACTTAGTTGCAGATTAAATGCAAATATTATATTAAAGTATACAAGCTAAAGGGGGGGGTTCTGTTGCTTTTGGTGTCCAAACAAAACCTGAAGCTCTCTTCTTAAGTCATCTAACACACTAAGAATCATAAAAAAAGAGTAGAAATGAAAAAATTATGGTCCCTCAAATTAAAGGGAGTCAAGAACTCAAAAAAAACAAACCATTGAACACTACAAATGCTAGTTCTTAAACACCCAAAATGTTCTTTTTATGTTGTTCTATTACTATTAAAGTTCCAACATGATTTGTAGAACTTTAGGTGACGTTCATATAACACTTTAAATCGTTTTAAATGAATAAGAAATAAGAAAGTTATGAGGTTTGAAAATAGGAGAGGTCCAAAGAGAAGAAAAAAGGAAAAAAAAATATTTTGTAACTTGGAAAGCTTATTTTTCTTATTTTAAAAATTTTACTTCTTATTAATTTTTCATTACTCATTTTCCTTTGCACTTCAAAGAAAATCATAGGATATTTTTAATAATTATGACTACTTAATGAAAATATTATTTTAATATTATTATATAGCTTAAACTAGTAATTAGCTTAAGATGTTTGTGTACTTGTAGGTTAATTAAAGTAGCATATTTAACATAATTATTTTCACATAAACATTAAAATTTAAATATATAACATCTTTTGAATATATATATATAATTGATTATCATTATAATTATAATAAAAGTTTTATTAATAATATGATTACTTATAATATTTTAAAATATTATCATATTAATTAATTCTGAATAATTATTTTGTTTAATCAAATTTACATTTTCTGAAGAAAAAATCCAAATGAAACAAAATAAAAAATTTCTATTTTCCAAAAAAAATATTCAAATATATTTGACAAATAAAATTTGAAATCTTGCAATACATATTTAAATTTTGGTTAGTTTATCTTAATTTAATTTATTTTAATTTATTTTAGCCATATTTATTTTACCCTAATTTAATTTAACCATAATTAATATAGCCTAGTCTAGTTTGGCCATAAATATTTTAGCCTAACTTAATTTAGCCATAAATAGTTTGGCTTAATTTAATTTAGCTATAGTTAGTTTAACATAATTTAATTTAATTTAGCCATAATTAATTTAACCTAATTTAATTTAGATTAATTTATTTGGTTTAAATTAATTTATATTAGCCATAATTAGTTTAGCCTAACTTAATTTAGCTATGGTTAATTTAACTTTTTAATTTATTTAGTCTAGGTTAGTTTAGGCTAGCCTAAGTTAACATGGGTTTAATCTTAGTCCTAAAAGTACATAATATTATTATTCATAGCCTATGTAGATATATTTTAGACTAATTTAAGTATGTATAAATCTAGGCCATTATTTTCAGGCTCCCAATTTTCCTTACAACTTGGATTGCTTAATTCAAAATTCATTCACGACGACATGTATATCCACTTCAATTTGCTCACAAATAATAAGCTTTGGACATGTGTAATCAGTCCAAATAAAGAAATTTACTTGAATAGTCCTACTTGCATTTTCAACCATCTAATAAATTCCCATTTTTTATTAATCTATGTTCAGAAATCAAACTAGTCCAAAGCTTCCTTGGAAAGATTTCTTTTTACATTTACAACTTTGCTTTATTGTGCAAATCTTAAGCAAAAGAAAGTATTATGTAACTAATTGTTATATTTGTATATGTTTTAAATACATGTATTTTTGTGGAAAAAATCTTCCATCATTTATGGATGCACCACTTGGAATCGAGAACTTTGGGAATGAAACATATGCGTTGCACTGATCCAATGGTTGCAACATGAGATGTAATATTCAATTGCAGCTTTTTGTGTAGTTGTTAATTCATGGATTTTGCAATATTCCTTCAGTTCTGTAGCTGCAAGTTGCATCTCTTTGCACTTATCCACCACCATTTCGGTCACAATCTCTGCAGCCTTGTTGTAGGAACACCCTTTTTCTTTGCTAATCAAAAACACCAAATTTGTCATTTTTCCAGCTACCAATTCATGTTGTGGATTCAATTGTTCTCCACATTTATTAGTACTTAAATGTTAAGAAACTAAAGATGTCTAAGACCTTGGATTCCATTTGGAACTCATGAATTTATTAATTTTATTTATAAAGTATATACAATGGAACAATGTAGAATTCATTCGTTCCCACAATTCCAAGAATGTTTACCAAGTGTTATTGTGATTGTAAGCTCATTTAGTTTCTAACATTTTCCTATTTCAAATGTATTTGGTATAATAAACTTGTCATAGGGCTATAAATTCCTTGTCACTTATGGAATTATATGAAAAATATTAACGTTAATCCTAACTAAACAAGTTATAATATGGTCTTTAAATTTTCTATATACCTTGAGACATATGTTATTACTAACATGATCTTGTTATAACAATACCATTTAAAAGCATTATTCAAATTGAACCAGTTTTGGGCAACATTTTTCTACATATGACTTTTTATTGAGAGCAAGGAGATTAATTTTATTGAATAGATTGGTGAGCAAAATTATCACATTTGGAAATGACCAAATATCATTCTTCCAAGAAACTGCATCTGTTGTAGCGTTCAGGAGATGCTGCTGCATGGGTAGACTATGATATATCGAAATCTGGGAGAGATATGTCTTGGACAAGCTCTTGAACAACCTGACATCAAAATCAAACCAATTTACTCAATTCCAAATGAAATTTAAAAGTTTGATCATGATCAGCTAGAAATTTTCAACATTTGAGAATAGGTCAAAAGATTATTTCAATTGAATTTATTTTTATTTAGTTTTTGTTATGAATGTTTTTTCCCACAAAGGCATCAACTAGACTTCTTGAACCAACTCAATGATTTGACAAACTCAAGACATTGATCATGCAAACCATATTCTATTCAAACTTTGTTGAAAACAAAGTCTTTTACTCAATCATAATTACAATTTTACAAAGTGTTTGAGAATCTTGGGTACATAGTACATATAAGAGATAAGAACATAAATCCAATTTTTCTCCTTTCTAGGATGTAAGCAGAAGATGAAGGACAAATGTCGTGGTGTAGATTATATGATTCCAAAAAATGGGCGAACACACTCTGTTGCATTATTTTTCCAAACCGACGGCTCCATTCTTTTGGCATTAGTGCAATTGCCCTTATCCACAAGTCTTGAAATGCTAAAGCAATTGGAGATATGTGCTCATCATATTCTGTTAACAATTTCAACACACCTTTACATTCAAACCATTGAAAAATTCATACTTTGCTTAAATGATCAAGTAATCCTTATTGATTTCTAGTAGTTCATTTTTGTCTCATTTTTCCTTGATATATATTTAATTTTTAATACTCCCAATATGTTCTTAGAATGCCCCCACTTGCCCACACATCTTTCAAAACTTTTTTTTCATGGGTTCATTTTCAAAACTTCCCAAAAGAATGAATTTTTTATTTTTGTTGAATTTGCAAATGTATCATATGACTTATATTTGTAACAAGGGTTCACATACCTGATCCAAGCAGATGTTTCGTAGTAGTTTGTGCAACTACTTTCTCAACAAAATCCTTAGGGAATTCAAAGCGCGCAAGTTCATTACTGACACGTTTTACCAAATTATCGTGTAGACTTTTGTGTTGCGGATACGCTGCCATTATTACAACTTGGATATCCAGTTGCATTTGAATCAACTCTTCCAAGCAACATTTTTGACTTGCAAGACTTTGATCATCGAAAACGTAAAGCCATGCAAAAAATTCCATTGCAAAGACAAGACGAGAAATTGGGGCATCCGGATAGACTCCTCCAGCTACGTAATGAGGGTTTTCTTGATAGAATAAATATTTGTAACAATAATATAGTCTTAAATATAATCTTGTATTTGCTAGATCTGTAGGTCAGGATGGTGACATGGTCTCGACTCTCACGATCAAAGGAATTGAGTACTGTACCTGCAAGCCGTGAGCAGGAATGTTACTTGTTGCCTAAATCACAGAAGAACTTGCGTTTGAACTGGGAGCTGCTCTCTTGCCGTTAAATCTGCTAAACGATTTCAATTGAGAAGCGCGCGATGAGGAGTTGCACAACGCCAAAGTTTGTAGCAGGTTCCTGCGACGGATGCAAACAGGTAGGCCGTTGATGATCATGGGAGTCCAATGCAGTGGTGCCGCCATCTTGGATGTTGTTGATAGTCTCGAATGCCTTCCAATTTCTTTTGGCGATCAGCAAACTGGTTTGCACTTCCGTTTCGAATCATTTATATCATCCACCATCAAGCCCAAGTCATGGTAGCTGGTGAGGTACTATGAATTTCTGACCAAGTGAAGAGCGTACCGCTTGAATTTATCCAGGCATCTACTTGTATGCATGCGGTCTATTATTACATGCCCAAAGTGTGCATACAAGGACCCAAGAATACTGGTACCTTATGGTCAGTTTTTTGGGCCAAGATGTTTTTTGCCCAAAGGCTGTTAACACTACCTAATTCAAATCCTTTTGTGAACATTCTCTTTTTATTTCAAAAACAAGTTCCCAACTTTGGCCCATTTTAAAACATTTTTGGTGAGAGCGTCGTCCCGGTAGGTTTTGTCTACTGGTTACACATTTAATGGCCCTGCACAAAGACTGTCACCAATTAAGTCGAAATGTGTCTGGGAGGCTTTGCCACTCTTGCTACACTACAAAATTGGAAAAAAAACACTGCTACCTGAAACCTTCTTGAGTGAGGTCCCATAACGGCCACATTAAACAGAGACCCGCATGAAGGTCCACGTGTAGGATATCTATACTATTTAGAAGCAATTTAAATAAAATTTGGGGTTTTTGCCATTGTTGGGCGGTTCTTAGGTTTTAGGGGGAACCTCCTGTTCCGGTTTCAAAACAATTTATGAGGTCGGTTCTGGTCCCGGATCTCTTTCGGGACTCAGCTCTGGATACAGTTTTCTTATGTGAGAGTCGGTTCAGGTTTCAGGTTTTTTTTTTCCCTTTTCATTTCCCAATTCAAGCGGGTTCTCGGTTTTAAGGTAGGTTAGGTTAGGTTTCGGGCGGGGTTCCACAACGCCAAAAATCATTGGA
>Ga0209208_10000283_pt1 | contig 61992 bp, 59 predicted proteins | sample S1TSphfallax_3_FD_187694 | JGI IMG/M metagenome (GOLD analysis project Ga0209208, IMG submission 187694) | Host-associated microbial communities from peat moss isolated from Minnesota, USA - S1T2_Fd - Sphagnum fallax MG (SPAdes) (version 2) | ecosystem: Host-associated > Plants > Peat moss >... | reverse complement strand
CAAGCACGTATCATAGTGTTTCAGGTACAGCAGACCGTTGTACTCATACAAGAACATGATAACTTTCCTAGTTAAACCATTTAAGAAAGCAGTTCAAAACATCCGGGATTCGGCCACCCAGGCAGATCCTCTGCACAAATTACAATTACGGGTATGGCGGTAGCCCGTAGCCCTAGCTACTTCGCGACTTTCACACCTTCATGACACACCTCCCATCACCACTGCCGACCTACTACAGGCGATCAATTTTTGACATGGAGAGTTTTCGACACCTAGTTTGAGCTAACTTGACGTCCTGCAAATTCTCCTTTTTCCTTTTTCTTATTCCTTTGTACATTTTCCAAATCTAAGGTATGTTTATAAATAAAGTTTTGCAGGGTTGCATCAATTACAATTAGTATGAACCCCTTCCTTTAATTACGCCCAGTGATTGGGCAGGCTACTGCCTATTCTGGCTCCCATCTTGACGTCGCCCAGGACCTGGTTGGGAGCCAGAATTCGTTCATACTAATACCCTGTTCGTTCTCTAATAGATTGAAGCCTTCTTGTACTGGTTGGAGCATCGAATTGTCAATGTTATCATTACAGAAGTTCAATAGAATTCTAGAGGATGGGTGTGGCAAAGTCTCCAAGCGTTAATCGTTGTAGAAGCGACAATATTCGTTATGGCCGGGGCTTTAGGATCGTAATAGGGACTTCAGACAGCATTCCATATCAATTTTCTTCGGGAATTCATGAGGAGTGAGTGTACCGAGGAGATGACCACTGGAATGGGGTACTTCGTTCACTCTTTCATGCATCGTCTCCAAGTGGCAGTCTGCTGGATTTGCCAGGAGAGGATTCAAATGAACTGCATGGTCCTGGAAGCTTCTAGGGGTGGGCCTAGCCACAATTTGGTTGTTCAGCTGTACCTGCAACCGATTCGATACCATGCGTGACAAGAACACCTTCAATGAGAACATGGCTCACTTGTTTCGTTGGTTGAAGAAGATCAATTTTGGTACAATATGCAGTGCAAACTAGTGGGCTGCAGAATTATATCATGAGAGACAGATGGATATATTTCCAACCGGTGGACATGAGAACTCACTCTGTGGCCACTTACACCATCTTTTCGTTGCAAATTTCTGCTTGATGAAGCATTAGGGAGACCCTCCCAAGTCGTGTGGCCTCCTACAACTGCAATTCAAGCGTAGAACGAACTCAATAGGAAACATGATGAGTGTTTTACCTTCCTGTTTACCAGTTGACTGTTAGCCCTGCTATCTTGCAATATATTCCCTGCATTTCATTTACCGGATTGGCTTTTCAAACAAGCACTTGCTGCTGGATTAGTTTGTTGCGGGAGCTTGAAGCTTACGAAACCCATGTTTAAGTCTTAAGAACGTAAAAAATTATATGCAAAGCAGATTTTTAGCAAATCGGTTGGAAAGGCATGAAACCTTGAGTACAAAGCAAAAACAGAAAAAGCTCCACTGAGGTTCTCCTTACAGCATGCAGCTCCCCCATTTCTAATGTAAACCGCAACCCCTTCAGATCGTTTAAATGCGTACGAGCAGTCCTCTGTACCAGCTCTGCCTACATCCCTCAAAACATTCAGCGAACTTGTGACTAGATTTGTGAGAAATGAGAAGATTTAGCCGCTCTTTTTAATCATCTCCTAATTCTTTGGTCGTGTGCTGGCAGCTCAGCTTGGTTATAAATAGCTGGTTCAGATTCTCCTGTAGACATCAGTTTAAGAGACACAAGTTCCTCCTTTCCCCGCAAAGAATTGTGTCAGCGACATAGACGGGACACACGCAAGTCTATGGACACACGCAAAGCTCCAGAGAGCCGGAAGTGTGCTGCAGCGAGAGTATTGGGCTACATGAGAGTGCAATGGAAAATTAGAGCCGTGCATTGAAATGGAGTTACAGCCCTAACCAACGACTGGGAGCGTGAACCTAGCAGCTACCCTCAGCGGTTACGGAAATCCAAGTAACTGTCCGTAGCAGAATCATGTCCGTTATGACATCCACCTGAGGTCTATTGTAACCGCAACAGGAATATTGATACAAGGAGATACTGTGTGTAGGGTAAGGCTCGGAGAAGTTTTCGGTCGTACAATTAAATCAAAATGTAATTGATGTAAAAATGTAATTCGCTTTTTTCTTTGTTCTTTTTCCCGGTACCTGGTATCAAGTTATGGGCAGAGGGTTTTTTTTTCCAATTTTGTCAAGTGGACTGGCAGTCATCCACAAGATGAATGAGCCAAACTGGCTAGAGGTTAGGCAGGATAGAAGTATTTTTTCAAATTCCCGCTTTGTACTGGCTACCTCCATAACTGCAGCGTCGAAATGTGATGACTTCTGACAGTTTTGCCTCAAAATATGGCGAATTTTACAACAAATTCGCAAAAAAACTTTGGAGATTTCAAATGTGACTTTTTTTTGTTGCCATGGTGCGAAAATTTGCCAAAAAGAAACCCTGGTTATAAGTCGTACAAGAAATCATTTTGCAATTCAATCTTTTCTTGGTCACTCAATCGTTTTTTTCCTAAATTTGTGGCAATTATCCACAGGAGGAATTAGCCAAATTTGGTTATAGTTCAGAGAGGAAAATTGAAAATTTTAAGAATCCTGCTATATTTATGCAACCTGCTAGAACCTGTTGTCTAAATATGGCAATTTCAGAATTTTTCCCCTCTAAATCTAGCCGCTCGGAGTCCTCTGGGGACTTCACAAAAATCCTTCCTATGAGTTGCACCCTAAACCCTTCACATTTTTGGCTACATGGGTTTAAACCCATTATGAAAACATGTAAAAGCCTTACAGTTTCTGAATCTCCAAAGCCATGATCCTGAGCTCAATTTCTCTTCCCCAGATTTCTCTTCAGAACCACCCTCAACTCATAGTATGAAAATTTACACCTCAAAATTTGGAATTAACCCTTGAAATACATATCATCCCTCCCTTACACAAGTAGGTGAAATTATCCAGACTGCCAACACACCTATCATGGGAGCTGCTATCATGATGGTGTGCTTGCTTGTAGCAAAGCATTCCTGCCTTCTCCATTCTGCCACCAAAAAGGGTCCACATGGACCTAGAGAAACGGTTCACCACTTGCAGGCTTACTAAGGAAACAGAGCACAACTTACAAAGGCTCTCTCAAAAATCAGCTTCCAGGCACAATAGTACAATAGTCAATATACATTCAGTTGAATTTTTCCCACCAGCTAGGCTCTAGGCTAACTTTAGACCTGGTCTAAAATAAGTAACTTAATGTGCAAACAGCCATTCATGAATTGGGTTTTCCTGAGAAAATCATATAGAAATCATGACTAAATGACTCCATTGTAATATCAAACTCTCACATTTCTAGTATTTCAAGGTGGACACAAAGGACTACTAACAGTCTTGGTTAGTTCGTGTACCTTCACCAAATGTGGTGCCCAGCCCTCTGAAGCCACTGTTTGAGCACTAAGTGAATCTCTCAGTAAGCTTGTGATCTCAGGCTGAAACTAGGCAAATAAGCATTTACTATCCTCCTGCACATGGTTCCCTTCACCTAAACTTCCAAGTCCAGTTTCCTGTTGACTGGTCTTCACTTGAAAACCGGTTGCCAACACCCACAAACTCCTTCCAGCATACTTCACTCACTGCACCCTTGAATGCACAACAGTCAGGATTCTATCTCAAAAGCAATTGTTTGACATGTATTTGGAAAAGACATACATGGCAGCAAGAAGCCAGATTTGGAAAGCCAGATTGACACCATTATATGATCCTGTTTAAAGAGATTTCTAGCACCTGCTGAACCATTTTGAGACAAAAGACCACAGGCTGCAGTCAGTCACTATTTACAATTTTGAAACAAAGAGTAATACTGATAAGAAAACAAATTAAGATTATAACTTGTGCATTGGCAGATGCAAGACTGCGATAGCTGATAAATTATCATGCAACCGAATGCCAGTCATTCTGGAATGTGTGAATTGAGTTGAATGCACCAGAAGAATCCTGGAAAATGAAGATTTTGTGAAACACGAAGCCTTAATCTACATTTAGCTGAAGAGATCAGTCCACAAATGTGATCATCTGCTACATTGTTGCCTCTCTCTTCAAGATACTGGGAACATCTGAATTTTTTGATAGAGAGGTGAAAATGGAGTTAAAATTGTGCTGTCCTGTCAATTCTGCAGCTCTAGGACCAAAATGGATCTCCTTACTCAAGTTAAGAGAATGCTAACATGGCAAAAATTAATGGCAATATTGCCAGTGTATTACCATGGCAGTACAAATTTATTAGCAACCACATAGTTACAAGACCAACAGCATTTTCTTGAAACTGACTATGATCCCCACCATTTTCAACATGTCATGCTGCTTATTTGCAAGTGCCTTTTTGCAAATAAGCAGCATACAATCAAGACACTCCATCACTTTACAAAGCAGAAGGGGACATACTCCTGACAGACAAGAAGCAAAACTCAGGCAAACTCACATCTCTATGAGATTGCAGAGAAAACTCCACAATAACACTTCGAAGGGTAACTGGTATATCAGGTTCCAGCAAATTCCAAACTAATATGACAAAGAATGAGTGCAATCATAATCTTACAAGTGTCACTCAAAGTATCAGACCATCAGGCAAACTCACATGCAGATCATTTAAGCTTGAGGTTGTCACACAGGTGACCAAGCTCTGGTCGTGCCTGCATCCAAGCTGCAAAGGCTGCTTCACCTGCAAAAGTGCTGCGTTGAAGAGCCACCCTACTATAGAGGTATGATCTGAAGGCTATGAGATAAAAGTATCTCCTGCAACCCACACATAAGGGTACCAGAAAGAAAGTCAGCAAATTCTGTAAGAAAATGCAAAGTCACCCAAGCTTTTCCATAGTGACAACCTGGGTAAATATGTCCCTTGCATGTATAAAATCTGTCACATGGCAGGAGGGTGTGAAGAGGACGAACCTTAGGGCATTAATGCCACTGTCAAGAAGAATGTATCTCCGTTCTTCATCACTGCTGGCACAGCTGTCAACCTGTTGTTTGTAGTTAAAAATATCATCACGTAGATTTCCTGCTCCTCCACACCTTCTCCCACACCAGAACAGTTTTCTCCACATTATTTCCTCCTCAATGTCACTCATGAATATCAATTTGTAGCCCATCTTGCCCACCAACTTTGTTGATGAGCAATGGATAACTCCAAACTCCTAGAAAGCTGACAGATAGTCTGGGAAAAAACAAGGGCTCATGAAACCACTGTTCTGTCCTTGTTGAGCTCCATAAGAAGAGCTTGTGACATTTTAAAGTGATGCTAAAGACATGCATGCAGAGGTGCAGCACCTTCCTATAAACATTTTGAGCTGGGAGCCATCAGCATGTGTTGCAGGTGCCTATATTGACAGTATACTTGTGATGCAAAATTTGCAATTTTGAAATAGCGTACCGGTCAATGATGATGTCAACTTCAGCTTTCATGGCTGGACCATTGACCAAGACACGAACAAGGCTCAGTATGTCACGATAGTCACCCTGCTGAAAGGCCAGGCTACCAACAACAGGACTAGAAACCACCTGTTGACTGCCAGCCAGCAGAATGGGTTCGAGAATTTCACTTGATTTGTAGGAGGGGTCTGGCAAGCTGGCCAGCTGGATTTCAGCTTGCAGCCTAAGGCAGGTAATGGCCATTGCATATGCTACACCTCCAAAACCAGTATGTGATATAAAGCAATACTCCACCCCGTTGCCTGCCCTGTCCAAAATGAGTACCAATATAGCAAAAGGTTTAGAGTAAAGGTCCTGCTGCACTGCCACAACCAACTAGCACTCATCATGGTATATTTTTCAGTTTGCCACTCATGTCAAACAGGGCACAGCTAAATAATCTCCAATGGATGGCTGCTTGAGCAACACAAGTTTCTTATGCTTCCTTTTGCACATACTATCCTACATCTTTCACTGATGTTCAGAGTCTTCAAAAGTAGCCAATTGAAAGCATGTAAAGGACGAACATTTACTGATCAGCTCCAAATTCATTCAACAGTCTCACAATAAACAATAAGAAGCTTACTCATCCAATCGCCGTTGTACAGCATCAACATCAGAATCCAGTGCAGCCCTCTCCCTGGTGAGGGGGATGCGCTGATAGTCTACATTGTACCCTTCTGCTTTCAGAGCTGCATAGACTTCAGCTGGCGTTTGAACATCAACAGAGGTGACCGACTCCCAGTAGCCAATGATATCTGATTGGCTGCTTATTGGGTTGAGTTCTTCTCGATGGAGCAGCATTCGCCCACCTGAGCGTTCTACTTCTGCCATTATGTCCTCCTTTAACCTGCTCTCCATCTGTTCCACCTGCAGCACAAACAACAGTACATTCAGCATGTTTGCACTGAAGAGACAGAAGTCTAGCAAAAGAGAGTGACAGCTTGACAAAATCTGCAAAAGCTAGAGAGAGACCAATTTTATAAGGCCAAACAAAAGCTAGAAGGCACACCTACAGATTCTGGGAAGGAAAGATAGCACAGCCATTACCACAGGGCCTTTAATTCCAACATGCTTTAATGTGCTAGCAGGCTGATCCACCTCACGCAGAACATATGGATTCCCATGCACATATACCACCACCTCTTCCCGCAAATCTGTCACAACTGCTTTTTTACCACTCACTCCAAATGATGGTTCAGCTTTCAAGTGGGTCAGTACTGCTCTAGCCCCTCCTATGGTAGGTGTGGCCATGCTATGAACTGGGAAACCCTCCACCTGTTGCAACCATTTCACCATATTCAAATAAGAACAATATCCTACCAGTGAGAGCAGCCAAAAGTGATGAGAAAATATCAACATTCAAAGTACAAATAACAAATTGAAATTTAGAGATGAGGCTGACAAGCAGTGTGACTTGGTGAAATTACTAATGCTGGTTTGTCACACCAGCAGTCAGCAAGCAGCTATGCATACCTTGCAGACATGGGGTGCACCATGAATGGGCATATGGTCCGAAGTTGTCTTCTGACCCGGGAAAAAGTACATCTTGAGAATAGTGTGTTTCCCAAGTACTGACCCATTGCGTGCCTTCACAACAGCTTCCATCACAGCATCTGCTTGATTACATTCTCCTGGTGTTTTGAACTCCACCTCCTGCCACCAATGTAAGTGTGTTCCATGCATTTCTTTTAGGAATGATAATTCCATATTTCCCAGCACATAATGATAGTACCACTCAGATTAACTTAAGGAAATGCTTAAACTTGGTACAAGGGTCCTAAAGTAGCAAACCCTCCAAGATGTTCTGAAGATGCTTACTGTCAAACTATTCAGACAAGAGAATCCAGAAACACAGAACTAAAGTTTACAGGGTCACACCACTGATGAGCATGTAAACCTCCACAGTCCTGGAACATGAGAAAGGAGGATGGAGATACATCAGTACATCATCAAGATGCAGACCATGCACAATTTATACATTATCTCCAAGTACAACACATAGGAAGATATGACTAACATTGATAGTGAACACTCGTATGGGTCTCAAGCGCATGCTCCACTTCATCTGCCGCACTTCAGGACGACGATGAAGCCAGATCTTGAAAGGTGTCCCAGAGGAACCCACTTGGCAGTAACCATCAAAAGCATCACTACCCAGGTATGCTGCAAATGCAATGAGCATCATGTACCGTTCCAAGTATTCAATACCACGGTTCAGTGCTGCACGTCGAGCATGATGCTCCAAATTTTGCTGGTTGAATGCCCGCCGATAATGCAGTACAGCTTGCCGCAAATTCTGCATTGCAGCACAATGGTCAATTACAGCATCCAAAGCTTGACGACACTCTGCACCATTTTCAAGAAGCCGTGTTATCTTGCGAACAATGGGTATGTCATCCATCACAAACCCTGCCACAGCCTTTTGGTGCTCCATCTTGCCCCCAAGGGTGGCCACCAGCATATCACCACTCGCCTCTTCCCCGCTGCTTGACCCACTGTCTGCCTCTGCATTGGGTGCTAGGAAGTCAGAGACCCTCAGCATCCTCCCATTCTCACACCGCAGCAGCACCAGGCATGCTATGACCATCCCCGTTGTTGTGCGCCCACGTCCCATCTGTCCAGTAACTCAGAACCCATCAGAGAACTTGTCTTTGCTCCTGAAGAGTAGAACATCCCTCAATTCCATTTCAATGCATCTAGTCAGAGTTCACAAGATACACCTTTGAACTGTCAAAAGCAAGTGGGTGCTATTCGTAAGACTCAGCTTGCCTGACAGTTGAAAACAAAGGCAGTGTCCCTAGGAGCACTTGCAATGCGCGATGCAAGGGTACCAAAATCTGAGCTCTTAGGAGCTTTGCCATCAGTGATAGGCACTCGTGCATACTCGACACAAAAGCCCTCAACTTTCAAGCACTCATAAACCTCCAAGGGTGTCTGGACAGCACCAGGACCAACAGGCTCCCATGCATCAAAGATTTGCCCATCAGAAGTCTCATGATTGACCATGATGGCACCTGCATATCGCTCAGCCTCCCGCAATATGTCATCTTTCAACCGTGCCTCCATTTGCTCCACCCTCTCTTTGTCTATTCCCTACACACTCATGCACAACACAGTAAGCATCAGCAGCACTGAGAATTCAAATAACTCCACTTAAAGCACACCATTCACAAGGGTCTGAGTGAATAAGCAGTTCACTTGACAGATAATTTAGCAGAGGTGCAAAGACTAAACACAACTACATTTACCCCTACCTTCTAACCTCAGAGAGTGCCAACCCCACTTGCTTTTGGGCGAGGCAGAGTTGACATCCAAAAAGGACCATGAAGGCACAGGACACATCTGAGCTTTAAAAGACAAGTCCCCCACCAGCCCTGCAAAATAGCCAGCAGAAATGCAGGAAGGTGGATATGGTGCAGCCTACTGTGTATTCCAGCATGTTTTTATATGGCCGCTCAACTTCCCGCAGAACAAAAGGCTTGCCATTGATATACACAACAGGTTCCTCCCTCATATTGTGCCACAGTACTGGTCGCCCGTCGCTGCCATCACCAACACGCTGCAGAACTGCACGAATACCTTTGATTGTGGGATTGGCAACTCCATAGACAGGAAACCCTCCCACCTCCCTGAAGTTGGGGGCCCCATCTACCCGCTCTGGAAGGTACATACTTTGACAGCCAGGGCAGTGGTCACTCTTCAATACCGTGTGCCGTCCCAATACTTCTCCACTTCTGGATGCCACTACATTTTCCATCTTAGTTGGTTGCCCATTCCCAAATTCCAGGGACTTCTTGATGCTTCCTGATGTACTGCTCTGATAGCCAAGTGCACCCATTGGATCCCGCCTCAACAACCTAATAATTTGCATATGCAGAAACATGTCAGAACACGAGCCAACTGTACGGGTCATCAGAGGAGGATACAACTAAAGTGATCAAGTAGCTTCATGGAAAGTTGGAAACACACAGTGGAAGGACCGACCTGCGAAGAATACTGTAGAGCTCAGGTCGTGCATGCATCCACTGCTGAAAGCCACCTGGGCCAGGTGGGTGCAGAAATACCAAGGAGGACTTATCAGTATGTATGTAGACTGCAAAGCAGATGAGGAAGTAGTATCGTTCTAAGTACTCAACAAAAAAGGACAGTGCTGCTTCTCGCTTTTTCTCATCTGCCTGTCTTTGAATGCTGTTGCGATAACCTGCAATCGCCTCTCTCAAATTCTACACATCAAACACCAGGTTCAATGATATATTGCAAACAAGCAATTGCACGACCTGCAGTATGTATTATAAAGGTCTAATCCCACTGAGTCCAGAATGCTCCATGGCTAGGACTAAACCCATTCACATCATCCTCAAGTGCATGCCAGTTCCAGCATATTATTAGGTTTCATGAAGGCAAATAGAGGAGATTCAACACCAATTCCATTGCAAACCATGCAAGTACCTGCATCGCTGAGCACTTGTCAATGACTTTGTCAACCTGTCTTTTGCTCTCCACACCTCCCTGCAACCAGAAATAGTTCAACCCATCAGTGCATGTGTACACATCCATGAGGAGATTCATTGATAAAGACTAACAAAGTATGATGTCTATCTCCCTACAGAGGCCCCAAAAAGGGGAGGCACCAACATAACTCCCACCAGACTGCAGACTACATGTACCATCCTGCACACATTACACTGAGATGTCCTGGTTTGCGTTCCAGGTGGATGTTACCAGAAAGTTAACCAAATGCACTGCCAGCAATTGTTCTTCTGGTGTTTCTCTCCACCAGGACTGTATGAAGAATGCAAAAAAAAGGGGAGGTGGGGGTAGAAATGGCTACATATTCTGTGGTGGAAAGCTTACCTCCAATACACGGATGAGACTTCGGATTACAGTATATTCACCTCTTCTTAGAGCTTCTTCAGAGTCTGGCATATCGTAGATGACTTCTTTTGGAGCCTCAAGGATCTGGCCCATTGAGCTTGATCTTGGGAGCCCTGCAGAAATCTCAAAACACAGACTCATCTGAGACAATATCCCATTGTTAAGATCCAGAACTTCATGCTACAGACAAATAGCTTGCCAATTTAAGTACCTGTAGCCCCTATGCGACGAAGATGGATGAGAGTGGCAACAACCATGCCGGTGGTGGTACGACCTCGACCCATCTGACAATTGAACACCAGCCTAGTGTCCACATCAACCTGTGACAACCTCTGAACCTGTAACAGATTGTCATGTCAGGTACAAGCTCTGAAATTCTCAAGGCCTCAGAGATCTGCAGAGTAAAATAAGGGGAATTGGCTGAATCACTGACCAGAAGATCAAAATCTCTTTCCTTTGGGGATTTCTCATCAGTGATGGGTATGCGCTCATAATCAACCTGGAAACCTTCTGCCTGCAAGCTCTCATACACCTGTGAACCAGATGCAACTCTATGAGCTATCCAGAACCAAGATTGTCCCTGTGGTAGTTGACAATGCTTGCAAGAAAGAAGTGCTGTAATTCACCTCAAGAGGAGTTTGCACACAGTCTTGTCCAATCTGCTCCCATTGGTCTATCATCTGACCATCTGGAAGCTCGTCACTCACCATCACCTTGTTCATATACCTGTAATTTCCAACAGGTTCATATCAACTGGAAAGCATTTTAAAGGCCATTCAAAGAACATTCCCAAAGACATCTTGGATACTGTAAGAACAAGCAAGGTAATAATTTCACCGTGCAGCTTCCTGCAAAACATCTTCTTTCAACCGAGCCTCCATCTCCTCCACTCTCTGCCTGTTGATCCCCTATTGGCCCACAAGAACACACCCCTTGCTGTTATCCTTCTCAACAACACTTTGAAAGTGAACCGCCTACAACTCTAAAAAGCTTACCAGAAGGCACAGACTTCTGCAAGCAGCCCCACTGAATACATCAGATTTTTCATTTCCACCTTTCTACTAACAACCAGTCTAAGGACAGAAGAAAACAAATTCAATCAAAACTTGTTCAAATCTGACAAAACTGAATAAATTAAGCAACTCAGAAGAATAAAGGATAGATGTGACTCAATAGAAAATGCTCCATACAAAACATAACCAAGAAAACACAGCTTGTAGGCAAAATTCAAGAAGAAAGAGGAGCAAATGCAGAAGAAGAAAAAGACATGCAGAGAAGAAAAGAAAATAGAATGGAAGACAAAGACAAGGAAAAGAGTGGGATGAACAAAGTAATGCAAAGAGAAAGCACAACCAGCCTTGTAACTTATGGTCAGCTACTGAAAGTTACTAGACAATCCAAAACCTCCAGCATTAACATTACTGAAATGCTGAAAATGTGTCGATACAGTTGCAAATGGGAACACAAGCACATCTGCAAATGTGATGTGTCACTTTCTGCTATGCAGCTGTATTCCAAATGACCATACAACCAACATTTCGTCCTAGGAACTTAGACAAGCTTATGATTATTCTGTGGCAAACCCCAATACTGTGCCAACATAGACTGATATTTGAGAAAGCAGAGGTTTACTAGCCTGACATCTGATGAACTGAATTAGATAATTGGATTGGGACAGACAGAGCTTCATAGCCAAAACCTACAACACGCAGCCCCCACATCAATAGAATTTCAAACCCCTAACCCTAATTGTTGGTGGAAGAGAAATGGTTGGGCTTAACTGTGTACTCCAGGTTTGTGAAAGGTCGTTCCACCTCCCGTAGGACAAAGGGCCGCCCATTGATATACACAACCTACCTCAATTCACACAGAGATCAGTCAATGATATTCACTTTGAACCCATAGTCAAGACCTACAGCAAGATACTGCTCACAAGCTTCACCACAATAAGTAACCATATCAAAGCAGGCAACGTACTCCAAATTCCTCACATACACATGCTGTGGAGACAAAAGAGACTTCATTGTCTACCATGAAAAAACAAAGAAGCATCCGCAAAAAGACGTGGAAAAACATACTGGCTCTTCTCGCAGGTTGTGCCAGAGCACACGCTGGCCACCGTACTTATTGGCTCCAACTAGCTCTAGAACTTTGCGAATTCCATCTGCTGTTGGGATAGCGACTCCATACACAGGCAATGATCCCACCTGCATTTCGAAAGACGACAACCGATTTTACCAAAACGTGTTCCAGAGAATTACACAGGGTGCTGTCATCAAAAGAATCATTGCTTGCAGCAGCAACAGAATGTGCAATTACACACACCGCACTCGGTGAAATTTTTCACGCAAAATGCTCATAGCAAAAGATTATCGAAGCGGCCGTCGATTGGATTAACGACAAACTTCACAATAATGTCCAGACATTTCACAAAACTGCTTCTCTTATTGCCGTGAAAAGCTTTAGACGGCCGAGACCACTGCGGGAAGAGATCTATCAGACAGACACACACACTCAGAGTAGCAATACCACAAAATAATCCGGCAATAAGGAAAAACAGACCAGAAACAAACAGTAGTAGAAATCTACAGAAAAACAAATCGACAGGAGAATCCGAAGCATATCTACCTGACGGTAATTAGGAGCTCCATCGACGTGAGGCAACAGCCGCTTATTTTGGCATCCAGGGAAGTGGTCACTCTTGAGGATAGTCTTCTTGCCCAGCACAGAGCCTCCTCTTGATACGATTACGTCTTCTGGCTCTCTGGACGCTGCCATCCTTGCATGGAACAAAACTTCTTTTTTCTCCTCCTCCTCCTTCTCCTCTTCTTCACATCCTAAGCTCAAATGCTCGCCTCAAAGCAACTCCCTGGATGTTATGCTTCCTAGTGGTCCATTTACACGGACAAAACGTGCCGGATTTCATCCGCCCCGTGCAGACAACTGGAAAGACCAGAAATCTACAGCAAGGGCAAAGGCAAGGCAAGGAACGCAAGGCAAAGTCTTGCTAAGTACTTACTTCCCCAAGTCCTTTTTTGCACTAAGGCGCGCGGTTCATCGTCCTCGGTACTTAGTCCAACCCCCGTTGGGGATTCGCGCCGTACAGGCCGCTCCAAAGTCCTACAGTCTACACATCTGCAATTGGAATTTTTCCAATTCCTTGTTTGGTCAAGTGCAATTCGGCCATGACAGAATGAGCGACTACTTAATATACACACTTTCCGTGTAGGGATAGGTATAACGCCCAAAAGGTGGAGGTATATTCCCAAAATAAAGCTGCATTCACACTTGAGGCGGTAGCCCAGTGCTGCCCAGCATAGCATTTTGGGAATCAATGTCCATGGAAGAAAATTTTGAACCTTATTATGAACTGTAAAGCACCCTCAAGGATTTTTTTTTGGTGGAAAAGGGGTTAATTTACCTCCACAATAGAGAGGGTATACATGTCATTTCAAAGAGGGCTCTTTACGCTTTGTAAAGTTCATGTTATTTACAAGAGAAGTTCATAAAGTCATCGGATTTTACATTTGTCTTGTTTGATCTCGTATTGTCCTCTTTGTTTACAATATGTAAGGTAATGCCCTTGGTCAAAGGCATTACCATAATATCAGTTCTGCAATGCACTATGGCCTCATTCAAACTCTTATTCCAGTAATACCCTCATCCTAGGACCTTACCCTACCAAAACATGCCTTGATCACAAGGCTATAGGAGTGGGATGAATCTCTTGCACTTCAAAGGTCCCTGCCCCCTCCAAAAAAGATGCCACCTTCCTCCTATTTTCTAACAAGAATAGTTGCATCTAGAAGGTGCCCTCCAAATACATTACAATTTCTACAAAAAGCACAAAGTCACCTGCTCACCGGCACAAGAGACTATGTTAACTAACGGATTATGGTCATGAAAAGGGTTGAAATAAAATCAAGAGTGATGGCTCACTGGTATAGCCCCTTCTGGGACTACAAAAGGTCCTGCGTTCTCAGCAGTGTGCAGGTGAAACTCGTGTCAGCCATCTGTCAATAAACTTGACATGGAGGTGCCAACAACGGCTTGTCAGGTCAGGTCTGCTGTTCTGCTTCAAAAGACAAAAAAAAGGGGGGCTTGGAGATTGAAATAATTATGTACCTGTCAAATGATTTGCCTTCTTTAAGCTACCTATGCATGCTCTGCTCACCTGTGGAAGGAAGGATGACATTTCAATTTCTTTAGTATTCAGAACCCTAAACTGGTTTGTGATAGAAAATTAGGCAAATTTTCACATCATATGTAAATGAATGCAGATTTAGACATACAAACTGAATTAAAACTTTGATTAGTGTAAATATCTACCAAGCAAATTGATGAGAAAGCCCAAACTTTTCCTCAAATAAAATAATATAGACATTCCTACAAAAGTCTTGTCCATCAGCAACCAAATAATGGAAGAGTCTTATCGATGGTGAAGCACCCCAATCTCAATTGGTTATGAATGGGAGCACTTTGATTTGATCAACAATAGGAATTCTTGAATCTAATATGCATAAAATAAAGCCCACCACCATGGGCTTTAGTGGAATAAGGGCCTGCATGAAGCCAAGCCAACCATGAGACCAATTCCAATAAAGCCCACAGCCAAGGCCTTTACCAAGGACAAAGACTTACACCAACTGTTGTTTATAAATCTTTTTCTAATGATACCCAACTGGTATACTCTAGTATACCAATCGTACAAACCTACATCAATCTTTGTTTTATTTTATTTTTTCCTTGATACCCAAAAGGTATAATTTACCAAGCGTAAAGACCTCACCAAATTTTATTTTTAATTTTTTTCGCATCATACCCAAGAGATACATGCTGACTATCATAGGGAAAAATTTGTAAAAGGAAAGCAGGAATTTTGAAAAACGATTTTGCTGAAGAAAAGTTTCAAACTGTATCATGCCTGCCCTCCAGCTACACTACAAAAACTGCATTTTACATAATTCATGAAGTTTGAAATTATGAGAGCTTTGAAACACAAAAATAACATAAAAAGGAGACCTCTAACAAACTTAGATATCCAAAACAAATGAAAGATAGATTTAGTGCAATTTGTGCCCAAAGAAGAACCAATATTCATCCCAAACCATGACACAGTATAAACCTTGTTAAAGGATAATATTCTCTTACATAGCTATATTTCTAAGATTGTATGGGTATTAGATCAAAATTCAGAAATTTCCAAATTCAAGACATTCCTAAACCCAAAACTCTAAAACACCATAACTCTTAAGAAACATAACAAATTTGTTCGTGCAACTCCAATTTCTTGATATTATTTTCAAACATGTCCCTTAAACATGTCAAGCTCCAAATTTGAACATAATTTCCCCATTCAAATTGTGTTTTTTAACCTTGAGCTTCAAATCAAATACCATGTGATCAATTAAAGAATGAAAAGGTAATCTTGCAATCTTATTATCACAATTGAACAATGGGACCATGAGCATGGATAGGGTTCCCTTTCTATAGATATGGCATGTAAAAGATGTTCGTAGTTAGAATATGGTCCAACATCATTTGAACATGAATGCAAAGAAAACCCAATCACTCACCAATCAGCATGCCATCACTTTGTTGTGGGAAATGTGATGGAAACACCATACCAGAAGCTCCTGGTTTCCTGTGATATAAGTATCGTTGCACAGCATCACCAATGAGAAAGGCATCAGGTACATTATCACCCTCAGCACAAAAGTTGAGCACACACACCACCTTTAATCCTTCAGCCTGAAGTCATTGACAAAGAATCACAACCATGTAAATTGATATTTGTGGATGTGCATATGTTGGTCAGACCATACTATCAAAGAAGGGGCAATTGTGGTCGGTCATGAAAGGCACAACAAGCAAAGTGGTCCATAGAACTGGTGAGTAAACCATACCCTGCAAGAAGAGAAAATAGAAGCAAATGGAAGCCCCAGGAAGTATATGCATCATCTGTCAAAGTGTATTGTTGGAGACAATTCATTATCCACTATTGGATCTGTTACCGAATGTTGGTCCAAACGCTGCCATGCCTCACCCAATGGCAAGTACTGTTCCAACAGTTTCCATTGCACTTCACAGCACCCATCTGAACCATCTTTGCTAGCTGTTGAGATATATTGAATCTGTGAACTGATAAGCAGGCACAGAACATATTACCAGAAGCAGCTCACTCCTTTACATGCAGAATCACAAAATTCACATGCAAGATCTTTGAATGTCTTCAGAAATAAGAACTTCAGGGCATGAAAATTTTTTAACATACCGGCTGAGAATCTGACAGCTTCTTTGATGTGTCTGGCAGTTTCTGAAGTCTTGTGGGTAGAATGACTATTGACTTTGCAGCTCAATTTCTAAATTCATAACATCTCCAGCATCTTAGATGTTTATATTCAGTCTCTGGTACACACTGTGCAGGCAGGAGGAGAAACAACAAGTGCAAAACAACATGCAGATCCATGTCATGGTGATCACTTGCCAGAATCCAATCCAGAGATTAAAATAACTTCTTTGATCCTCTCGCAGACAACCCAGGCAGCCATATTCTTAGTGTACTTCATCATCACACCCTGCCAAGTTGAAGATGACAAATAAGGAACAGAGATATGTCAGGAATCAGAGATATCTCATGAATGGAGACACAACCACCAGGTAATGGTGAACAGACTCTTGGTCACACTTAACTAACAGACATTTTGTCATACTTTTGTGATGGTTTCACCTGTGACCTATATCCCCTGCCTGAAAAATATAGTAGAATGCTTTGGTTCTAGGAAGCATTCAGTTACACCTGAGTGAAGTTGAGAAAACATAATTGAGAAAAGAGCCAGGAGTTTGAAACCTTAGCAACAGGTGTGTGCTGTTGCACAATGCTGAGACCTTGATCATCATACTCCTAAACTGACACAACACAACCTCGATTTCTGTCACTGGCTTGCAAACCAGATCTGAAAACTTACACAACAATGTTTATATGAATCTGGGAACGATTCTTGAAATTCTTTCAGCAACAATGCTAATGCAATAACAAGAGTCTCTGAAAGTAAGTACAAGTAGCCCTTGATTGCAGACCAGAGAATGTAAGGCTCTCTCACCTTCAAGTGCAACCGTGACTTTCCCCTCTGGTAAATGACCAAAAGGATCCTTTCCAACGCACGGCAAAAAATGAAGTTCCTCCAAACAACCCCACTCTTCGAACTCCGAGTGTGCAGATGAGAAGATCTACTGCAAGCTGACCTGCGTCTATCGATACCGCAGGCTGTAAGAATCCACACAACAAACGAATACCTTGAATCAATCGTTCCGCAAACATCACAAAACTTCTCGATCACGTAAAACATAAAAACACTTCTCGATCTCGTCTAACATGCCCCTAAATGTAGCGAGCTCCAGACAACACATCCTCTGAAACCTTAATCTGAGTGGAAAGCATAGAGAGAAGAGGGGGATGAGCATCAATACCAGCACAAGAATGGAAGCGTTGCGCAGGTGTCCATCGCCTCCAGGCCTCACTAACTCCATCGCTTCTCTCCAAATGGTTCGCCGGTTCCACTGGATGCTCGTGGAACACCGAACAAGCACACACCGGCACGCAAAGAAAATCGAGATGCAGCTTCTCCATGAGATTAGGTTACATACAATTGAATGCCAGCAATAGCAGAAGGAAAAACAAATGAAAGACCTGCTAAGAAATTCTCAGGCTCTCGAAGGAAAATCAAAGTACTTGCACTGGACAACAAAGGGAGCAGGGTAATGGACGATGGAGTTGTTGCGGAGAAAGACTAAAGGATTACGTGAAATTGATGAACAACTTGAAGAGTTAATAAGTCGTGTATGTGCCACCTCGTGGTTAACATGGTCGTCACCTAGCGAGTCTTCTTCTCTAATGAGTATTGTCATCATGTCTTGAATGATTCTTTATATCTTCTCACATCGCTAGTTCTTTCCATTACACCATATTCGTTTTGAATGATCTGAAAATGATAGGCACTAGTTTACATGTGCACAGTACTTCACATCTTTTTTGGCCTCATCTCCTGAATCACAATAGAATCGGCAAGCTTCTCTAAGTTTGGCATCCAAATGCTCCACCTCTCCTACAGGAGCCCCTTTCCCCTTTCATGAATTGCCTCCAACACCTACATGTAATTACGCCATCTCAATGTCCATGTTGCCCCCTCGCCCACTAGTTAAGTCCTCCACCTCAAACACTAATGTTGGGCATGTGTTTTTTGTGTTTTTGTATAACTACATGTCAATCCCCACCATTCAACCGGTCCTCAGTGCAAAACATTATACCACAATTATACACAAAAATGAAAATAGGAACCAAACCATTAACTATTTCTCCTCTAAAAGTAGTAGCTTATTGCATAGTAACTGTCTAATATACCAAAAAATTGCATAGTTTTCCAATACATTGCATACATATGCTACATAATATGGAACATGGAAATGCCCACTAGATATTGAAGTTGTTGTTTTCCTATTGTAAGAGCTATTGTTATGATAGTTTCTAATGCTCTAATGCACAAAGTTGTTCTAAACTAGAAGCTGATTGCCAAATGGTGGTTGTAGAGGTGGACATATAAAACAAAACCAGGTACCATTCTCATTTTTGATACTGAATAGATTTTGGCAAAGGAACTTTAGGTCTTGAACTAATTCTCAAATCACCCAAAAAGGAGTGAAAACATGTGTGCCATTCCTTTCATAGACATGTAATCACAAGACCTAAACCAACCCATCTATCATCAAATTACTCTATGTAGAAAGAGCATATTGTTGAAATTGATGCACATTTGTGATCTAAGGCACACCTACTCTCAATCATGAAACAAAAGGATTCATGTGAGCTCAGGTTCACCTCTAGTCTTCTATTTTGTATGAGCTATTGGAAGAATGAATGTATATGATGTTACTGAAACTTTGTCTTAAGAAAATGGTTAATGTAAGTGGCAGACTAGGCCATGTTATTTTTACCTTCCTTTTTAATGAAAGGGTCACCAACAATTCGTAATTATGGTTGACTCTGGGTCATCTTGCAATATGGAAATCTCAACCTCAAATTTGGCATTAGGTGTTGGGTCTGTTCCACCTTAGGATTTGTGACACCAAAATTTTAGTTATGGTGAGGTTTAATGGCCATTGCACAGATTGATGAATTATTCTTAACTTCTGTGCAGTATTGTTATATGGCAATGGAATTGCACATTAACCATCATTGTCGCTCAAATATGCTCTTTTGGAGAGACCAGCAAGTACAATACGAAAAACATTATTAGAAAACAGGAATGGTCTCTTCTTCATATGCAAAATCAAAACCTTACAATGGCATACATATTCACCACTTAATTCATTGCAAACTAGTAGCAATAATGGTTAGTTTCCAATTTTGATATTAAGTTAACTGATTAAGTTTGTTCATGTCTAAAGCTGATTGCTACGAAAAAAGCAAGCAATCAAGGTTTCTTTGTGAATAGATTGTCGATGTAGTTTTCTGTTTTCGACTTTGTTATCATACAGCTTGCTGAGCAATTATTGTATGACTATTGTTTTGCAAGGATAGGGTCTGCAAAACAAGTCTGAAAGTGAAAACAGATGCATTTGTGAGCAACTATGAGAATGATGTTAGAAATGGGACATGGAAAGGAGGGTTTCCAGCCAAGAACCTTCACCATCTCCAAAATTGCAGTCAATGGGTATGTCAGTGCAGTGGCTACTGAATCTCTCAATCAGACCAGAAGGATACAGAATCCAGGTGAACAGCTTCTTCCATGGCTAAAGACGAACAAACATGACTGACAGCAAAGGCAATGACACCACAGAACAAGGTGCTGATACAGAGGTATGGCTTGTATTATCCAGGAGCACCATCTGGTAAGTCCAGGGGCAAGTGCAATGAGTCAGCATTTTAGATCATATGTTGACAAGGTGGATTCACATAGTTGTTTGCACTGTTATTGAGGAAAAGGAACAACTTACAATACAAACCTTTTGCTTCTTATGAGTCTTTCCTGTGGAAAATATTGTGAACTTGATACCATTACTCTCGTCATCAAAATCACCTGAATTTTGCAGGAAGATGGTCAACAAACCTTCCATATAATGGCAGATAAGTTCTGCAGGTTTCTGGTTCAAACAACTGCGACCTTTCTCAGCCAAATTGTTCAATATGATGTTTCCTATTGTCAAACTGGGATATGTTCAATAGCAGAAACCATACCTGTGCAGAAGATTACAAATATGATGTATTGTGTGAAAACATTTCAATTTGTCAATTAACATCCAAAAGAAGTTTGGTTCGATCTAATAAAGTTTAAAACAATGCATGTTTTTGTTTTGTATTCTTCTACAAACAATGATGTTGACTAAAGCTTTAAACCCATTACTCTTTCTCTTTGTGTTCTTTTGCTTTTACTTCGGCAAACTTCTCATCCCATTGCTCCAACTCTTCACGGGCAACATCTTCACCTGTCATAGAATTCTCTTCTTCATCATCTTCTTTCTTGGCCCTTTTAATATCCTGCACAAACACATGCCACATTTATTATCTAAAATATGCTTAAAACCCTCACCTGCACATTCTACATAATGACTTTGTTCTGTGTGTTGTCCTGCATATGCACACCTCCACATTAAAAATTGGTCTGCAAGTTTTCCCAGAAAAATGTGATGTGAATGATTATGTTTTGTAAAGCTTCTGGAATGTTTTCGAGCTTCACAATCATTCATGATTAAGAAAGGAAATCAAAACAGGTCAGGAGAGGTTGCAACTTACAGTTCTGACAGCCAAATTCTGCAGTCGAAGCAACAATGTATCAGCATGTTCCTTCATCTGCTTAACTTGATTACGCTCAAATAGTACCTTGGATATATTTAGTCCTTGTCCTCCTTCATTATTAACACTGATGTCAAGCTGTCAAAACCCCCCACATCCACTGAAAGTTGAGAGAGGGGCCTGAGCAACAAAGCCCACTATTTGAAGCACAGCAAGAACCAGACATGTGAAGTCTCTTAAATGGTAGTTTTGGCCCCTGACATCCATCTTCAATTGAATGTTTTGTCAGAAAAAGCATCTGTAGCCTAGCTTATTGAATCTGTGACTGTGAACACCATACATAAGAAACTATTTTAAAAGCTGGACAATTTGTCAATAAAGCTACCATAATCCTCCATATAGGCTCAGTGCAGAAAGCTTGCTTCTTGAAGCAACAATACACCTTACATGACCAGAGCTTCACTACTGTACTGATGGGCCTGAAGAAATTGAAACAAGCCAGCTAACTGTGTCTACAATTATGCAATTAAGTTACATCAAGAAAATAACTGGAATCTACCTGTCTCAAGTTTTGAGTGGCCTTGCACCCCAGTTCATCACAGAACCATTGAGAATGTGCGCTTAGAACACAAAGGACTGAATGTGCAAAGACATTGGTTCACAAGAGAAAGGAGACAGAATCACCTGAACATGAATGATACAGGCAAGCACACTTGCAAGTGGAAGCCAACTATCCTCAGGTGATATGGACAATCCTGTCCTGCAAGATGTCATCAGGCAATATAACATACATCTCACAAAGCTCCAATATTGAAATATTGCATTAAACATACAAATATTTAAAGTAAAACTTCAATCCTCACTCCAGTGCTTGAGGAATATATATGCTACCAAGATCTATACCTGAAAACGAGAATCTTGCAGTCTTAGGTTGATTGCTAGGTTTTACAGAAGACCAGAGCAAACTTTAGATAAGAGCTTTACAATCCTTAGTAGAACATGAGCAAAGAGCAAGGCTACATACCGTAAGTAGGGTGCCAAGTATACTATGGCATAGACCAGATACCGTTGTTTGCTTGTATCAAGCCAAGCAAATACCCAGGTCTGCCTCCAGCACACCCAAAACTAATCAGTGTGGAAGAGTTCACTCAAAGTTCTTCAATAGGCATCCTAAAACTACACAAATCCCAAACTGATATGCAAGCAAATAATGAAGAGAGATCAAGTGGAAGAAGGTAGAGCATGAAAGGAAGTAGGAGAAACAAAGCAAGTGTCAACTGCAAAGTAAATATTCTTCATGAAGGAACATACCAGCCAATTGAATAAAGGGATGAAGCTGATGACACCCATTGCTGCATATCTGACATCATCAGCTCCCAGTGCAGATGATCCTTTCTTGCTCTCATCCCTTTCAACATTGACAGGAAGAACCAATGTGCTCATCAGGGCAGCTGTAATGGCGATAGCAAATGGTGCATCATCCTCTAATCCTGCTCGACACTTGCCCTGCTCCTTGTAATCTAAGGTCTGCACAGCAATGAAGTCAATAGCACTCCCCTGAGTCAATTTGATAAAAACAAAGTGTTCTCATGTCAACAGAGTGACATGCAAAGTCAGATAACAATCTGCAGATTTCAACTCATGCAGCTGCAGAATCCATCATGATAATGAAAAGACCTGACACTTCAAACAATAAAGCATCATTGGATATAGCCAGATCCTTTATTAACTTTAGACACCTTTTGTTGAACAATCCTAACAATTAAGTTTTGACCAAGATTGCCAGGCAGACCTTGTAGTACTGCTTTCTAACCTATATGCTTAGCTGGAGGAAGGAATCAAGAGTTTCCAGCAAACTTCAGAAGAAACTGTAATATAGAGATAGGTCCTACTGAAGCCATGGTGATTCAAAACAAAGACTAATACCACAGGATTCATCTCAACCAAGTGTCTAAAACCATCAAGGACAATTTGAAGGGAGGGGATTTGGAAGACTGCTCAAAACAGCTAAGTCTTCAGAAAAGTGGACGCATTTCTCAAGACAGATTTCCCATTAAAGGTCCCGAATTCATATTTCAGATGTCCCTAATCTCGACAGATTTCAACCCCAAGAGGAGTTGCAGCTTTCAAGCCGTATTTGAAAGAACAATGCCCTTGATTGCTCGAAGAATGCTCCTGGTACCGCACAAAACAAACACAGTATTGTTTGATCTGCATATGCAAATTGCAGACCCAATCCGGTGCTTCCATGACTCCTCCCCAACTGGCAGAACCCGCACAATTCATCCCTCTTAAGAAACTTCAGTGAGTCTCTCCCCTGGGGATGAAGAAGAGAAATTGCAAAGCCAAAAGGAGCAAGCAAGGCAATTATACAACGAACCTTACAGAACTTCTTCGTCTTCAAAAACCGAGTTCGCAACAACACCCCAGAACGCAACAAAGAGCTATGCCGCAAACTGCAATTCCTCCCAGATAAAGCGATTGCGCTGAAGCCCGGGCTGGAACACAAGGTGACCACCATGCTGCTTCAAAACCTCCAAGATTTGCTCACACCCCACCCCTCCTCCTTCACTGCCGTACAATCAATCGAGAAGAAAGACTGGTTGTTGCGCCGACCTATTATGCCATTCAGAATTCTCATACGGAACGGATCCACACACAGACAAAGATAACAAAAGTTAGAACAAAAATACCGGCTGAACTTTCGGTCGGCGCTTGAGAGAATATCCAGAGCACGCAGTGCCTGATTGGGGTTTTGTTCCCTCTACGATTATTGCCTGCCGCCATCTGGCGACAACGTAAGGATCTCCTGCAAATTGCAATTGATCACCGGACACCTGATGTCTGGATTCAATTCCGCTGTTTGTGATGCTGTTCCAGCCAACAAACGCGCTAATGGACAATCGATCTTGCAAGATTTTCACAGTCCAAAAATCCAAGTTTGCTTCTTGCTACACATCAATTTCCTTGTTTCGGACAGTTGAGATATGGGCTGAATCACTATAGGCTCCATTCGCAGTTCACAGAACTTCTCCAACTTTCTTATGGACGATCAATTTTGTAATCACACTCCAAAAATACAATTTTGCTTGTATGGTCACGTCAATTTCCCTTGTTGTGATTCTCCAGGACATAGTCATATTATGGTGCGAATCACTAGAAGCTCCATTCGCAAGTTCACAGGACTTGTCCAACAGAACAAAATCTGCAGTTCTTCTTCACCAGCAAGCCGCACACCAACAGTTGCAGCAAACAACACAGAGCAACAACAATTAAACTTTAGAGCTGTGTATAATAATTTCAGCTCATTTCGCAGTAGTGTTGATTCGAATTGCTAACCAGATTTCCACAATGATGTACTCATCTGGTTAATATGATAATTGATCATATTCATGGCACCATCCCTGGAGCCTGAATTATTGTTTTGGCCATCGTTTAGCCTCTTCATATTTACCATATTACCAAACACCTATAGTGGAATTGCTTGAGTCATTTAAGCCGAGCATACAGCTAACACAGATGCAACTGACCACAATGTCTTGTGAGGAGCAAAGAGGCACTTAACTTTTAGGTGGGGCTACATTCATAACATTCTCTCCCAGCAGTGGGTAGATAACAATGAGAAACTTCACAGAGGTAATTCGTGAATCCACACAAGAATTCTCTGAAATGGCCCAATATTCAAGTCCAAAAGCAAACTGACAACTCTGAATCAGTACTCTATTGCAGGCAGGAGTATCCTAATGTACGAAAAAACCTAGGAAATGTTGTTATAGTCTCAAATTCCACTCAATTTTCAGAATAACTCCATACAGAAAGACACACTAGACCTAAGTGGTACCAATCGTAGAGGCAAGAAATCAAAACTACAAGTATACTCCACTGCCACTTTTTCAGAGGTACCATGTCTGATTACCCATCTGATAGTAGTGTCCAACTACAGTGGTGGAATGATACCACTAGACATGCTACAAACAAAACAAACTTGATGTAGTTATTGACAAGACAGACTACTAACATCACCAATAATCTACTAGCATCACCAATAATCCATGCAAGAACAAACACCATCCTCAAAGTGATGAAAGCAATTGGGATCCCTCATCATGATTGTTCTCCCAAACATTTTTGAAATGAACTTTGTGGAACAAACAATCTTCACAAACCCACAAGATTTCTATTAATCAGAGTGGAGTACCAGAAGTTCTGCTGATAAGCCTGAATGCAATAGCCAGTTTCTCAGCATGGTGGCAAATGAAACACCTTTTCTTCTTCCACATCATACAGCAATAATTTAGTATGTGGCAGATACCCTCAATCAGACATGAGCCTTGACAATCTCTTCAGTTCTGTGCAGATTTTAATCATCTGAGGGTGGTCTTGATCATCTACTACAAATGTATGCACTATGCACCTCATTCTTCACTTCAATCCAGGTGCAACCAGTTTCTTCACACCTCTGTCCTTTCTCTGCCATTCAAACATTTGCACAGAGACACCCATTGCCAGCAGCAGCATAGATGTTTGATAGCAGCACATAACCAGCAGCATTTTCAGGCTGGAATGAGAATTCGTTTAGCAACACGTTCCCCCATCTCCACATTACCATGAATTCTGCAAGCTCCAAGCAAAGCCCCCCATGCAGCCACCTCTGGTCTACAGGGCATTGCCTTTATCATATTCTCTGCCTCCTCTAGACGGCCAGCACGGCCAAGAAGGTCAACCATGCAGATGTTATGTTCCAATTTTGCAGAAATCATGTGAACTGTGGTCATTGAGGCATAACAGCGCATGCCTTCATCCACCAAACCTGCATGGCTACAAGATGACAGAAGACAAACAAAAATGATATCATCTGGCTGTACACCTTCTTCACACATCTGTTCAAAGTGCTTCCTTACCATGCCCATGCATGGCACATCCTCCAAGTATGGCATTCCAAGAGACCACATTTCGAGATGGCATCCTGCGGAACACTCTCCAAGCATCCTCCATGGTCCCACATTTTGTATACATGTCCACCAAGCTACTCCCCACAAAGACATCTGAATCCCATCCTCTTTCAATGATCTGCTCATGAGCACACCTGCCTTCTTCAAGTGCAACCACACTGGCACATGCATTCAGTACCCCAACAAAAGTAACAGAGTTTGGTTGCACACCTTCCTGTTGCATTTGTTGAAATAGTTCCAGTGCCTTCCGCCCTTTCCCGCATTTCACATGTCCCAATATCATGGCAGTCCAAGTCAACACATTTCGAGATGGCATCTTGTTGAATACACTCCAAGCATCCTCCATGCTCCCACACTTCGCATACATGTCCACCAAGCTACTCCCCACAAAGACATCTGAATCCCATCCTCTTTCAATGATCTGCTCATGAGCAAACCTGCCATCTTCAAGCACAACCACACTGGCACATGCATTCAGCACCCCCACAAAAGTAACAGAGTCTGGTTGGACACCCTCCTGTTGCATTTGTTGAAATAGTTCCAGTGCCTTCTGCCCTTGCCCACATTTCACATGTCCCAATACCATGGCATTCCAAGTAACCACATCTCGATATGGCATCTTGTTGAACACACTCCAGGCATCCTCAATGCTCCCACATTTTGCATACATGTCCACCAAGCTACTCCCCACAAAGACATCAGACTCCAAACCACTTTGAAGGATCTGCTGATGAACACACCTGCCCTGTTCAAGCGCAACCACACTGGCACATGCATTCAGCACCCCCACAAAAGTAACAGAGTCTGGCTGCACACCTGCATGCTGCATTTGTTGAAATAGTTCCAGTGCCTTCTGCCCTTGCCCACATTTCACATGTCCTGATATCATGGTGGTCCAAGTGACCACATCTTGAGATGGCATCTTGTTGAAGACTCTCCCAGCATCCTCTATGCTCCCACATTTTACATACATGCCAACCAAGCCATTGTGGACAAAGACATCAGACTCATAACCACTTTGAATGATCTGTTCATGAAAATTCCTGCCAACTTCAAGTGCTCCTAAACCAGCACATGCATTAATCACCTGAACAAAAGTGAAATTGTCAGGACTCATTCCTTCTCATTGCATTTGCTGGAAGAGCTGCACTGCCTTCTCAGGTTGCCCATCCTTCACATATTTCATAAGCTTCTTATTCCACGCAAAAATGTTCAATTGCACTGTGCCTGGTGCCATTGCAGCCATCTCTCCTACCAACCATGGTGGGTTTCATTGGTCCTCAAGCCAGAGTGCTTCCCCTGTCTTCTTATGTTTGAAATCTGGGTACCTTGCATTTTCCTACAACCAGAAATCCAGCTCAAGCTGATCAGCTGATGTATTCTCCACATCCCAGGTGTAAATGGTATCATAAGTACAGAGAAAGCTGCACTGAGCTCCTATATTCAGTGAGAGAATTTTGTCACAGCATACTGCATTTACTACATTCTCCACCCTACTCCTATCCCACCAGTACAAGATCTGAAAAAGTTCAGACAATGCCAGAATATCAACCAACAGAGAGCAACAAGATTGACAACAAAAAGAGCTATGGCTCCATTGACATGTGAACTCTGATAGGACTGATTTTCAATTACCTTCTCCAATCTATGATCCCACCATTGTGAAGGATTCAAAAAGAACTCCCGCCACAATTTCTCTCTCTGACCTCCAGGAACTGCAGAAAAGCTTCCCCCATCAAGTCATGTACTTTGATCACGTAGAAGCCACGATTAGGCATTGTATCTCGCATGTAATGTGTCCAATCTTTCAATTTGCTTCGAAATATATCGCCACAATCAGGTCAAGATTTTTCGGCGAACAAAACAAACCTACTGCGAGAAGAAGGCAGTAGAGAGAGAGACGAACAGCACAAGACGGCTTACAACGGCCTTGATCTCTGAGTGGCGCCTTTATTTCTATCGGGCGCGCTCTGGGAAGAAGTGCGGTGTACTGCAAAAGATGTTGATGGGTACAGTGCAGATGGGGGTGCAGACAGACAAGTAGCAGTAAGCTCCTCGTGGTCGGCCTCCCTATTCCCCATGTGGCGGTGGTGGAGCTGTTGTCTTTGTGGTCGAGAAAAGAGTTGCATCCTGCACACGGGAATTGCACTTGCTGCACGGATGACGACGACATTCCTTGGCAAAAACCTTGGCAACTGCTCTCTCGCTCCTCATATTCCAGCACACGAGAAGAACATCCGAAGTAGACCAAATCTTATCCCTCTCGAGCATCCCAAGTCCACCCAAATCCAATCTCTCTCCAACCACCCCCAACTGTGCAAATTCGCAGTCGGCCGATTCCAAATTGAATGTCATCCTGAGCACTTATGTGCTTGCAATTGCTCTAAAACCCTCCAGAACACCGGCAAAGGGGTTCAGCCCGTCATCAATGTCACAAAACCCTAAAATCACCAATGTGATTTGGAGTTTGCAGTCATCTGAAGGTGTATGATTCTTTTGGCATACGTTGTTTGCCTATTCTGTTGTTGATTTCTAGAGCTGAACCAAACTGAATAGTTCAAAGTGTTCATGCTATGTAGACACTATATTGAGTTGGGGCTGCTTGGTGAGGTAATGCACGTATTAAGTTCTGAACCTGAATCATCGCATAGGACATAGATTGTTCAGATGTGCATCTGATAATTGAATTTTGATCACACATGTAATTTCCAGCTCCGGTGTGTCTTCATGGATCTTTGCATTGTCACTCATTGAAGACCTGGATGGTGAGGCACTTGGTATGCTATTCACTGCGATGAAGCTTACTCGTGAGGTCCATGTGGTTCTCCACATCTTAGTTTGCTTCAACCCTGAATTGACAGCCGTGGAAGAATACGACCTCAAAATTAGTGCGACGGACGATCTCCTTCAGATGGCCATACTTGTTTCCCGGGAAATATCTGCAAAACGAAACTACCCAAACCACCGTCACAACAATGGATCGCAAAACTTGCAGCTCTTGATGCAAGAATGAGAAAGCTTGAGGCTACGATAGTCCTGATAACAGAAGGATTTGACAAGAATTAGACGGTATAATGGGTGCATAAACGTTGTTTCAACTCGCTGGTGGGTGGCATTGCGGTCTACGCAGTTCTAAGAGCTGCAATGATCCATCTAGTCGAACTCGGAGCTGAGAGCTGGCCCAATCCGCATCTTCTACGCCTTGCTTCACGAAACAATATTCACCGAAGTGAAGCCATTCTCTCGGTGCCGATGTCACGTAGTATGCTAGCGGTGTCGGTGTGAAGCAGCAAGCTGTCATTCAACTAGAAGGGCGTTGGGCGCATTCCGGCTGTCAGAGCTCCTTTTCACGGCTGAGCCGACGAATTCAAGCGCATGTGCACAGTCCTTCTCTCTCTTTCTCTCTCTTTCTTTCACGTTGCAGGGCAGGCGGGGTGATCTCAGTGCCACAAACCAGAGTTGGCCAGTTGTTATCATAGGTGCAGACGCCGCGTAGTATTGCTAGCGGTATTAGTGCGCTGCAGCAAGGCATGATACAACTAGAGGGCCGTGGGTGCTATCGTGGGTCCCTTTCTCCCTCTCTCATGTCGCAGGGCGGCCGGCCGATCGCAGCAATCAACAGGGCTGGCCACCATTATTTTCTAAACAGTGTTTTGCTTTCACTTTCCGAGAACAGCCTCCTTTTGAGGTACTCACCGCATGAAAAGAATGGGTAGACTATTCTGTATAGGAGAAGGGCCTGATTACGGCCCTTCCGTGATTTGAGATGTGTGCCCAAGGCCCGTAAACTGAGGGAATAGGTCGAAAATCACTGAAGGGCCTGTGCTCGGATCCTTCTCTCGGAGCTTTTCACTTTTCAGAAATAGTGACAGGCTGGCTGGTACCATCCCGCTGGTCAGAAGATTCCAGTACAGCCTGGCTGGTACCTTCAACAGCAGAAGATCCTGCTTGCTGAAAACAGGTTTCTTCATGTAAGGGAGCTGAAAATACAGAAGAAAAATCCAGGCAGTGCTTTACGGATTTGGAAACCGGCAGCTGTGATTTCATTTGGGAGGAGAGTTGGCACTTGGCACCTAAGGGCCCATTTGTACGTGTTTGAGGAACAGTGTTTGAGGAACCTTGCAGGTAAAGTGCCATTTATCTGTTGTGGCAGAAACTTTATTGAGCGTAAGGCACCACCCTCCATATACCTAGACTAGAAAATTCTACAGGTTCTTTACCCCAAAAATTTGTTTTGGGTGCAAATTGAAAGACCAGCTGAATTTTGCAATTTTTTTTGGTTCACAGCAGCAACTACTTCAATAGAGTGATGAGCCACCTGTTTCAATGGGGTGTCCAATATTGCACAGGCCAGAAGATTGCCAGAATTGTTAACTTAATTCATGACTACCTGAGTACCTTGGTGGCTTCAGCACAAATTATATAGTTTTAGACATGCCAAAATTTACCTTAAAAAACTTTTCTCAAAAGAGGAAAATTAAGAACTTTTTGGAATACTCCAGAACAATCTGTTTTTCAAAATGAAACCTTCAAAATTATTAATCATTTGACAGACATGTGCCAAAGGCAAGTTTTTTAAGCAACCCACCTCCTACTTCTGAGGTCAAAAAAATTTAAGACATACATTGATTGCAATCCTTGAAGAGGACGGGCATGGAAGGAATGTGGTGAGTTCATTGTGCACAGAGAGTCAACAGAATGAGGCATAAGTCAAAGGAATTCAAGCCTCGCCATGGCCCAGGATCATCAAACACAACTTACTTTCTGGAAACGAGCACTCATAGCCAAAGTTGTGAAACCATGTTACAGATAAAGAAGCTAAAGACTAGTTTCAATGATGCATGCAACCAGCCTCTGGTGATTGTTGGATCATCATAAGATTCTAGCAAAGCACTGTGAAGTGCCCTACCAGGAGTGCCCCTCGACTCAGTACTCAAGCACAACAGAGACCTTGTCAAGTGAGCATTTCCTGGAGGCAGAACAGCTCACCAAAATGGCTGGCTGGAAAATTAACCTCCTCAAAGATGCTCAAACTTGATGTGCATGGAAAATTGAATGAAACAAGAAGAAACGAGACTGTGGACTGAGAAGACATTTCCTTAAATGCCTATGGATTTCAAGAGTATCCAAGCCTAATTGACTACAAAACCTGCTTTCATGTCTAGATTAAGATCAGTTCAGGGTTTAAATCTGGACAGCAACAGAACTATACTCCAATGGCATCAAAGAAACAGGAGGTTACAACTGGTGGTGACAGATGAAAAGCCATCAAGTGATGGCCCTAGAGTAAAACACAAGTTGAGAGCACAACATTTCAACACAGGCATAACTTCTTCCAATCAGGAGGGAATTGTGAGACAAGTATGAAGACACAAGAGTTATATAGCATGGACTGAATGTACAGGTTGTGTGGTGTACCAAATGAAACAGCCAAACTCTAGAAAGTCACCATGTAATGTCCTTATAGACAAGTACCTCTTGTTGCACACATTATTTCCTCCACTGTGCAAGGGCTTCTGAGATCTCCTAGGAGCCATCAATCCAGAGCTTATCAAGAAATTGCTGTGCTGACATTTTTCCAGCAAAGCATCCAGCCAACTGAGCTTGTCAACAGGAAGTCACAAGTATGGTGATGCCCCCTGCATATTTGTGTATGGGTTGTAGTAGGAGGGAACTAAGCCCCACCATTGATGCGCTCACACTCATCAATCCAGTCACTGTAACTGAAACACAATTCAAATAAAAACCAGAGTAAGAAAAAATGCAGATGACATAAAATGTGCCTGTTTGTCTTAGCTTGTACTTGTTTACTCAAAACCACACATAGTAAGAAGACCTCACAATTTTTTATTAAAAACCAAAAAAAGAGTGAGGACAAAATTAACCAGCTGATGCAATGAGCAGGAGCAAAACATATCAAAGAAGCAGGGGCCAGATTTTTACACATCAATTGGGTCGCTCAATGCTGAAAACCAGCACAACACCCACACACACACACACCACAATCAGGGAGACATTCTCATGGAGGGGTTGCCCATGAGCACAAAGATAATTCTTGACCTCTATAAATGGACAGCATAATAGTTATCTGCTTCACAACTCAACCAAGGAAAACAAAGAAGAAAAAACCTGCCCTGAACTAATTGTAAATTGACAATATGTCTAACTTTTGCCAACTTCTTATTGACACACAGCAGTAGTCCAAGCATTACCATCAATGGGTGTACTGAATTTTTCCTGGCATATTCTGCATGATGCCTCTCCAATTTGGTTCTTCCGGTCCCTGCAAAAGAGTAACATGTCCCACATGTGACTCCCACATTTTCCTTTGCTTTTGTAAAAGTTCTGATCAAGCTCCAGAACTCCAGTATCCCAATTTTGAAGCCTAAATTTTGCACTTGCAATTGCCATTCATCTATACTCGAAAAACATCAGGGAGAAAGCCACATGAAGCATCTTCTTCCAAGTGTGAGTCACAACTCTTTAACATCTCTCCGATGTGTGGGGTACATAAAAACAGGCATGTTAGTCAGTGATACTACTGCAAAACAACTCCATGATTGTCCCTGAAATCAAAGTAAGAAAGTTGGAACAATCTCAATAGCTTCAATCTTGCACATACAAAGACCAAGAGAAACATCATGTGTGAAAGAAACAGAGCAAATTGTCAGATCATCTCCAAGCAGTCTTCATCCCTCCCATCAGAATCCATGGCCAGACAGAACTACCCTACTCCTCTCACATGGAATACATCTAAGAATAGTGTATCCTAGAACCAAGTCCTCCAACTTAGAACCCTAGTTCGAGTCAAAAACGTTGGGAATCCCAATTTTGATGCAACACTGTCGAAGGACAAAAAAGAAGCCTTGAAGGAAGGGTTCACAGTTTCATATTTTCATGGACTACACACACAGAGAATCCGGAAAAACCAAAAATTGGGGTTTTGGAAAGAAGCAAAAAAAAACTACATGCGGCATTCGACGCTGTTGTCATGATTGCAAAAGGGGCAGCTGAAAACAGTTGCCAGCTTCTCCTGACTCTTCTTGGGTGGAGGTTTGGCTGCGGACTTCCTCTTGCCCATAATAGCGAGGCGGAGTAGGAAGCAAAGACAGAAAGACTGGAGTGCAAACTAGGGGCAACAGTAACCGATATCGCGCGAGAAGAGATACCCGAAAACAGGAGAAATGGCTGAAGGGAAGAAGATGGGAAAACGAACAAATAGAGAAGAGAGTGGGTGCGACGCTCGACACAAAATAGACGATGGGACTTGTTCGCTGGTCTGGCGGGTGTTGTTGGGATTCGAACCAACCGCCTTCCTCTTCTTTTCTGCAACCCCAGTTCACATTCTGCACCTACCCCGACGGTGAGCACTGAGCACGTCGCACGTGGTGCTGGATTCCAAACCTGGCCTCCGGAATCGTCCCCCGGATCTCCAAACCAAGGAATTTAGGGTTTTGCGTGGAGAGGGATCTGTAGGTGCGGGGTACCAAGGGAATATCGGACCGTCAACTCTTTGTTTCGGTGTTGTGCGGGTATCCGATAATGGCATCAAACCCCCGCCAAGTATCAGGGAGGTTCTTTTGTCTCAAACCAGAACAAGGGGTTATTCACAAAACCAAATATCTGCACAACTTTGGTCTTGATCATCAAGAATTTTGGAGAACTTTCTGTATCATAAAGAATTTTGGAGAACTTTTCTTTTGTGTTTTGAGTGTATTCCTTATTCCAAGAGGCTTCGTGGTCATGTGTTCAAGTAGAATGATCCATCATATAGTGTAACATCCTTGTTAGACTGCCAGAGGGCTTTCACACTCCGTTGACACCTTAGATTCAGGAGAAATTCAAATTTTGTTATGAAGCTTGGTAATGCACCTACCTTAATTACATGGGCAGGCTCACATATTCTCGCCCTATTCACTTGGGGCTACTGCCCTCATTTGTAAAGCTCAAATATGAGAAGCCCTTCACATGAGATCACCCTTAATTTTCACAACTTTTCACACCAGTTGGTTTTCACTTTCATGCCCTTCAGTTTTCAAAACTTTCCAAAATTCTTTATGAAGGGTAAAGATTAAAAGGGCCCACATGCAGGGCTACAGAGGTCACTGAGAGGTTCTTTCCCCCCTCACTCATATGGCTCAAACCTGTGGAGTCCCCTAGTGTGGGTGTCTTAGCCTTCACATCAAGCTCACTGCAAGGTATAAAATTGAAGACATAGAGGTGGTATAAAAATTGTGGAGCAGCACAGGCAAAGAACAAGCCAATCCAATAGGGTTTGGTTACAAGACCTGGTCCAACTGAAATTGTCACATGGTTTCCCAAAGAACAGAATGTCCATTAAACATTTAGTCCAATTATTAGAAAAAATATTAGAAAGATGCTTGGAGATTTTTGCTTGCTCCAAATGAAACAAGCTGTACAAGTACATTTCTTAGTGTCAAGTGACACAAATACCATATTAACACACAAACAAGAGTACAGTTTCACGTTACAAAATAATGAAACCTTAAATCTCAACTCTGTTATAGTACCCCACAGGGGGGTCACAGATAAGGAAGCATGAGTACCTTGCTGCTTTGTGAAGTCTGCAAAGTTCTCCAAGGATTCATGACAGCATCCAAAAAAAATCTCGATGCACAATTGAATTTCTCTTGCACAGTCCCACAAATGTGCACAAGCCAATCATGGCAACCATATGTCAAGCCATCACAATATCAGACTGGAATCCATCCACAGTATTAACTTCCACACAAATGTCTGCACTTGAAATGTGAACATGCTCAATTGTAGCATTTATACCAGAAAAGCAGCATCGTGTGTCAGCAAATTCCAACCTCTTTCTCTAACCACTTCTCTTTGCAAATAAATCTCTACTCTTTCAGACACTAGATGAGCACCAATAAGAAATCAGGTGAAATGGAAAAGGGTCCAGGTGTATCTAATATTGCTCAAAAACCAACTACCTACCTATCAATTTCACTGCATTGTAGGAAACTGAATGTCACACAATTGCTACACAAGTCTCCTGCTCAGTCCTCAAAAAGTCCATTCTGACAACTTCCCATGTAACCCCTAAACTTATGCCCTTGCAAGCAGTGAAGGGGAAATCCGCCACAGAAATGCCTAGAACACCCCCTCTCCCCTGCATGAATTGTCCCAGCACTAAGTACTGATATCTTAGTCAAGCTTCACAGAGGAAAACAGGTAGTGCACAAAGTAGAATGAGGAAAGGAACCCTATAGTGCCTGTTGCAAACATGATGGCAATGACCATAAGAATGGAATAGCCAGTGTAGAGGACAGCTGAAACTGGTCCATTCAAGCCATGCAGATCAAACACAAGGTAGTTGATGGAGTACAAGAAAACATATAATGCCACAGAGCCTGAAGCAAAAAAAGCCTTCCACCACCAGCAATAATCCTCAATGCACAGATGCATGTATGTCAGCACCACTGACACCTCAGCACACACAATGACCAGCAACACCAACACCACAAACAAAAACCCAAACACATAATACACTCGCCCCATCCAGATACTTGACATGATGAAAAACAGCTCAATGAACAGGGTTCCAAAGGGTAGAGTGCCAGCACCCAAGACCAACAGCCAAGAGGGGTACTTCTGTGCAGGGATTTCACGAGGGATCTGGTTAGTGCGTACTGGGAATTGGATCTGCTCTGCCCGCACTCCCAGATAGCCCCCCAACAATGTCAATGGAACAGAGATTCCAAACCACAAAAGCAGCAGGATGAAGAAAAGGTAAAGGGGGATGGCACCAGTGCTGTCATTTGCCCATAGAATCAAATCGAGCACAGTCAGAATGGTGAAGGCAATGCCAGGGAAGAAGCATGCCACTTTCCATGAGATGGATCTCCAACCTGCAGTAGTTCCTTTCAGGGCACGCCACATCCTTGCAGCTACATAGCCAGCAGCAATACCCAGGAAGAGATACAACAACACCATGCCTGTCAACAACATGCCACGAGATGCAGGTGACATGAACCCCAGGGCAGCGAACAAAATGGTCACAATCGCCATTCCTGTGATTTGCACACCATCACCCACCACAATGCAAAGAAGCTCCGCATATCTTGGTGCCCGGAATACATCACCCACCACCAGCTTCCACCCAGAAAGCTCCTCTGCCATCTGTGCTTGTGATTCCTTGTCAAGCTCCTCATATTTGGTCAAGTCTCTTCGCACCGTTCGCAGGAAAATGACAAACACAATGCCAGCAAGAAAAGTGATAACCATGAGAGAGTTCAGAATAGAGAACCAGTGGACTCTTGCACCCTCCATCTTGAGGTAAGCGTCCCATCTGCTGGGCCAGCGGATTTCACTGGGCTGGTAAGAGACATCATATGAGTACACAATCCGCTCTCCAACCTTGATCTGCTGGAGGGGACCATCATTGCAGCGAGATTCCTGCAGCTTGTTATAGGTTGCAATGGCATCTGCATCTTGTGCATCACGAAGTACGCTGCAGGGTACAACTTCAAATCCAACCACCATGAATGAGCCCTCCAGACTCTTGTCAGGAGCAGTTGTCACCGTATCAACTGCATCTCCTGTCCCCAACATGGATCCAACACCCGCCTCCATGTCATACTTGTGGATCAAAACATTGAACTGGAGGTGGTTGTACAAGTAGTACTGAGGGTTAGGGTCGTCCTTGACATCCAATTTGAACCCGATGGGTGATCCAGTCCATCTGGATGTTTGGTTATCTGGTGTCCGTGTGAGTCGCGATGCGGGCAAGTTATCGAGAATGAGATTCACTTGGTAATAGTCATCGATCCTCTGCTTGAAGTGCTTCACATCATGCTCCGTCAATGCATCTTTCACGCACACCTTCAAATCCTTCTCGTTCTCATTCATTCTGAACCTGTAGGGCGAGTTCTCGATCTGATCACCCATCAGGAGCTCGCCCAGATTCTCCGCCGACTTTTTGACGCCGTCCTGGGGCTGGCAGAAAGGTAGACTGTAGTAGCTGTAGGGAAGCTCGGTGTCGAACGAAGTGATGGCATTCACCTTCGCCCATAGCACATCCCCTGGTTTGTACGTGTGCAGGTAACTGCCGGGGAGGTAGAAAGCTTGCACCCCAGAGGTAGAAAGCAGCAACCCGAGCAGCATCACCAGCATTGCAAAGAGGCTGCAAGGGAGGAAAGCCCTCAGGGAGGAAGAAAAAGAAGTAGAAGCCATGGCAAACAACGTGAAATATATATATCTTCCCAGATCCACAACCCTAAAACACTTAACCGCCCGAAAAACAAACTCTCTTCACCTCCCTTCCCTTTCCTTCCGCAAATACACAACACACCAAACACTCTCTGTTTTCTCCCTTCTTTTGCTTCCCTGTCTGGATTGGGCGTGGATCACACTCCACAAGTTCAGATCCGGCTCTACTACACCTCTACCTGACCTAAAACAAACCCAAAAAACACACACAAGACTCTCGTTTTCCTTTCCTTCCTTCAAGAGCACCTTGAGAATCACATATCAAAAAAAGAAAGAAACAACAACAACAACAACTCACCACAAGAGGAACATAAGAAAAAACAGAACTAGCACTTCATAGAGTGTCCTACACAGCGTTGAAAGAACTTGTGGCTATAGAAAACTACAAGAAAAAAAACAAACAACAAACAAAAAATGACAAAACAACAAACACACTCCGATTGAGTGTTGAAGTGAGGACGATTTCGAGTAAAGCTCGTGGGGATGAACTTCACAAGAAAAAGCTCTCAAGAAACAAAGGCTCGAAGCAAAGGACAGACTTCTGCCTAAGTGCGGTGAGATCCAGCAGGAAAGGGGTGGCGACAGAGAAGGAGATGATTGAAGAAGGCGGCGGGGACAGCGAGCATCAGCGGAAAGCGCGCATCGATTTTACTAACGCCAACCAGCGTGCTCATGGACGGAACCTTTTTCCAAATGGCTCGGTTTTTGGATGAACTTCAACGGAATTTCACCCCTTGATTTGGGGGGTTAGTAGGTTATCTACTTATATAATATCCTTGGGTGGTCGTCCTTTTCATCCATCCGTCCCATCATCCGTCCATCCAAGTTCCTCATCCCGGAAGAATAAGTTATAACAAGAAACAAAGGTACGGAAGGGACGGGTTCTAAATGGAACCGGGGTTAATAGGAGAGGCCGATTTCCATCTAGGAACATACAATTTCAGTCCATGTTGGGTTTCACCCTGGTTTGGGGTTAGGCTACTAGAGGTTAATGAAACCAAAGATCTGAAACCCTAGTATTCTAGTGGAAATTAAATTGAAGGCTATACACATACTAGAATCCTAGTGGAATTTTTTTTTAAGTCAAGGCTATACACATATTAGAATCCTAGTGGAAAAATTAAAGTCTAGGCTATACACATACATATTAGAATCCTAGTGGGAAAATTAGAGTCAAGGCTATACACATATAAGAATCCTAGTAGAAAAATTAAAGTCAAAGCTACCTTAACCTAAGGTTAGTTTCGTCATTAACTAATCCTCAAAATAGTGAAATGAAATTTTGTGAAAATATGAAGTTGACGGGGTTGAAATTCATCATAATTATCATAGGCTATTTGCTCTTTCTCTAAACTAAATCGGGGAAGGGTTGCTACATTATGAATAATTGCACTACTCATATCACAATATCAAAGTAGTTGATGAAAAATATATATAATTTCACAATTTAAAAAAAGAATTCATTTTTTGAAAAAAATAAATAAATAAATCATTCATTTTTGTCAATGTGAAAACTGACCCTAGGCTAAGAAGGTATACACATATTTCTTCGACATTTTTATGATCAAAAAGTCTATCCCAAAGTTCTAAACACCGCCATACTTTTTTACCCATCTTGTCAAGTTATGTGTGATTCCACCTCAGAACGTGGCGAGATTATTAGGGTAAGGTGAAAGATGGGTCTACAAGGGGGGCTTGTTCCAGTTTGGAACTAGGATTACAGTAGGGTTGTTTGTTGAAGAGCATGAATCCATACAAACTACACATGCATTCTTGAAGTTGGAAGTGATGATTCTATTTAACCATGCACAAGTGCAGAAAGCAGCAAAATGAAATCACATGAAATGGAATTTGATGATTTTACAAATGAAGTACTAGGGTCAATTAGGAAACCTAGGCAGCCCAACTATGACCGAGCCAAAAAAATTGAACATATAACTTCACTAGATGTGGGTGATTTGAAAGATTACTTCGAGAGCATAGTCATGAAGTAAAAAAAGATTTTTGGAACTATGATGGGATTTGATTATAGCACATGACATCATGAGGAATAGGCATGCATGTAAGGAGAAATGGGCCATCATATGTGGAGACTATTAAAGAATCTGAGATTGCATGATAAGAGGAGTTCTCCCAATGAGGACGGCTTGAACATCCTTTCTCAAGATGGAATGGCATTCAATTTGCCAAAAGTGTTCAACAAAGTGATTTGTGCGATGATTGATGCCTTATGAAAGACATGCCCATCTTTGAGCTCCTACACTCTTAAGATTTCATAAACCAAATGACAATGTTTATGACTCCAATTCTACTAATAAAAAAACTGGAAGTTATTGCACAAGATCAAGGCTCTCCTATGCATGAGGACCCAACTCCTCATGACTTCCAATCCATCTTTATATAGTTGTCATGTTACATTGTGTTCAATGTCAAGATCACTTGTCCAATAGATACTAGAGGTGCAACAACCAAAATTCACACATTGTGATCCTCTACTTTGGAGTCTTATCATTCCTAGGAGTATCACCAATGCAGGAGCAAATAAGGTAGCAACAACACAAGTGTCACAAATTCACTACACCTTATAATGTCATTAAAAGGATTTCATCTACCAAAAGCAAACAACAACAAAGTTCATGCAGAAATATAATGCATGATTTACAAATTATACATGATTAGCTATAGGTGGTTGAAATGTTGGTAATGCAAGTGTGCACATAAAGGATTCCATTACTGATAAAATTTTGGCAAAAGTAGCATTAAAATTTTATAAAGCCCTTATAGAAAACCCCTTAAAGAAAAATGAAATAGAGCTTTCAAAGAAATTCTTTAGGAATAATTGGAATACTTTCAATGCCAAAATGAAAATCCAAGGCTTTTCATAGGTTAGTACAAACCAAGGACTTACATACCTCAAATCAAGACATTTATGGGAGTTAATTCAAATTAATAATACTTATAAAAGATGCAAATACACCCATGTGCATACTTGTGGGAAAAATGTAGATGGTGAAACAACGTACACATAAATATAAGCTCCAAAAGGGTTATATTAACTTGATTAAGATCTAGAGCTACCATGGTTAATTATGAGGTATAGGTTCAATTGGCAAGCCTCCTTTGCATCTTTCTCACCATATTTTTATTTTTTAATTGTGAACCAAAACTATAACCTTTGATTCGATAAGATGTGATGGCCATCATTGATTTGAATGATCCAAATGTGTGGCTTTAGGCATGTGAATATTGAATAGTTTTGTTTTGACATGTAAAGCCCATGCCTATGGATAATTTGGCAATTGCTTAACACTAAAATACACTTTGATATGTCATTATTCAAGGAAGTGGGTATTAATCATGAATCTATAAATTTGAACCAAGAGATTATGTGTACCTGAAGTATATAACATTGACTACTTTGGATGTGATTATGGGATGTGTTATTTTGCAAGTGTGAAAGGTTTTACCTTTTGGTGTGTTGTTGGGGGGTCAAAATGGTCATGGACCATGGAAGGACCACATGCATAATTGTATGTTGTGTTAGCTCCCCAATGTGGATGGCCAAATTGACCCATCTTTAGCAATTATTCATGTTGAATTTCATTGTATGTTGTGTGGGTAGTTTGTAAGGGCTACCATTATGTTGGTGTGCGATTATATTTTAAGGTTGGCATATGGGATGCCTTACATCATCTTTGGACAAAGTACTAATTGGGAATTTATTTTTCCTTTAGCGCATTTCATAAACCTAAAATCCTATTATTGGAATTAGATAATAAAAAATATACCTTTGTTTTTCCCAAAGTGATTCACATTTGGCTAAGGATTCGAAAGACCACATTTCTAAGCAACTAATGATGGTGCTCACATTTGCACCCAACCTACTAGTCTGTACACCTTAGTTATAAGATGTTCATTTGTAAAGACTTGTTGAAATGATTTCCTACATTGTTATTTGGCTTAAGTGAACCTTAGCCCCAAATAGGGGGGCAATTTTGAGGTTATGCATTTTTTAAGAGGGTTGTTATGTTATTAGTTGGTTTGTGTGTGTGGACAATGATGGTTATAGGTGCACAATAGTTGTCATGAATTTTATGTTAATTACATTTTTATATCCTATTAATTATTATAGGTAAACTAAGTTAAGTTATTGTGAAACCAATTTTAAGGTGAACATGGTTTTAAATATTTATTGTATGGGATATAATTTCAAGATGTGTGATTTCAAATCACTTTTGGTGATTTGAGGTTCCAATGCATATGAATTTTTTTGCTTTGCAATTTTTTATCTTACAAATCAATTTTTTCTTGCACATGGTGTTTTGTTTTGTGTTTTGGGATTGGATTCGCACATTGTTGTAGTTGAATCATGTTTTAGTTTGGAAGTTATGCACTTTTTTAAAAGGTTGTTATGTTGTTAAGTTTGTGTGTGTGGACAACAATGGTGATAGACGTCAATATGGTAATGCATGATAACGCTTACATCATACTTGGTTTTTACGTGACCCTACATGTCTAGTGGGTGACAAGGGCCTTGGTTTATGACGCACTTCCAAGCTCCTTGATGGACTCGACTACTAGTCCAAAAGTGGACACAACGAAAGGAGAAAGAGTTAAGGTAGCACTTCGAGGGTAGAGGGACATGTTGGAGCTCCAAGATGGGACTAGGAAGATTCACAAAAAATCAACTACTCAGATGGACCTCCACAAACCAAACCAAACCACAAGTTAGTTAATGCATAGTTAGAACACATTGGTGCATGAACGAGCGAGGGGCAAACACAGATTCACAAGACTCATGATGGCCCAAACTTGGGAGAAGCCACCACCTTCCCCCTTATAACATACTTTGTGCCTAGTCACGAAACTAACACCCAAATGTCATTTTGTCTCAGGACTCCCAAGTGAGAGTCTCGAAATTTCCAAAGTTAGGATTCCCGCGACTTTGGCCCGCGACTTTGGGGGCCTTTAACTTTGTGTGTAGACCTCCGATTGAAATGAGGTCACAAGAAAAGTTGTAGTCTTCATCAAGAGCATTCCAATAATATGTTGCATGCCACTTTCATGCAAGGTAATGGCAACGATTCTCAACTTTTTGTGATCAAAAGTCAAATTGTCAATTTGACTTTTGACCCTTCTTTTGGCCATAACTTGTGTTTTAAATGTCCAAATGGGTCATGCAAGCCCATTTAGATATTTACGTTCTAAGAGCTTTCCAATGATATAAAGAACTTTTCAATCCATTGGGTTTTGACCCCTGCAATCGTTTTCTAAAGATTCGAGAGTCCATTGGGACTCCAACTTCCAAAATGGGAGTTCACTTAGGAGTGTGAGGGTTCATTCCCTCACACTCTCTTACACTCTCGGGAGCATGAGATATGACTCCCAAACTTCCCTTTTGGCCCGCACCCTTACAAGCCCTTGCTTTGGTCGTGAACCCAAGGCTAGGGTTGCGACAATTTAAGTTTAAAAACTAAAACTATTGGATGTTGGGTTGGTAAAATTGTTCAATGGTGAATATGCTTCAATAATATTGAGGTCATCTAAGAAAGATATTTTTGGTAATCATATTAAAAACCTTGCATGTGTGGGGATTATCGTTCAATGAACAAATATGCATGTTGACATAAGAATGTATTCCTTTATTAAAAAAAACCTTTGATGCCCTTGAAAATGACCCTTCCAACTACACACTAACTAAAATACTTTAGGGTTGGGAATTGTGTTTACCCAACTTAATAATGATGATAAAAAATTCATGTTGACATATGTTATTTAATCCAACAATAAGATGAAGGCGAAATACATTTATATGAAGGGGAATGTCTCATTGTTGTTTATGCAATTTCATCATTATGATGTTGTCTTTATGGTAGCATGTTTACATTGGTTATAGATCATTAGTCATTTAAATTCTTCATGGGATCAAATTGTTTCATAGGAAACTTGGCAAGATGAACCATTATTCTACATGGATACAACTTTGATGTTGTTCATAAGGCTAAAAGGTTAATTGGGATGCTAATGGATTAAGTTAAAACCCAAGTTGCTAGTGAAAAGGATACCACTAAGGCTTGTTAGCATGGTGATGGAAATTTGGAGGCAATATTAAAATGAAATATCTCAACATACATATTTACCTTATAGGGTGTTATTTGGATGTAGTTCAGTTCAACATGCGTATTGAAGATTTTTGTGATGTGGACAATGAGTGGAAAGGTGATGATGCTTTAGACATACATGAGGATGCACTTGTTATCATATATTTGTAACTAGGTGAAATCCCACTTGCATTTACACCCAAAGAGGGTGATTGGGTCATGCATAGCGTTAAACGCTTCTAGTGAAAAGGTAATTCTTCCTACGAGTGTGGATAAATGAACAAATACATGTAATTCTTCACGTAGAATGATGTGAAGGCCTAACACCAAATATTCAAAGAAAGTTCGATCATTTTGGGGTCCAACAAACTTATAACTTCTTCTAGGCAAAAAATTGGTGGTGGAGGATGCAATGGTAGGTTCAATAATTTGGTTTTCAATATATGTTGTGTGATTGAATGTGAACATTATTCCATGCACTTACACCTCATTGACAACCATTGCCCATCATGGGGTATAGTTATCAATCAAAATTGGATTTGTTGGCCCACTGAATTTGCCAATGTAACATAATTGATATGTTTTGATTATGATCGAACATTTTTCAAAGTGGGTACAATTGGTGCCATAGTTAAATTGCAATAGTGATGGAGTTATTTATGCATTTATTGACAAGGTGTTCATCAAATACCAAAAACCAAGGTATGAAATTCCATGGGGAATTCCAAGAATTGTGTGAAAAAACATTAATAAATCATTGTACAATTTCACAATACCATTTTGAGGCGAATGAATTAATTGAATGAATAATGCAAACAATGAAATGAAGTTAGTAAAAATATGGGTTTTAAAGTAATTGTACTAGATATTGGGATTGGTAGCTACCACAGTTAATTAAATGGCATATATGCAATCACTAGGTTTTTGTTGTGTCATTCTCATTGTATTTTATATTTTTGGTTAATCAAAAATATGGTTGGGGGTACCACAAGGAACATAACACTTTCATTTTATTGGACCCATCAAACTATAAGAAAAAATAAATAGAAAACATTTAAAGAAGGGCTTTCATTATTGATTTTTGATAAATACCTTAATTAGGTTTTATGGACTCTAAAAAATAAAAAATATTTTGAATTTTGATATCCCTAATCATTCCTAACCAAAAAACTTCAAGAAATTAACAATGATTATGTTATAAATTTTTTAATCATGAACATTTTTTACCATATTGTTTGGGGGGCGGGGGGGGATAAGTAGAACTTTCAAATGTACTTTAGATGGTGATTTTTTATTTAAAAAAAACTTAGGTAATAAATTGAATAGATATAATGTAATTATGATTTTCCAAAGTTCAAGTTCATGATTTTTGAAAGGCTAGATAAGGAAATTAAGAATACAAATTTGCAACAATTCTCACATATTTTTATTCCAATCAAAACTAATTAAAGGACATATATTTTTGCATGGAAATGATAGAAAAAAATTATAATATTGAAAACATTTATAAGAAAAGGTTAAGAAAAATGTTTAGTCAATTTTAGTTCCTTAATCATTATTTAAAATGGTTTCATGGGGTACCACCTAATCATATTTTCATTTGATTGTGAACCCAAATTACAAACCTTAATCCAATGAAATGTGACAAAAATAATTAATTTAGATGATCCAAATGTGTGGCTTTAGGCATATGAGCAATGAATAAAATTATTCAACATGTATTGTTAATGATTATAGAAAATCTGGCAATTAATCAAGCTAAATCAAATATGTGTTCTTTGATTTTGAATAAACTTGAACAAATTTACTATGATGAATGTGGCCAAACCCCTAATGAATGGGGATTAATTATTATGGACAAGTCAATTAATTAATAGTTAATTCATCAAGTTAGCCTAGGCACCTATAAACTTAGTTCATGTTTAGGTTGGCCACCTAAAAACACTAGGAAAAATTACATCCTTCATAACCAAAAAATCAATGATTAGATGTTTTGAACATCTATATTATTGATTATAATCATAGGATATTACTTCAAATCCTTTGTGGAATACATTGTAATCATATATTAATAATGCACTTGATTAATAGATGATGACATGGTCACAAGAAGGATGACATTATTTTTTTATACAAATTTTTATCCATATGACATTTATGATTGATAACAAGATAACATGGATGCCCAAGATATCATTTCAAAACATAACTATGATAAAATCATTTTAAATATGACAAAAGAATGTATATACAAATGACATGGACAAAATGATGTCTCATCACATAGACAACATGGTCACAAGATTATTTTATAATGATTCAAAAATCAATATTTGTCATTTAATGTGAATACAAACAAACATAAGGAATTACAACATGTAAGCAATTGATTTCAATTAATATTATATATATAGAATATATATATATATATATATATATATATTACATTTAAATATAAATTCATACATGATTGATTTAAAATATGTGAATAAATTAAATATTATTCATTGAAATAAAATGTCATGGTAAAAGCATGATATTTATAAATAAATTTTTATATTTTAATTAAAAAATAAAATAAAGTGCAAGATGATATAAATATATAATTTATTTGTACGTTTAAATTTGCCTAATAAATTCAAGTATAAATATAATATGCAAGAAAATCATTTATTTTGAATGTGTAAAAAAACATTATTACATAATTATACTAGATTATATGTGAAAAATGAATAGAGTTTATAATTTCAGAAATTTAATTAGTATTTTACTATCAATTAATATTTCAAATTAAATTAAAATATATAGATTAAATTTGTACATTATATTTAATATGACTAATATATATATACTAATATAATTGTTATGATCCAATTATGAATATTTTATGTTTATAAATGATATGCACCCATATGTTTAATTAAAAATTATTAGTAAAATTATGATATCTTGGGACCAAATTTGTATAATTCCAATGACAATGTTTCATTAGAACTATTTTATGTAGGATGGGTATTTTGGTGATCATCATTTTGAGTTATAGTTCATCATAGATCAAATTTCGTTTCAAAATTGTTTGTTGTTGTTTGTCTTGCACCTTTTCAATGTTTTTGTCTATTGCGTTTTGTCGTTTTTTTCACACCCTTTCAATAAACTTTTTTATAAAAATTGTATCTTATTTTGAACTAGTTTAATGAATTAGATTTTTGTTTGCATTTTGCCTACCTTATCAATAATGAAAAAATATACTAATGGAACAAAATGACATATAATGAAACTTACAAAATTTTATCTTTTGAAAAGATAAAATTGATTACAAAAATATAATTGTGTCTACAAAAAATAATTTAGTCATCATCATTGATAGTGCAAAGCAATAAAAAGCCCAAATACAAGTTTAAAAATCAAATGAAGATTTAAGATATGAAAGATATATATATATATTGGCCACAAAGGTTTTTCCATTTACAAATCATGTGTTTAATTTGATTTTGTCCAAAAAATGGTCATTTAAATGTTATTCAATAACAAAATTCAAATTTGTTTCTTTTAAAATGAATTAAAATATTATATGTGTGTGTGTGTGTGTGTGTGTGTGTGTCTGTGTACATTATTAAAAGAAATTTATGAATAAAATTTCAAATTTTTCATTTGAGCAATTTATTAGTATGATATGAATTATCCAAATTGAGGTGTTGTGTATTGTTTAAATGAAATATGGTCTAAATAGATAAACATTACATTATTTACATAATAAGTGGGGTGGTTTGGTGGTGAACAAGTTGAACTCCATCCTTGAAGTTCAAGTATCAAATTTCATAAATGATAATTATTGTGGCCAATATTGGAATATTGACCAAATATTCCTAACCTACCTAAATTACCTAAATTAGGTGATGACACATGTTAATAATTGATAGGATGAAAAATAATTGAAATAAATAAATAATATTAGTTTTATTGTAATTAAAAATTTATTATTAAACTAATGTTCCCCAAGCTTTTGGGTCTAATTTGTTGTTATAAAACACAATTAAACAATGATTACATTATCACTAATGATTTCACATATGTCATTTATGATTGGTGGATGAAATGTGTCATATCATTGTATGACATGATGTGCTAAATGTTATTGTCCTAATCAATTTGTTTGTAATAACTTTAAGATTATTAATCATTTTTGTCATAAACTCAGTCATATGACATGTATTTAATTATTTTAAAATTAAATTGTTAATTTTTAATTTTTCCACTTTAAGTTATTATCAATTATTTTAAATGAATCCACTCTACACTATTCTAGGTTGTTTTACCTTAAGTTATTTAAAGCTATTTTACCTTAAATTATTTATATTTATTTTAGGTTATTCCACCCTAGGTGATTTTTTGTTATTTTAGATTTTTTTTCTTAAATAATTTTAGGCTATTATACCTTAGTTTGTATTTGGTTGTTCTAAAGTATTCGATTTTAGAAAATTTAGGGCAATTTTACCTTAGGTTAATATCAATTTTTTTTGTTATTCCACCTTATTTTACTTTAGGTTATTCCACCTTAACCTATTTTTGGATATTTTAGATTATTCCACCTTGACTTATTCTAGGTTTTTTCGATTATTTAGGTTATTGTACTTAAATTATTTTAGGTTATGTAACCTTAGGTTGTTTTAGCCTAGGGTAAAATAACCTAAAATAGTCAAAGGTATAATTTATAATAACTTAAAATAGAATAATTTTTAAAACATAAGATTAAATAGTTGTAAATAATTTATAATAGCCTATGGTCGAATAATTTATAATAATATAAGGTATAATAGCCGTGAATAACTTGTACCAATTTAATGTGGAAAAATTAAAAATAATCTAAAGTATAATTTAATGTACAATAACCTAGGGTATTTAAAAAAATATTAAAAAAAGTATTTATTATAATGCATTATTTCAATGAGTAATATAATATGTCAATTAGTATTGAAACATGATGATTATATAGTGACCCTATAATAACATAACTTTAAGTAAGGTGAAATGATTATGATGATGTGAACCTACTTCATCTTAGAAGTCCCAAAGTGATTTATGGTAGTGAATTGCACCCCATTTTTGTACTAGTGCTAACACCAAGATACATTACATTATGCCATTATTCGAAAAAATGATTATTGGCCCCTAAGTTTGTACATTTGAGCTGAAAGATTAACTTTAATAATAAGATTAATTATATTGGATGTGATTGCAGGATGTGTTATTTTGCTTATGTGCTACCTTTCAGAATGTTGTTGTTAGAAGGCCAAAATGGTAGACATCAAAGGACCATGTGTATAATTGTATATTGTGTCATCTTCATAATGCGGATGGCCAATGGCCAATCTTTGGTTGTTGTTTTTGGTAGCCTATGGTGTATGTTGTGTAAACAATATTTAAAATAACAATAACCACTATGTTGATTTGTGATCAATGTTTTAGAAGATGGCATATGGGTTGTTTTACACCATCATTTGAAGAAGTACCAATTGAAAAATGGCTTTGCTTTTGATACACAAAATAAATTGAAATTTTAAAATAAATAATAGGTAATGTTCTAAATTTGGGAGATTGTAGTTACGTGACTAATGATGAAACTCACATTTGCACCCAATTTATTAGTTTTCTCACCTTGTGTTCATTTAAAATGGAATTTCATATGTTGCAATTTGATTAAAAGGGACTTTAGTTTTAAATAGGGGGGCAAGTTGGATGTGATGTGTCATTTGTTCTATGTGTATGTGGACAATGATAGTTGTAGGCACGGGCATGGTAACACACAAACATTTATGTTTTAGTTACAATAGATAAATTAAGGTAAGTTAGTTTGAAACCAATTTCAATGTGAATACAATTTTAGTTATTTAAAATTTTTGGATGAGATATAAATCCCTGAGTGGGGTGACTCAATTAAATTTTTTGGAGTTGAGATCGAACAACTTTTTTGTGTTGTGTTGTGCTTGTTTTTCAAGTTTTTATGGAAGTTTATGTGTTCACAATGATTTTGATTATGCTTGGATTTTTGTGTGTGCAAGTAAGTTACATTTTAATTTGCATGTGATGTGTCATTTAGGGTGTTTTGTGTTATTTGTTTTACATGTATTGTTGTAGGCATTGACATGATAAGACATAATATGAATGTCCTTGGTGTGGACAAAAAGTGAAAAAAAGAAAGAAAGACAATCATATTACATTAATGTTAACAAAGATGTTTCTACCACTAAGTCACTATCAAAAACATTAAGATAAAAACTTAAATTAGGTCTCTCTATAGGTGCGTTCACACTTGGTGTTAGGGGCTCTAGAGTTGAGCTCCCTAACACCATGTTAGCCACTTAAGACTTAAACCTAGTTTCTATGAAATTTTTATTTTAAACTAACATTCACTTAACATTGAGCTATGGTCCATTTAACATTTGGTGCCACCTAGGAGGCCACCTAAATTTGCATTTAATGCTGACTTAACATCAAGTGTGAATGCACCATAAGCATGGCCTACCTCTTAGAATGCGATTCTAACCCACCCCAAACCAGCCAAAGCTGGTCATCACCTCAAGACAATAGCTTGCCATGTTATCATTTCAAGTTAGGTTGTGTCATGTCCACATTGACTGATAATGGACACTTGAACCAGCACCGACCAGCGCACCCTGAAGGATGGATGGTAAGTGATCAGGAAACAATTTTCTGTTGGGTTCCAGTTCCCTAGTTAACTACGGTGGTTAGCTTGGTTGCTTTTTTTAAACTACCTAATTACTAATTACTAACAACCCACAAGCAGGTTGTTAGTAAGTAGGTAATAAAAACAGTTATTACCTATGTATAGAGACCATCTACTTACCTAGTAGTTACCTATTTTCTTACCTATCTACCTAGCTATGAGACCTATGTCCTACAAGATTGCTTACCAAGGTGAAACCAAATATTAACTCAGTTGAGGTTCATCCACAGCTGAGTAATAACGGGCATCCAGTGGATGATGCACTCACATCCATTTTTGAATTTCCAGAGGGTGATGTTTCTTTTGGTCCTACGTCTTAAACGTTACGCCAGACAGTCGCCTGCCAAACGTCCCATCGGAACCCCTGGCTGCCCGGTGGAGTTCCGGGGCGTCGTTCTCGATACGGATGAATTCAAGTACATGTGTATAGAGTAGCAGTAGACTATGCAAACATCGATAGTACGTTTTTTGGGATGATAAGTATGTATTTTACATCCGGGCAGATAGATGAAGGGGGTGTGGAGAGCGAGCGGGCGGGCGGGCGGGCGGACGATTATGGGCAGGTTTTAGGGTTTAGCGCTCCGTCCCTTCCTCTGTATCTCGCTCCTTCGCATCATCAGCATGCCATTGCATCGCTCCGCACTGGCGTTGCTCAATCTGTAATGTTGTTCGATGCTGGCTGTCGCGGAAGGTGTTTGCATTGTGAGGATGAGGAGCGCCAAGAGGAGCTTCTTCCTTTGTCGAAAGTAGAAGAATTAGTGTTGTTGACTGTGTGGTGAAAGATCATACATACAAGGGTGTAGGGATGGAGCGGGGGGTCATGGAAACACCCCCTCCAAGGAAGCGAGGGAGGCCTCCAAAAAATGCGAAGCTTGCGAATTATCCTGCTTCAACTGGCAGTCAATCAAACTCCCGCACTGATGTTGCTCAGGTGACGAAACCGGATGCAGCAATGGTTAACCATAATAATAATAATAACAGTAATAGCGACAGTAGGAAAGCTGATGCGAAGGAAGGAGATGATCTGGAGATGATAGAGGGGGGCACGATTCCTCCCAGTAGACCAGGTCAGCGAGGAAGGCCTAAGAAGTCTCTGATGGCGAAGAAAGGGGAGCCTGCCGGTAAGGCCAGTGGGAGCAGCATAAGCGATCGGGAGCTTCTTAAGTCTGAATTGCAGGACGAGGAATTGCCTGTGGAACGAACTCCGGAGAAACCTGCAACTCGAAGGAGCAAGAAACCATCTCAGGTTCGGTCTCTTCAGATGGAGTTTTTTTCCTTCAAACATTTTGTGCAGGTTGTATCTCACGTAGAAGAATTCAAATCCATCTGGATATGCCAGAAAACTCAGCAGATCCTTTTTCAGCCAAGATGTCTGAGACCAATATAGAAACTCTTTTTCTTACCAGATTGCTTCAGTTTCAAAAGCTGGTTCTTTAGGGTTTGGATTTGTATCTTCTTTCATATCTGCAAGTGATATATCCATCTGTGAGGTTTTTATCTGCAGCATAAAGTCACATCGCTCTGTCTCGAGCTAAATTGACATCCTGCAAGTAAGTCCAATGAAGCGAATTGGATGCTTAATTAGCAACTTTCTAGCCAAATCTGTGACCTTGTACAATTGCACAAGCCTGAGAAATCATGTTAGGTTTTTCCAAAGAAAAGTTGTGCTCTACAGTTAGAGGGGGATGTCAGTCCCTGACGCAAGTGGTGTAGATAGTCTTTGCACTATCTATTCAGTGAACAGGCCACTGCATACTTGCCTTCAGAAAATTTGACCTGGAGCATTATGCCTAAAATTAGCTCTTGTGCTTCAAGGCTGCAGGTGAAGGTTTTTTGCTGCATGATTATAAGGTTTAGAGTATTCTGACTTGCTCATCCTTTGTACCTGCGATTCTGGATTTTTAGATGCTGAGCACATGTAATAACTCTAGTTTTTAAAAATCAAGGTGAACAGGCTCTGGGAAATACTATTTGCTAACCTGAACACTGTAGGTGCGCAACCAGTCTGATTATGGTTTGAAGCCTCAAGGTGAAAAGGGCCTCTCATCAGTACCAAGCCAACAGATGCCCGAGGTTTAGCTTCAGAATAACCAACATATGCTCTTGCCATAGAAACTCACACAAGATATATGGATATTTGATTAAGTGGTTTGTTGTTTGAATTTGCACATCTGTATTTGAGGTGTTTCCATAGTGTGGTGTCAGAAAGAAAGCTGGGTCTGAGAGGATCAATAGCTTAACTGAAGCTATGGTAGCATGTCCACTGCAGGCTATTCCTTCATTGTTTCCAACCCCTTTGGAGTCACCAAGGGGGCATGCCCATATGTATGATGATGGAGGGGTAGGGAGTGATGATGTAAAAGATGCACCCTTCATGGATGCTGTTGTGAAAGTTTTCTGTGTGCACACCGAACCCAATTTCTCACTCCCATGGCAGCGGAAGCGCCAGTTCAGCTCAAACAGCAGTGGCTTCATCATAAAAGACCGTCGTGTTCTCACCAATGCACACTCAGTTGAGCATCACACACAAGTCAAGGTCAAAAGGCGTGGTTCTGACACCAAGTATTTGGCCACTGTTCTTGCTATTGGTACTGAATGTGACATAGGTACTGAGATCCTTCTCCATGTGTGTGTTTATGTTCTTGTGTACAGAGCTCTTTGAGCATGGCCGGGACAGACCTAACACACAATGAGATTGAACATCCAGGGGAAGTGAAATGGCTTTACATGGAGCAATTTAGCTGGGCACTGGTTTACAATAAGTGGTGACAAGGTGTGGGCTATTTGTAAGGCTGCCATTGAAGTCTCCGTCTAGTGCATAGAATTGTCTCCTGATGGCAGAAAAATCCAACCTGAAATACTCCACTGCATGATAAAATTGCCATGTTCCATGATCATCCATGAACATTTGTAGCTCAAAGAGAGAGGCAAGAACACGAGTACTTTCTGCCAGATTGACCTAGAGATTTATTCAGTCTCTTTTGGAATTGACTGGGAAGTTGTGGGGTGACCATAACAGCAATGTTAACTGTGAGCAATGATGAGTTTTGGGAAGATGTGACACCTGTGGAGTTTGGGTCGCTACCTCGTCTGCAAGATGCTGTGACTGTGGTGGGGTATCCAATTGGTGGGGATACTATCTCTGTTACAAGTGGTGTAGTTTCGCGGATTGAAGTTACTTCCTATGTCCATGGTGCCACTGAACTCCTGGGTGTGCAGGCAGGGCTCTGTGCTGGTTATTTCCCCCCCTCATTTATTGTTATTCCTGCTAGAGGCTCCTTGAAGTTGGAGGGGATGATGAAGTATGTGAGCTGCTGGGTTGCACACTTGAACTCATGTGATGTGTACTTGGGTGTCAGATTGATGCAGCCATCAATGCAGGCAACTCTGGGGGCCCAGCATTCAATGACAGGGGCGAGTGTGTTGGAATTGCCTTTCAATCCTTGAAGCATGATGACGCTGAGAACATTGGCTATGTCATACCCACTCCTGTCATCAACCACTTTATTACTGACTATGCACGGAATGGAGACTACACAGGTTCCCTGTCATCCTTCTTTTGATTCTAATGCATTGTCAGTAAGTAACAGTTCTGTGTGTATCAACAGACATCATTGTTCACCTCAATGGAGGGGGTTCTGTATCTGTCCTTTGTTTTTTTCTGTGACAGTTTATACCTGTCATTCTTCCTTGGGTTTATAGCATGTGGTCCTCTATGGATTTGTGATCTCAGGTTTTCCTATTCTTGGAATTGAATGGCAAAAGATGGAGAACCCTGACCTCAGGAAAGCACTGGGTATGATGGCCAACCAGAAGGGAGTGCGTATCCGCCGTGTGGAACCCACCGCACCTGCTGCCAAACAACTGCAATCATCTGATATACTCCTGAGTTTTGATAGCATTGATGTTGCCAATGATGGCACTGGTATAATATCTTCCCCCCTCTACAATGTCTAGGTACTTCGGATATGTGTACTCTAGGTTTATCAGAACAGGTTGTTTCTTTTGCTCCTTATTGCTGCATATGGATTCGAGCCACCTTCCTCCCAGACTTGCACAATATTACTGTTATGTTTTTAAAGCTACTAGTTTGATTGAAGGCTTTGTCTCCATGTTGATGAAATTCATGTGATGTCCATGTCAATGAAGTTCCCTTCAGGCATGGTGAGCGCATTGGATTCAGCTATCTTGTTTCCCAAAAGTACACTGGTGAGAGTGCAAGGGTAAGAATTTTGAGGGAGTCCAAAATAAAGGAGTGTGACATCCACCTTGCAAATCACAACCGTCTGGTGCCAGCACACATCAAAGGAAAACCTCCTGCATACTACATTCTGGCAGGCATTGTGTTTGCTGCCATCTCTGTTCCCTATCTCCGCTCAGAGGTTGGTACGACATTGATGTTTTCTCTCATGTTTTCCTACACGAACAATTGCTGTGGATTGATCATTTTGTTAATTCTTTTAGGTTCTAGTGAGATGGACAGTTTTAAGCAGATATCAGCTATCCCAGGGCCCTGAACTATAGGGTTCCATGATTCAATGAAGTGTATGACAAAGTCATGTTTTGGCAACCTTCTTTTCTTATGGTCCATCATGGTGTATTGACAGTATGGGAAAGACTACGACTATGATGCCCCTGTGAAGCTGCTGGACAAGCTCTTGCATGCCATGTCTCAAACAGATGAAGAGCAGCTGGTTGTCGTTTCTCAGGTGCTATTCTGATTAATTGGGCTCCAATCTTTAAACTAGTCCCCGACCTGGCATGTTGTAATGTTATCATATTTTGGGATAGCAATGTGTGATGATGCCAGTAAGTCTGACAATATATGCTGAGGAAAAAAAGTGAGCATGCATAAGTGCCCCTTCCAGATTCTGGTTTCTTTTGAGGTTGTGTGGATGATAACATATCAAGAAGCTCTTTCTCACAAGATTTTCACTCACTGCAGGTGTTGGTGGCAGACATTAATATAGGTTATGAGGACATTGTCAATACTCAGGTATATCTTCTCTGTTGGTTGTTTTCCATTTACAATCTGTCTGCCATTATATTACCCTTTACTCTTCCTGTATTTCCTGCTCTGATTGAAGTGTAATTCTGTTATTGCAGGTCCTGGCATTCAATGGAACATCAGTGAGGAATCTGAAGCATTTGGCAAACATGGTGGAGAATTGTCGAGATCAATTTCTTCGGTTTGACTTGGAATACCAGCAGGTGAACTTCCATGTTATTTTTTCCCTTGTGACATAGAGAATACAAGGATGTGCTTTGACAGATCCTGTAGTGCTTTTGGAGTTAACTTGTGAAGTAAACTCTAGTATATGTAGTTTGTTAACATCTGAGTTTTATGGTGCCCATGCATGGGTATAGCTCTCAGTGCAGTTGATAAATGTCACTCTATTCTGATTTTTGGTCTTTGGGAACATTATTTATGTTCTTTGAAATTGCTTCTCTCTGTATGTTAGGGTTGTAGTTTTCTTTGGGGTAATATCAGTAATAAAAGGATCTAGCATTTTGTCAATGAGAACTAGTGTGAATTTCAAACTTCATGATCGCTGACTGTCCATCACCTTCATCATGGTTTGGAATGTTGCAGATTGTGGTGTTGGAAGCAGCTGCAGCAAAAGCAGCTACACCTGAGATTCTTTCCACTCATTGCATACCTTCAGCAATGTCAGATGACCTGAAAACCTAGTTTTTGTTTTGAAATCACGGTGTTGGGAGAGTCAGGAGGTTTTTGTGAAATTGTTGACGAGTAGGAGTAGTGCTGGAAGAGAAACAAATCTTCCATTATTTTAAATTTGTTTTGGGCTACACAAATAGCTATAACTGATGCCACTTAATATTGCGGTACAAATATTTTCTTTTTCCATTGTAGTTTTCATGAGTAATTTCTTTGTTGTACTGTGGACAATTTGTGCTGGAACTCGCATGTCCAAGGAATTGGCATAGAGTGTTCAAGTGCAACCCATTCATATGGACAATTGTTTTGGCTATTATCGTAGGATTGTTGATTGTTTACTGGAATCCCTCTTCTAATCTGTTAGGCTGAAATCTGTATTTTGCAATTAAATTGTTCCCTGGATTGATGTGTCAAATCTCTATTCTAAACTGAAGTTGAGAAGATTTGTCACCAAGACATCAGTGTACAAGAGGTGGAATCGACAAAAGATACAAGGATATTTAGGGACAAAAACTTTGTAGGCTTTGAAAGGCTACTGCTCTCAAATGTATATCAAATTCAGAGCTTTGAGTTTCAAATGCGTGGCCTGTCTAATGCATTTAAACAGTTTGAGTTTCACTCCAGTGGGAAGTTTTTGGGAAAACCGCTGGCACACAAGTGTCAAATGTTGTTTAATGTCATATTGGATTGTGAATGCTTCTCTCCTTTCCAACTGCAGGGTGGAATCTCTTTTAACTGGAATCATTTGACTAGCTTATCTGGCTACCTTATTGTCTATTCCCAGATATACATGATGAGAGTTGTAAAACCAAGGATACAAGGAGCTTTTGTTTATCAAGAATAACTATTGCAAGCAATAGATTTGTTAAAACATTACAGTATTCATAAACTTCATGAGCAGACTGTTTCATGCCGAGGTGTATGTCATCATCCTTTTTAATCACCTTTTTACCCACATGGGGTAGCTTTATTCCCATTTGAAGCAGAATAATCCTTAATGGTCCCATATGTTGCATCAGCACAGAAAATTCATGAGGGTGGATGGCACATTATACAAGTCACGCAAGGGCATTCATCAGAGGCTATCTATGCAATTACTGTCATCCAACTGGAGTCTCTTGTTAACTGCACAAAGAATCATGACAGCAACTTGTGTGCACTTGCTGGATGCTCATAAAAGAAATGTAGTTGATGCAATCTGATTTAGATATTAAAACAAGAGTCTTCCTATGGGATGTGTGAATTCATGTGTACTCATACAAGGAGATGCTCTTATCATCAGATACACTAGCCAGTCGACCCACTCTCACACCATCACCACCAGGTGGACGAAATGCCACAGACCATACCTGGTCAGTGTGATCTGTCATAGTCTGGACAGCAGCCCTCATCTTCAAGTCCCACAACCGTACTGTTCGATCACTTGATCCTGTTACCAGTGCTGCCCCATCTGGACTTACATCAACACTCAGCACCCAGCTAGCATGGCCTGAAAAGGCACTTATCATTGACCGGCTCTCCACATCATACATGTGGATATGCATGTCATCTGATGCAGTGTAGAGGATGCGTGAATCAATGGGTGAAAACACCAATGACCGTACAGGCATGGAATGCCCCTCCAGAGTGTGCAGCAACTTAGCTCTTGCAACATCAAAAATGGCCACTGTGCCATCCATAGTACTGCATGCCAGCCGATTTCCATCCAAGTTCCATGCAACTGCAAGTACAAATTTTCCAGCATTGCTTTTCTCTGATGATTTGTTGTCAGTAGTGACCTCTGACTTGGGAACCATAAAAGTCTGCTCCAACTGCCATGTGTTTGTGTTCCACAACTTTACCGATGCACTGCCACCCCCTGCTACAGCCAGCAGCTCACCCTAACCAAACAAATGCCAAAAGATTGGACACACTGTCACAACAGTGTGGTAGCTGCCAAAAAGATCATAATGACGCACTATGCTCATTTCCAGTTATACTCTAAGCGTGTTCCTGATCTTGTGAAGTGATATCCAGTGTACACAAGAACAAAACTATGAAGGAAAAAGTGCAGACTGAGCTCAAGTGATGCAGAATGGGAACATGACAATGATGCAATTGGTACTGAGGTGACGGGACCAATTGCTAGCTGTAAAGTAGATAAGGGATCCTAATCCTTGAAGCAAAACTGACTCTTGACTACATATCTAAATCCCATTTTCTGTAGCAATCACCAAGGTGGGAACTCTCATACTTGTAACTCCCTGACAAGCATGGGCTACAATATCTTCTTCATGCCAGAGATCACCCTGTTGAACATTTATCCAGGTGAACAAAAACCCCCATTATTGATGATACAATGCATTTGAACTGCATTGGCCAGAGGTCACCCTTTACCATAACCCATTACCAAAGTTCAATCCCTCCACTGTCAAAAAAATGCAAGGAGATGATGGCCCACCTTTGGATGGAATTGCATTAGCCAGGCTTCTGATGGAGGTGTCTCCAGAGTGGCAACAGTAGCATTGGTATCAACATCAAACACACGAACATAACTGTCCAGAGATGTGGAAGCAGCCAATGTGCCAGCAGGGTGTGCAGCCACAGCTACCACACCCAGGGCATGTCCTGTCCCAACCAACAAAAAACCAGCAATAAGCTTCTCAATCCACTTCAGAGCAGCACCATTGTTTGTATATCCTTCCAGAGTTTCAAGGCCCCAAACAGTTAAAGAAATCAAACACCCTCTGCAAGAAACAACCCAAGACACAACAAAGAAAGGGCCTTGTGCTGCTTCCGACACTAGTTGTTGATTATAACGACCTAAAAAAAACTGGCATAGTGTGATGATGATCAGCGCAGCTCTGGTTACAAGACTAACGTAGCAAGTCGCAACTTCTTTCGAGCTTAAGCCGATTTCTGCTTGTCGAGAATCACGAAGCAGTTACCGAACCTTTTCATGAACATCAGCTTGGAAGATTTTGAGGTATCACTTGAAGAGATTCATTTCGAGAAACTGAGCCCCAAGTAGCGCCAGGAACATGGATCACGAAAAAGGGTAACTGGGAGGGAGAAAGAAAGAAAGGGGAAAAAACCAGTATTGGTGCGCTCAGGCTCCAGCTCGTCGCCCTTCCACAGCTTCACCGTCTCGTCCACAGAACCCGTGATAAGAAGAGCGCCGCGCGATTGTGTGGCTGGTGCCCACGCCACCGCCCACACTCCATCAGCATGCGCATTAGCCAAGTTCTTCAAGCTATTAATCTTCATCTCTTCTCCAAACCACTCTTCTTCCCTTCCTTCTTTCTTCCTCGTCCTCCTCTCTAGTGCGCCTCCATCAACGCAATCCTGGCGCCTTCCGTCCTTTACCCTAGAATCAAATCATACATTTCTTCACCAAAAAACCAGACCGCATTTCTCCTCCCGTTTCAAGCTTGTAACCCTACTTGTATTGTCCTTGGGATTTGCGAACTTCGAAAGGCCATATGCTCCTGCAAAGGTATTTCTTCCTTCTCCCGCCTGTCCGCAACAACAGGAAGATGTGCTTCCGCGCGCTGAAAGCTCGATCGACAGGCAGCTAGCAACAAGTCCTTGCAGGGCGGCGGCCAAGGACTCCAAAGGGAGGTTCGTCGAGAATCGAACCCGGAACCACTGCCGAATCGGCCTTGAATCCCAACCATCGGATTACAAGCTCGATATCATAAATCTAAAAAACAGTGAATAATTACCACTCCCAATCACTTATCATTTGATGTCCATCCTTCTGGGTTAGATGAAATATGGTAATAATGGATGCAAAGAAAGGGATCAAGGACCTCAGGTTATACTAGAAGGTTTTTTTTAATAAAAATTTGGTGAGGTGGATGCACTGGCCATCATCCACAAGAGGACTTAGCCAAATTTTGCCACAAAAAGAAAAGCCCGGCTAAATAGTTACTTTATATGTATGAAAATTGATTATGGTTAAAGGAGATGGGCCTCAACTGCTTGCAAATTGGGGTGGGGGAGTGAGGGTCATATTTATTTGACATTCAAAAGTGCCAAAGTGATTTTCCAAGGAAGATTTGGTGGAATTCAATTGAATTAATTAAGATAAAGTGGTTTGAAATGCTTCCATCCAGATTCCAAAGGTGAAGGAAAGAATTAGATAAAAGTGAAAACTTTGTTAATTTTAGAGGCTACTTAAATAACCTATAAACCAAGACGATGAAAAATATAATATATTACCCAACAAGTGAAGTTTTTTTTTTTTTTTTTTTTTTTTTCCTATATACATTTTTTTTTTTTTTTTTTTTTTTTCCCATATACATGTTTTTTGCTTCTAGCATTTAATGGTTGGCTAAGGACTAAATGTTGTACTATAAGGTCGTTATTAGGTAGTTACCAGCTATTAGGGTTATTCATAGGCTTGTTCATGAGTACAAGGTCCTTTTCATTTGTACAAAGGGGTGATTGAAAGATGTGTAATCCCAATTCTTGAAAAAGATTCGGAGAGAAAACATGAAGAAAGCAGCTTTGATAAAGCGTTGAAGTTGAGCTCTACTTTAGATTGTTAAATACGAAAGCATTCTGATTAAAAACCATTGAAGCTATTTCAATATTTAAGTGTCGTAATTTAAGATAGTTTTATACATGTCAATGTGCATGTTCATGTCTTTGCTGCACACTCCATCCCAGATCCCAGGGCCCATTCTCACAAGTCCCAAGCAGAGGCAAAGTCCCATTGAAATCAAGCCCTTGGGGTACAATAAACAGTACCATTCCTGGGAGTTGGTGTGCCATAGTGTGAAGGACTTGGTCCTACGCCCAAGGCCCCAAGTCCCAGGAGGAAGGCAAAGGTCCGTCAGTGTATCCTCTTCTTCATGAATGAGAAAAAGGATTAAAAAAAAAGTACTGAAGACAGACCAGATCAAGTCACTTTTTTTATTATTTTAATTTTAAAAACACAAAATTTCCAGTAGAATACTCAATGGCCAGAACCGTCACATGGACAACAAAAGAGAAGGTCAAAGAAAGGCCAAAAAGACTTGAAGCCTGTACAAACCAAAGAAGGGAGAGAGCTAGTCCCTCTCGTGATATGGAGCTATTCCATCCACAACCTCTCTAATGTCACTTGCAAGCAAATCCGGAGATCTAAAACAAGCATCATCTCCCAACACAATCTTTCTCTCTATAATACTAACATGCTGCCTGAAAAACTGAATGCAAAAAGGTCACGACTTGTCTTTAGTTCAGTTTCCATTTTCTGAGACTCATATTTGCCTAAGTCAAGAGCATGGAACCAAACCGTGTATGTAAGACTCACACTCATGGTCAGGACTTGTAAAGTGAGCCCTAATGTGAAGGACTTGGTCCTGATTTGGAGCTCTTGGGCAATCAGATTGCATGATTGAATCATGACTTGTAAAGCAGGCCCTCGTGTGAACCAACCCTTAAGATCTCACTTGGATATAGAAGGGGGCTTTCGAGATTTTGAGTATTCTTTATTGTGCATCCTAAGAGTAGCTCCATCAGCAACAGTATACTGGCATGTACACTATAATTTCAATGAAGTTCAAGTTCAAGTATATTACGCAGTTTGAACCTGCAAATATACACACAATATAACACCCTCAAAAAGGTCTGGACATCATGAGGATTGGCCTGTGAAGTGGGCATAGAACTCTCACCCTCAATGTGTATGTCAAGGTGAGGATGAGAAAGTAAATTGCACACTACCTTCAATGTGGTGACACAAGTAGAGGTTTGCTGACCAGATGTGGGTGGATCTACTTCAGTAAATGAATAAAGAGATTGAACACGCAAGTGTTGTGAAGCATATCGCAATGTGCATTGTCACATGCATATGCCATTATGGTAGAAAATGTCTTCTACTCTTGTACTAACAATTGAGGTGGAATTGAAGTTTTGCCTAAATCATGATTCTCTTGTAAAATGGAATACTATTCTTGCATGATCACAGAAATAACAATTTAGAAGGACCAATATGTTCTAGAAGGCTAGTTCATATCCAAATTATTGGAGAGGAAATTTAAAATATGCAAAATTAAACTAGGCATGACAAATTTAACCAAACATCTTTCCTTTTTCAAGTTAAACTTACCACATTGGTTTTGTTTGCAAGTCTCCATGGCAACCACTAGGTTAGATACTAAA
>Ga0209208_10000282_pt1 | contig 62133 bp, 39 predicted proteins | sample S1TSphfallax_3_FD_187694 | JGI IMG/M metagenome (GOLD analysis project Ga0209208, IMG submission 187694) | Host-associated microbial communities from peat moss isolated from Minnesota, USA - S1T2_Fd - Sphagnum fallax MG (SPAdes) (version 2) | ecosystem: Host-associated > Plants > Peat moss >... | reverse complement strand
GACAAAATAAACTTGAGAATGTCTTTACTCGTTAATTTTACAAACACTGGAAGGACTTTCCTACAGTAATCTGAGACCCCCTTTTAGTTGCCAACTTTCTGCCATTAACCTCAAGATGAAACAATTTCTAGAAACAATTTTCATGGTTGTAATTTCTACCAGAATGATCTCTTTTGAAGTGTTGTCTCCTAAGGTGTAAATAGTTCACAGGATCTGTTGAACATCGACAGAGATTCTACGAGACAGGTTTGAGAGTTCTTACTCACACGCTGTATGGTTCATATGGACAGATGTGGTTGTTCCGGTTGCAACTTCAATTGAGCAAACAATGCATGCATGTGATACTATCCAGCCGCTATTCCTTTGGGGCTATTCAATGAGTGTTATGAGGCCCTAAAACAAGTGGCTCATTGCCTAATGGCTCTGCCCCTTTATGGCAAATTCAAACCAACAACAATTAGAATATGAAATGTTCCAGGAAGTTCCCAGAAATTGAACTCACAATTCACAATAGCACCAGGTGAACATTCCTCAAGATGTGGGATCAAATAAAACAACAAGTAAAACACCTGGTGAACATTCCTGAAAATGTGGGACCAAATGAAAACTACATTGTTCTGCAGTCTCTCCCAACAAATTTAAACACCCATCCCAAATGTCACACGATTATTTCACGGCTGTGATACTTCGCCATTATGATTTTCAGCTCCTCCTCACCATCCCTATCAAACCTGAAAGTGGCAGAACCCAAATCTGCCAGAAGTCTATGATTGGAACCTCCATGAAAACACATTGATTTGCATTGCGCAAAGATCAAATCCCCCCCAGGTGAAGCATTCGCCAAACTTCGCCATCGCTGGTTGAAGGCGATATCTCAAATGAGAAGACATCTTTGTAAAAACTTGTTGAGGAAAAACGGCCATGGTAACTAAGTTTCCGTTTGTCCTGCCTTGAACAGACATCGACCTGATTTCCTGCCAGTACAATCACTGAAATCCTGGGTGCACAACAGTACCAGAGCGCTAAAACCTACATTCACCTCAAATTGTGCTTGTGGTGGACTTGCTTGATTGATTGACATGGTGGATTTTCTGGTCTAAGAATAATTTTTATAGTGCGTAGATGGTGGGTATATAAAGATGGAGGATACATTATTGCACAACAACTGAAAACGTGTGGACGCAAAGAAAGTCAGGGGATTGTGGTAATTTCTCAAAATCATCTATACCACACACCGGGTAGTAGTGATTTTGATCTGTTCTGAAATCTCTTCAATCTGTCACCAGCAGGAAAATTTACAAATCTCGGAATCTACGAAGGGCCCAAATATCCGAGTTGTGGAAAGTTTTCTTGGCGGCAGAAGTATGTGGGTAAAACTCCTTCCCTATCGTCGAGTCAAGCTGCTGAAGAGACTGAAGGAATTGTAGAATTGTAGTTCTCGCTCAGACAAAAGACTTGAAGACCGAAGCAGGACCAGAGCAAAGATGGAGCAATCGGTACCCCCTTGCTTTTATCCCATAGTCTTTGTCCGAAAAGTTTTCATTTGACGCTATTTATCTGTTCTTCCAACTGGTGAGTACCATCGAGCCGTGTACTCAGCGCAAAGCGAACTATTCTTTCGCCTTTTACTAAAGAATACCGTGCGCAGGGTACAAATAACGGCATACCCCAATTTTTAGGCTGCCTCTTGCGAGGCCCACAAATAATGGAAAACTGGAAGTTTTGTATATGATGTCTGATGAACTCTTTATGACAGTACGAAAATGCGTTAAGGAAATGGTTTAACACTCCAATATTACTCTTCTCTATCGTGGTAATGTGAACACACTTTTTTCCAGGGAGTTTTTGTTTATAGTCAAAGTTGCGACTGTTGAGATAAAAATCAGAGGTACTTTTGGCTACACGCTAAATCCAAATATATTTTTTCCCACAATTTTCGTGACTGAAAACGTTCAAAATCACTTCATTTTTTAGTATTTAATTTTTTAAATACTCTTTTTGACGAAGTTTCACCAGTAAAAAAAAGGGATGACTGGGATCTGACATGGTGTTTTTTTTCGCAGCATAACGGTCTCTCATGAGAAGCTCAACCCTCTGATTGGCTGTCAGGTCACAAGTTACACCCCATAACCTCAGTCCAGTGTTGCATTAGTGACCTACTATGTAGAACAAGGTACTAAAAGAATTGTAATTTCTTGCAATAGAAACATAAACACTGGACTCCACATACACATCATTTGAGCTCCGCATTGCTGCACACTACCAGTGACCATCAATTATTTTAATTTCTTTTTATGTTTTCATAATTATGTCAATGTCTAATTTAATTTAAATTAATATTCATTTCATGGACATGAAAAGGCACATGTTAATTTTATTTTTTAATATCCATGTTGGTCGATTGGAAAAAGGAGTGAGGTAGTTTTAAAGTGGATTCAGTTATTAGGAAAGGTGGGAGATAGTTATTATGAAAGTTAATAGGAACAGGAAGTAGTTATAAAATAGTTAGGCTTGAAAATGAGATAGTTATTTCTGAATTGTCTTTGGAATCGTCCAGGGACAACCATTAAACCAGAATGGTCATGTAGAAGTGACATGCAAAACTTTTTGTAAAGAACCCTATATAAACCAGTTCCTATGTCACAGGAATATGTTGGATTCCAGTAACAAAATTGGTAATCCAAGAATTCTCCATACTGAGAGGCCATTGATTGAATGAATAAAAAAATGGATTGCTAGAGGAAAAAGCACAATGAGCAAGAAAACAGTGAGAAGATTTTTCCCCATGAGGAAAATGATTGGGCAGAGAAGAGCAAGAACAAGAGGAAATAGCATTTATGGGAATGACTATGAAGGCCAACAGAGTCCATGGCTGAAGGGTTTCTGGCTGCAAAATGGACACCTCAATAATGGTGAATTGTCTTCTCTCACCCACTGGGAAGAAATCTACTGGCATGCACCATGGATGCTGATACTTTCTCAGCAGAAAAGAATTGAAAAACTCCAAATATTAATGGAATTTCTAGTCAAAACAAACAACTACAAAACACAATTTCTACACAAAACAGAGTTTGTTGTTATGGTTAGACTTTACACAGAGTGTTGTCACCATCCAGAGCTTTTCCATTTTAGGGTAGCTGAATCAATGTCTTGGTCTCGCTTTTCCTTGTCTTTTTGAAACCAATCACAAATGCGGCCTGCATTTAAATCCTCAATTGCTGCACCTTCTTGCTCTGCTATCACCCTCAATAGGTTCAAAGATGAGACCTGTGCAGGCAGACACCTACCACAACTTAATCACTGCATATACAACCCACTCAGGAATATATGTTTGAAAATCACAACTCTCGATTGAAAGTTCAAGAAAAGAAATCTCCTTAGCAGTGTCACTTCAATCCACGACTGTGATTGCTGTTGAAACATGATTTCTAGAGAATTCAAACCCTGAACAAGAAAAAAGGGGGGTTGTAATGGAAGGGAGATAAGAAATAATTACAGTGAGGCGGCAGAGAAATCGCTCGTGCATGTCCAAGTTCGACATTTCAATAAGCCCAGCTTCCTCCGTTGTTAAAAATGAGCCTGGAGTTCCATCATTACTACTAGCCTTTACAGACATCTGCAGTGACTGTTGTTGCCTTCCAATACCTGTGACATTAAAATCTCCTTCTGGTAAGAAAAAGTACTTGGGAAGTGGAGACCCCCAACATCACGGGAAGGATGATCGCTGGTCAAGTTTGAACTTATCGTATTTGTGCAGAAGGTACATACATCAAAATGGAATTTACAAAGCAACAGCACATGTGCAAGTCCTTAGTCAATGTTGATCAATGTACCTTCCTACCCTACCAGAAGGCATCCAAAATTTATCATAGAAAAACCAAATAGGAAGTCTGAGAAATCAATCACAGAGGAAAAATGTTACCTGGATTTGCAGACATTGGTGCTGGGACAGAAACCAAAGATTTTACTGAAGTTTGTTGCCAGAGCTGACCCCTTCCTGCTAAATGACCGCATACCCTACAATTTCCTGCCTGCGCTAAGCTCATCATCATCCTATATGATACCTGGAGGAGCGAGCAAGAAAAAATCTAAAAGAAAATCTTACAATCCCTAACTTCTCCTGAACCCTGAAACAGATGGAGACGGTAGCAGAAGTGGCAAAAAGATCTTAGATTTTGGGATTTGCAAAACTGCTAGTGGGAAAAAACAAAAACAGGATTTTGCACCTCTGTCCTCATCAAAGCAAAAAACGTCGAAAGAACCCAAATCAAGCCTCAGAAAACAAGTAGTTCAGGATTGCCACAAGACTCATGCTTCCGATACTGAGAGATCTCGAGAAAGCTATTTATTTGTGTACCGAATTTGAGTCTGCGAAAAGAAAAAGTCATTTCAGACCATGGACGGTGACGGACTTGACAGTTCACAACTTTGCAATTTGCTGCTTGTGGGTGGGTGGGAGAAGGAAAGGAATGAAGGAATTGTGTGATTGGAATGCAGTGGAGAGCCAGCACTGAAGCCGAAAAGCAAAAGCACAAGGCCACTTGTTTGCGACGCAGACCCCACAACGAACAAAAGGCTCTGGATTTGGATAACACATCCAAACAAGGTCCTTTGTCAGATCCCTATTATTTTGGGACTCCTTCTTCTAGATCCCTACTATCGTTTTGGGACCTCCTCTCGGACAGTCCTGTTGGAAGGGTACAAGAAATTGCACAAAACCCCCTCCGGTTATCAGTGCGGTTCTTAGGATTCATCGTCGTTCAAGAACCGATTTTCTCATACACCATCACGGTTCTCAAAAGAACTGAAAATAACCGCCTACGCAGTTCTTTATCGGTTTGTCCATGAAAAGAATAAGTTCTTTAAAAATAACCTGAACTTGATTTGGTTTTTTTTTTTTTTTTAGGGGTGGTTCCCTTTTCTTGTCCCCTGAAAGTTCATTGTAACCTAGGGGATATCTCTAGCAAGCTATTTTTTTCGTTTATCACGTTGCGAGGCACCAAGCTAGCTAGACGATGAACAACACCGCCATCACATTAGCCAGACCACTCACCGATTGTTCTTTCTCTTAAGCAAGAAACTCCTCGATCTTATAGGACACGTCTATCGTGCAAAACACCAGCTGATACTGCAGCAAACAAGATGCAACATCTGCAGCAGTTCAGCTTCCTTGTGTTATCATGGGCATCAGGTAGATTATTTACTCACCTTCTTCATCATGACCTAATTTCAGCTCCTGCTAGAGCTGGGATCTAAAACTGCTGTAACTTGAGAAGAGATGATTACATGATCATTAGAGACTTTCCCGGTAGTTTTTGAGTCCAAAGAGGACTTTCATCAAATGGCCCACTTATAAAGCACACTGACAAATTGACAACTCAGAATCAAAGATTTATTGCAGGAACACAAAAATTTCAACCCAAATTTGTTTTCTGAGGCTTGATTTGGGTTCTTTTGACTTTTTTGCTTTGAGGACAGAGGGGCAAAAGCCTGTTTTTTTTCCCCACAAGCAGTTTTGCAAATCCTAAAATCTAAGATCTTTTTGCAACTTCTGCTACTGTCTCCATCTCTTTCAGGGTTCAGGAGAAGTTAGGGATTGTAAGATTTGAGATTTTTTCTTGCTCACTCCTCTAGGTATCATATAGAATGATGATGAGCTTAGTGCGGGCAGGAAATTGTAGGGTATGTGGTCATTTACCAGGAAGGGGTCAGCTCTGGCAACAAACTTCAGTAAAATCTTTGGTTTCTGTCCCAGCACCAATGTCTGCAAATCCAGGTAACATTTTTCCTCTGTGATTGATTTCTCAGACTTCCTATTTGGTTTTTCTATGACAACATCTGAGGTCAGTATCTCAAATTCCACCCAGTTTCCACATTCACTCTGTACATAATAGGAAAGAGACACCAGACCTAAGTGGCATGAATGGTAGAGGAAGGAAATCAAAACAACTGGGAAGCTCCATGGCTGCCTTTTCGGTGGTACTGCATCTGAGAACTGTGTTTGACTTTGGCAGTGTCATGATACCACAAGGCATGCTACAAACAAAATGAAATTCATATAGTGATTGAGAAGACAGACTAGTGGCATCACCAATAGTCCATGCAAGAACAAACACCATCCTCAAAGTGATGAAAGCAATTTGCATCCCTCACCATGATTGCTCTCCCAACTATTTTTTAAATGAACTTTGTGGAAGAGTGGCAATCTTCACAAACCCACAGATTTTTTCTTATTCGGAGTGGAGTACCAGGGGCTGTGTTGATGAGCCCAAGTGCAATAGCCAGTTTCTCACTATGGTGACACGAATGAAACACCTTTTCTTCTTCCACATCATGCAGCACAAGTTTAGTATGTGGCACATAACCCAGATCATGCACAAGCCCTGACAATCTCTTCAGTTCTGCACGAATTTCAACCATCTGAGGATGGTGTTGATCATCTACTACAAATGTATGCACCTGATTGTTCACTTTGATCCAGGTGCGACCCGGGTTTTTCTTCTCACCTCTTTCATTTCTCCACTGTGCAACCTTCTCCCAGAGATGCCTGTTTCTGGCTGCAGCATAGATGTTTGATAGCAGCACATAGCCTGAAGCATTTTCAGGCTCCAATTCAAGAATCTGTTTAGCAACATGCTCTCCCATCTCCACATTACCATGAAACTGCAAGCACTGAGCAAAGCCTTCCATGTATTTGCATGTGGTTTATGGGGCATTGCCTTGATCATATTCTCTGCCTCCTGTAGATGGCTGGTGTGGCCAAGAAAGGTCGATCATGCAGGTGGAATGTTCCAACTTTGCCAAAATCATATAGACTGTGCTGATTGAAGCATAACAGCGCATCCCTTCATCCACCAAACCTGCATGGCTACAAGCTGACGGAAGACAAACAAAAGTGATATCATCTGGCTGTACACCTTCTTCACACATCCATTCAAACTGTTTAAGAGCTTCCTTACCATGCCCATGCATGGCACATCCTCCAAGTATGGCATTCCAAGAGACCACATCATGTGATGCCATATTGTTGAACACTCTCCAAGTGTCCTCCATGCTCCCACATTTTGCATACATGTCAACCAAGCAATTCCCAACTTTGACATATGAGTCCCATCCACTTTGAATGACCTGCTCATGAGCAGACCTGCCCTCTTCAATTGCAACTACACTGGTGCATGCATTCAGCACTGCCACAAAAGTAAAAGAGTCTGGCCGCACAACTTCCAGTTGCCTTTGTCGAAATAGTTCCGATGCCTTCTGCCCTTCCCCACATGTCACATGTCCTGATAACATGGCAGTCCAAGTGACCGCATCACGTGATGACATCTTGTTGAACCCTCTGTGAGCATCCTCCATGCTCCCACATTTTGCATACATGTCAAGCAAGCTAGTCCCCACAAAGACATTTGAATCCCATCCACTTTGAACGATCTGCTCATGAGCACACCTGCCCTCTTCAAGTGTAACTAGGCTGACGCATGCATTCACCACCCCCACAAAAGTAAAAGAGCTTGGCTGCACACCTTCCTGTTGCATTTGTCGAAAGAGTTCCAGTGCCTTCTGTCCTTGACCACATTTCACATGTCCCAGTATCATGGCAGTCCAAGTGGCTGCATCTCGAGATGGCATCTTGTTGAACACTCTCTGAGCATCCTCTATGCTCCCACATTTGGCATACATGTCAACCAGGCTACACCCCACAAAGACGTCAGCCTCACAACCACTTTGAATTATCTGTTCATGAGCCTGCCTGCCCTCTTCAAGTGCTCCTAAACTAGCACATGCATTGAGCAGTGGAACAAAACCGAATCTGTCAGGAATTATTCCTTTTTGTAGCATTTCTTGGAAAAACTCAACTGTCTTCTCATGTTGCCCAGCTTTAGCGTATCTTGCAAGCCTTCTATTCCACGAAAAGTTGTCCAATTGTACAGCGCCTGGTGCCATGGAAGCCCGCTTTGCTCCCACCCATGGGGGCTTTTGTCGGTCATATAGCCAGAGTGCGTTCTGCGTGTTCTTATTCCTGAAAACCGGATATCTTGGATTCGCCTTCTCCGACCGACAATCCCACCATTGCGAAGGATCCGAAAAGAATTGCCGCCAAAGGGTCTCTATCTGGACTGCTGCTGCTGTTAGTCCACCCTTTCCACCCCAACTTGTTGCCAGCGCTTTGCTGCGGCAAGAAGTGAGCATGTCCTAACCGACGCGACTCAAGTGTGAGTCGATGGCGCACTGCCATTACCGCGAAGGTTTGATGAAGCGACAGAATTGAGGGACCTGGAATTCGCACCAGTGCCTCGACAAAGGCAGCAGTATCACAACCACACAAACGGCTTCAGCAGACTGGTTCAATGCAGAGCTCGCCACAGCCCAAGACCACGAAAAGATGGAGAGTTTTGCCTGAAAACAAATCGCACAAATTCAAAACTGTAATCGTCGCGCCAAACTCGAGAGCGTAATAGTACAGTAGGCGTACATAAACAAAGGCCACGCGAAAGAATCGAGGGAGAATGAGGTGGGAGAGACACAAGGATTGGCCAGCTTTGAGTGGCCGATGTCTCACACGTTGCCCTCCGTGGCCGGGGCGCGGTTGTTGGCCTGGGCACATGCACACCTTTGCCCTAGCTTTGCCCGGTGCGCTCCACCACCCTGCCAGACCTTGACATCCTTTTGACCGAACAATGTACGCTTTCAAAAACCATCTCTGGGTTTGTAGTGCTGAAGAACACTTAACCACAAGTGGCAATCACATCATTGCTACATTTGTATTCAAATGTGTATTGGGACCAAATGGTTCACGACCCATTGTTGCAAAGTTGGAACATGAAAGTTGGATCAAAAAAAAAATTGAATCAAACTTTGAGGCATTAAATATTGTTGTGTTTTTTAAAAATTGGGTGAAAGCAAATTATATTAAAAATAGTGCAACAATCAAAATAGATGAACACATCTTCACATTTGTGAATTTGAACTCCCTTATTCCCATTTTTGACTAATCCTTTGCTTTCTCAATTTATGTTGAACACGATTTTTTTCCAATGATCCAAAAGAAGAAAGATGAAAGATAGTTTTACACAAAGATCCTTGTCGGAGATGAGTGGTAAGAGGCGTTGAATTTGACCCCATTGATTTAAAATATAAGCCTTTAAGGCTAGATTATGGAAGGATGTGATCTGGTGTATGGTTTAATGGAGAAAATTTAATTTGGAGTTACACAAATGTGTTCATTTTGATTCATCATAAATACCAATTGCATCATGGTATTTGAATAATTCAATATTAACATCTACATTTAGATCATAGTATTTGGTTGAATTTTCAAATTAATATATACTCCATGATCTTCTTGCATTTTTCTATTTCTCAATTGTTGTCCCTATTAAGATTATTTAGTTAATGAAATTATAATGCATAACAATTTAAAACAAGTGATTTATATCATCTTGTCATTTGTTTTCATACTTAAGTTCATCAGTAATAACATCATATTTCAAAATTATAATATTGGCACATCATTAAAAAGAAAACACTATAGTTAGATGTGTAATATTTTGATGACTGATTTCAGTCATATCAATCAAAATACACAACTCCATGTGGGCATCAACGTCGCCACATGTGAAACATGTTGTTTGATTTGAGTATAATGCTACATTTTTTAGTCATAATGAACACTATTACTTTTGATATTAATCATAATAAACACAATTAGTCACTTTCAATATATGGTTTTGTCTAGATCTTTGATCTTATAATCATCATATAGTCATGATGTTAGTAGAAAAAATTCATACTTTTGTAGTAGGGAGTGAGATGAACAAAAATTTAGATTTTAATATCAAACTTTTGAGAATATTTGGGCGTGAGCTGTGCTAAATGAATAACCATTTTCTTTTTAATAACTCAAAGACATTGGTTTTCCATAAATATTTTATGGATTTCTTTGATAAAGTTTCAAATATGCACATTAGAAAGACCATATTTACAAACAATAGACCATAATCTAATCAGGATGATGATAAACCCAATTAATAATGTCATGTTTATTGAAAAATGGAATTGTTATGTAAAGGTTTTTCCAAATTACTTATGGGGGTAGTTGTCATGTACTTGGAGGCTCTTCATTCCATAGGAGAATATATGTCTAGAGTTGTGTAGTCTAATAATTTTGGTAAGACATAACAGATCACTGTGATAAATATTGAGCTTTGAAGGATTTAAAAACCTTATAGTGATTTTTTAATGCTACCTTTTGTACGATGAGATTAATGATTATATGTCCATGATTTAAATGAAACTTTTGAATTTTATAATATGGTATCAAGTAATATGTTTGAAGATACTTAATCTCTATTACAAATGTTGTATGAAATGGCAACTTTGTCAAGCACTTGGAAACAACTGGGAGCAAAGTGGGTTTTTCTTCCAATCTTCCAAAATAGTAGACTAGATGTGTGTGCTTTAGAAATAGTCATTCCCTCCCTAAAAAGCCTAAGAAACATATTTCCATAAAAAACCTAGACAATTTGTTCTGTATGTTTCCTAATATGAACTTTGGAAATACATTGTTCATAGAGTGACATGCCTCATAAGAATATGTTTAATCTTCATTTTAGGGCCATCTTTCTTAATACATTTTATAGGTTTAACACAAATGGTAATCATTTGCTCGCAATCATTTTCCCTTATTGGAATCCTTGTATTCATTTAAAGTGTAGGCTTATAAATTTGTAGAATTGATTCCTTTCAGTATTACTACACATGTTCTTTTTGGCAACCCTCAATATGCAAAATTGCATGTTACTCTTCCAAATGTGGTGACATTTTTTGTAAAAAAATCAAATCAAGATTTGTAAATTTTAAAAAAAGAAATATTTTATTTTATTATTTATGAATAATGATGCATGGATGGTTTGACATGATTACTTGTTGTTTAATTTTGATTTGAATTCAGTGTGATCCATTGTTCCTTAGTGGCCACCAAACACACCAAGGGGTTCCAATTTGAAAATTGTGGATTTGATAAGGATATTGTCAAACATAATCTATCATTTTTAATTTTATACATGTGGTTTGGTGGCCATTAGGTGCCTCTTGCAAACACTTTAGGATTTTTGTTGTAATTCAATGACTTGTTTGAAATATCGTAATGGTGCTTGGTGGTTGCTAAATGTTTGTTGAAAATAATAATTGATTTTCATGGTGACTTAATGTTTTGTATAAGATTTCAAAATTAATTATTGATAGAATATCGACAATTGACCATCAATTTATTTTTTAAATTATGGATAACACATTATGTGTCATGTTTTTATACCATGTTTCATTGACACATTTTGTTGTTGTTTTAGTTCAATGTTTCTTTCAAGCCAACTACACTAATCAAAGGCACTTCAATGAGTTCATGTTTATCTTCATGACCTGTTGGATTTTTAAAATTATTGATTTTCAACGTCAATGGCATGTTGTGTTGTTTAGCAAGGAAAAGTTCAAGATGGTTCAAGTTCATTATGATGTTATCGTCAAATGTTCTAAGCCTTATTTAAATTCCTATAGCGAATTATTTTTGGTTCATACAACTTATGTGAACATTAATAATGGTGATATTTGTAATAACCAACCCCCTTTAGGTATGCACTTTGAATCATTTCATTTGTTTTCATTTTATCATTTTCATGCCAATGTTTATGTTATGACTTTAATACATGATTATTATATGTTTTCATAGAGGTCTTTATTTTTTTGTATTGACTTTTGTTTATAGTTGGTTTGGATTGTTGTTCCCATATTGCACAACATTGTTTGCAATTTTAAAAGGGAAAAAATGATGTTGGCCACGTGGTTTTTTATTTCAAAATGGCATTGATATGTATATTTGATTATGGACAATCACAAAACTTCTAATACTAGATGGATTTGACATTATTTTTAAAGTTTACACAATCCTTTAGGGTTTCTAAAGACAATTTTTTTAAATAGTGGATTATTCAATTATGATAGGTTTATTAGTTTTTAATTTTTTATGAAGATTCTTGGTGAAATCCTTATGGTGTTTTAACAACTTAATGGCCACCAAGTTCAATTCATATTAAAAACATTTAATAAATTCTCTTTACATGTTATGTAATTTGGATTTTGTGAATATTTCAACTTCTTTTGCTTTCATTAACAACTTAGTTGCCACCACACCTCAACGTTCAATTTGTATTTGAAATTAATGGCCACAAGGTTTAATTTCTGCAAATGAAGTAAAATGTTAAATTTTCAAGATATTTTTGTTGTGGTAACAATTGGATGGCCACCAAGTTGTATATATAATTGAAAGGTTCTTGTTTGAATATTTGAACATTGTAAATTTTGTTTTCAAAATTTTGAATTTTTGTAAAGTTCAAATTAAGTTAAATGTGTTTTTAATGGATTCAAACATTATCAAAGTTCAGCCCTATAACACAAGAATAACAAAAGTCATCATAAATGCACAAAAATAACATGTGTGTTAATAACTTTCTTTAATATATGCAAATGAAAATTCATAAAATATAAATCACAAACCTTGAACCTTAAAAAATAAGAACAAAATTTTTCAATGTCCAAGAACAAAAATAAGAACTTTCAATCTCCAAAAAAAAAATCAAGAAACCTTCAACCTCCAAGTTTGCTAAATAAATAAACTTGTAAAAACCTTTCAGCTTTATTAGTTTAAAAAAAATTAAATTTTAATTTTAATTTATAACACATGATATGATAATTACATCACTAAAAGACTAAAAAATGTACAAAATGTTTGGAAAAAAAACCTCATTTTTTAACAATAGCCATAGGTGCAAAAAGGCTATTAGTGTAAAGGAAAAGATTTGTTGATTTACTACCATGTGTCATTTGCTTAAGGGTTTCCCACCCAAATTTCAAAGTTTCAAATTCCAAATCAGATGCTAATTATATATTAATTGTCCACATGTTGGTTTGGTTGATTTAGTTACTTTGGCTTACATGTTTATTAGATGTTGGTTGTTAGAAGGAAAAAATTATCCTATGTAGTTCATCTTGAATTTATTTATAATAGGCATAAGCCCATGATTGGTTTGAACAAATTGACTTTTGTTAATGAAATGATTAAATGTTTATGGTATAAAAATAAAGGATATAAAGGTAGATCCACATGTAAACCCTAATTGAATTTGTAATACAATATACACATTGCTTTTAACTTAATTTCAAAACCAAACTTTTAGCTTAATAAAGTTTATGGTTTGACAAGTCTATAAGGTGACATGATGTTGTGAGTTGCAATGTGGTGGAAATTTAGTAATAAAATAATTGAATAGTAGTTGCAAAACAGTGTAAATGTAGTATTTATATAATGACAACCTAGTGGCACAATTAGTTGCAAACAAGTTGAAAGTGTCATACCTTTTGGGCGGTGAAAATGCATACATGTGGCATGATCATATGTGTCAGGGTTGTACACTAATTGAAAAATAATCATTGATTGGGTGCTACATTTACCTTGGTTGTAATGTAGTATTATCACATGTTACTAAAATGCAACTTGTTAACAAAGTTAAACATGGTTGACTATAATCATATTTACAATGTGTAAATTATATTGTATAGATGTCCATCTTGTAATTATAGTATAATTCCCTAATTTTTTAACATGATATTTTATTTATTGATTCCTCATACTTTCATGGGATAATTATAATGTAGTTGTATATTAGTTGTTTTGGAGCTCTAGTTGCAAGTCAATCTAATTATTGTGAACATTATTTCTCATAATGTTAATATTTTTTTCTTTTGTTTGTGACATGTCTCAATGGTATGACTTGTTATACCACAACTAATACAAACCAATGATGATTTGGTTGAGATACTACTGATAATTGTTTTGATTACTGTGTTAGTTTTTTGTGTAATTAATGTGTCATTATAAATTTTTGAAATTGGTCCATTTTCCTTGCAAACTATTACAACTTCTTTATGTTTTATTAAAATGTCCCTCTTCATACCTATGGTTGTTAAACATAGATATGGTAACAAACCTACCTGAAAAAAAATGGTAAGGAAAATGTATATTGTTTTAACTTATAAAAAATTCATTAATTTGAATGCTCACAATAAACCTATCATAGGCACAAAAAACCACAAGAAAAGGAACTAAACCAAGGACACAACAAGGAAAACAACCACAAGAAATGCAAACCTAAATCTAATCCAAAAATAGAAACACAAAAACACAAGGCAAAAACATGATACATGCTAAAAGATGATTCAAAAAGAATTTTATGTTAATAACATATGAAAACAAAAGTTATAACAAGAAAGCGCACCCAAAATTGGTGTTGAATAGATTGAAAGTAATGGAAGGTCTTACCCCTATTTATACCCCATTTGGGGACCTAGTTCAAAAAAGCTTCCATAGAAGCTTCCATGTGTGCATCAACCAAGGAATCTTCTTGAAAAGCTTCTTAATTAATAGTGAATTAAAAGTCATTTAAACTTAATTAAAGGTTAACTAAGAGTTAACTGAAGGTTAATTCAAACTTAATTGGGACTTAATTAAAATTTAACTGAGAATTAAATAGGATTGAATTAAGAGTTAATTGAAAGTTGATTAGGATTTAACTACAATTTAATTAACATTTAATTGAAAGTTAACTGAGAATTAACTAAAATTTATCTAAAAGTTAATTAAAAGTGAATTGGGAGTAAACTCAAAATTAACGATGATGCAAATGATGATGTAGGCGATTATCTTAGTGCAAACGACGATGCAAACGACAAGCGATGGTGGTGTCCATGATAAAACTTCCACACATTCAATAGTTTCTTGTTGAATGTTTCTTAGTTTCATAAAGACCTCATTGTCATTTTTCACGATTCAAAAGTATTCATGAAAAACTTGTTCCAATTCTTCAAACATGCAACTTGGATGATTTTGAACAAATTTTTCACCTCATTTGAAGATATATATTTGAAAGTGAAACCAAATAGGTTGATGATGTCAACTTTCACAATTTCACCATTAGTTTTGATAGCCTTCTTGAAGATTCTAATGTGAACATTAGGATTAGTGTCTTTCATATAAATTGGGTATTGTAACTTTTTGTAAGGCAACTTGTTCATTTACTTTGGTATAGATTGTGCAACAATCGGTAGATACCATGGTGGCATAAACATGTGTGGATTAAACATTAGCCATCCAAATGATTCAATAGGTGGATTAAATGATGTTCCTATAGGTGGATCTCCTTTGGGTGAACCTATTTTAGGGACCAAGTGAATTTCCAAATGGTCTTCCATTTAATGGATGACAAGAAGTTTTTTTTTAAAAAAAATGCGTTGGCAAACCATCACTAGTTTAGTGCATCTTGGTAACAACTAGCGGGTGGTTGCACACTAAGGTGGATTAAAAATGGAAGATTTTGGAGCTCATAGTTTTCCTTTTTCATAATTTTTAATGCAAATATTTGATGTTTTAGGAATGTAAAGTAATCCATTTGAAAGTAGGAGGCAAGAAGAATATCTAAACCCTAAACTTACAAGTTTTTAAATTATGATATCACGTGCTCTAATATGATTAGCTAAGGGAAAAGTTAGAAGCAAAAACATGGGTTTTTTGACATTTTATAATTGACAAATGTTATGTTGGTTAATAATTTCATTTTTACAAAACAACATTGATCAAATTTTCCATTTCAATAAATTATGAACTTTCTAAACTATTGGTAATCTTGTAGAATCCTAATAAATTAAAATATTAAATTTGATTGGAAACCTTTACTTTAATATTACAATAGGTTCATAATCATATTTATTAGAAAAATCAACAATTAAAATGTTTACTATGTAATAAAAATCCATAACATTTTTTATGGACTATGATCATCACATCTTATATCATTTGAAAAGTCCACCTTGTAATGAAATGAAAACATTTTATCTTCAATTTTAAAATTTTGATTCTTCAAATGTTATATTTTAATTAAATGAAACCCTTTAAAAAATTTCAATCAAACCTCAACACATATTACACTAAACTTAAAAGCACCCCCATAAAAATTGCCCTTGCGAGACCAAAAAATGGTTTGTCTACTTTGCAATTGCCCTACTACATTGGTTGTTATTAAAATTATCACTTGTTGTGGAATAGGTTTAATGTCCTTGTTGATGATTATTTTAACCACTTTAGCAATTTGGATACCAACAATATGTGGGGATTATATTGGTTGTACGATAGGTCATTTTGGTACTGAATGAACATATTTAGGTACATAAGCTATGATACTCCTAAAAATCAAGAGGTCAAATAATTTGGTTCTAACATTATATGTTGTATACATTCTAAGATCTAAAAGAATGTAAGGTGTAATGACATTTTACCACATTGGGTATGTAGATGTAGGAAAAACATTAGTCTAATTTGGTACAAAGAATGTATTAGGTGGTTGTTAAATTGGTTGATATTAATTGGTATTATTTTGTTACCAAGGCCTAAATACATGATTGTTTGAATTCCTTGCACAAGTATATTTGGTTGTGGTGTTTTGGCCAATAGATTGATGAACATTGATCACCTCATCTTTCAAAAGTTGTTTTAATCTATCATCAATAAGGGGCAATGTTTGAATTCATATCCCAAATGTTGATAATATGCACATGTTACATTTTCAACACTAGGATTCTTTCTTGGAATTGGTTGTGCTCCGATGAACATGTAAATTTTCATTATCACAAAGACAAAAACAACCAAGACTATAAGATTTTCTAACCAAAACAAAGATAAGGGCAAGCTTGGTTCCAAATCCAAATGATGAAATGAAAAAATCAAGAATAAGAACAAAACAAATGTAAACAAAAATTTAATAAGATTTTATTGCAAAGAAGAAATAGAACAAGGTTATGACAAGAAAACGTACCCAAAACTATTGTTGAACAAACTAAAGGTAATGGGGAATTTTACCTCTATTTATACCCCTTGAGCACCTATGACGCACCCCCAAGCTCCTTGATGGCTCAACTATGAGTTTAAAGGTGAAGATAACGGAAGAAGGAATTGGGGCGCGCTTTCTGGTTTGCAACATTTCGGGGGTAGAAGGGCGTGCTAGAGCTTTACGATCGGGCCTAGGAAGATTGATAAGCAAATCAATTACTCACACAGACCTGCACAAACCAAACAATAAGTTGGTTAGTGTGTAGCTAGAGCACTCTTAATGCAGGAACAAACCACAGGCAAACATGGACTCACAAGACTCACCATAACCTAGATTTGGGGGAAGCCACCACCTTCCCCTTTTTAGTATTCTTTGTGCCTAGACATGGGGCTCACACCCAAATGTCATTTTGTCTCGGGACTCCCAAGAGAAAGTCCCAAAATTCCCAAAATTGGGACTCCCTCGACTACGGACTCCCATAATATTGTGTGCATAAGTCCGATTGAAGTAAAATCTAAAGTAAAGTTGTAGCATTCGTCAAAATATTTCCAACGGTATTTAGCACGCCACCTACACGTAAGGAAATCGGGGCGATTCTTAACTTTTAGTGGTTGGGAATCAAATTGACAATTTGATTTTCGGCCCTTCGTTTGGCCATAACTTGTGTTTTAAGTACCCAAATGGGTCATGCAAGCCCATTTTAGACATGTAAGTTCCAAAAGCTTTCCAATGATAGAAAGAATTCTTCAATCTAATGGTTTGTGACCCTTGCAATCATTTTCTGAACATTTGGGAGGCCATCAAGATTCCAACTCCCAAAGTGGGAGCTCACTTGGGAGTGTGGAAGTTGATTCCCTCACACTCTCCCATAAACCTAGGAGCATGAAATGTGATTCCCGGGCTTCACTCTTGGCCCGCACCTTCACAAGCCCCTGCTTTGTTCGTGAACCTAAGGCTAGGGTCACGACAACCTAACTTAAGGAAGTTAACTTCCAATCTACATGTAGCCCAGGTTTAAGAGTCAATTGGAAGTGAACTATGAACCAAGTGAAAGTGAATTAAAATTTAACTGGAAGCTAATTAAGAATGAACTGAAACTAAACTAAAAATTCAATACAAGTTTATTACAAATCATGGATGAACATTCAAATGAATGAACCCCACGACATTGGCATCCATGACATTCACCTTGACCAAAAACTGGTCTAGTTGGTTAGGTAGTGTTTTGATGTATTGGCCTATGTTGAATAATGATTGGTACTGTTCAAGCCTTTATTAGTTCCAAATGTAATATTGAAATTGATTGGTTAGATGGCTTTCAATTCATCTGATGAATTTACTCCAGTTGGCTTATAAGTTGGGTGGATTCTATTTTTAAATCTTTTGCCATTTAAAAATACATTGGGATCTTGTTTAATATCTTGTAACTTAACATAGATTGTAGTTTCTGTTGGTGCACCAATTTTGGGTATGAAATAATTAAGGGTTGTAGATTGCCATTATTGTTGTGCTAAAATGGTTTCATTAATATTTTAATAGTTTTGTTAACATCGCCACCATTGTGAATACTCATTCCACATTGTTGGGATGACATTTGTGGAATCAAATGGTTAATAATCGAAGGTGTAGTTGGTTCCTTCTATACACATTTTTCTAAAATTTGTTGTTTAACATTAGTTTTACCCACTATGTTGTCTCCATGTTTGGTGCATTCATAGGTTCATTTCTTGTAGATTTCACTTGTTGTCCTTTTTGCATATGTACAATTTTAGTTGTAGGTTGGTGGATAACAGGTTCTAGTTATTTCTTAAGACTTTTTATAATTACTCTTAACATTTCATGAAATTAGCAGGTTTTAGGACAATTATTGCATTGTTTTTTCACCTAATAGTTAAAGATCAAGAATTGATTTCCTTTATAGATAGGATGTTTAGATTTTAAAAAAATACTTTACACTAACTTGAAACTTTCCTTTAGTGTTTCAAGATATAACAAAAACAACTTAAACTTTTAAGAAACTAAAACCATAACTAAAACTAAAATGATACACAAAATAAACCAAATTATTTAAACAAACTTAATTCAAACTTAATGTTAGGTTTGATCCCCAACATGGTCGCCAAATGCTAACAAGGTTCTTTTATTAATCATGTTCATTTTAAAGTTTCAAACATATTTTCTATAGAAATTATAATTTAAAAAAAAGAAACAATTCTCAAGTTTTAATTACAACCACCATGCTATCAAACAATTATGAACCAAGGGCATGTTGATATCCAACAACAAGTTTACCATGGCAAACCTCACCTTGTTTGGTGCAAATGAACTTCAAAATTGTAAAATTTAAAAGGTCATGATAATTATTTAAATAATATCTTATGAATTGTTTTTCAAAATCCTTCAAAGGAAAATTCAGAAATTTAGTTAGGAACAATGATGATATTCAAAATGAAGTAAGCTTCTAAAGATAATTCAAAGATGATAAAAACAAAAGATTAAAGTCATGTTTTTAACACTAAAAAAAATTATGTCCTTTGTAACCGAGAAACCAATGATTAGATGTTCTAAACAATTATATAATTGATTATAATCATAGGATGTTATTTCAAATCCTAGGTGGAAAAAATTGTAGTCGTATATTAGTGGTGCATTTGTCTAATAGATGATGAAATAAAAGGATAACATTAGTTTTCCATTATAATTTTTAATCCATATGGCATCCATGATTGATGTATACAAATAAATATATTTATTTTACATGTGTAAATTTTTAAAATAAAAAACGGATCAAATTTATAATTTCAAAAAAGTAATTAATATGTTAATATTCATTATTATTTTAAGAACTTAATTACATTATTTAGATTAAATTTATACATCGTACTTAATATGATTAATATAAAAACATTTAATGTATGTATTTTAAAATATGATTGATTTATGATCCATTTGTAAATATTTATGTGGTTAATTTATATGGATTCATATGTCCAAGTTAAAAAGTTATTAGTAAAATAATGATTTATTGGAAGAAAACTTGTATAATATAAATTCCTAAATCAAATGAAGGTTTAAAATATGAAAAGTGTGTTTTATTTATCCTTGTATTAGCCACATAGATTATTCCATTCACAAATCATGTGTTTGAATTTATTTTTTCCAAACAATCATAATTGAAATGTTATTCAATAACAAAATTCAAATATTTTTCTTTCAGAATGAATTACATTTAAATTATATATATATACATTATTGAAGAATTTTATGAATAAATTTTCAATTTTTTCATTTGGACAAATCATCAATAAGATATGAATTATCAAATTTGAGGCATTGTGTAATGTTGAAATGAAGTATGTCATGAATAAAATAAACAATAAATTATTTACATAATAAGTGGGGTGGTTTGGTGATAAAAGACTTGAATTTTATTCTTGGGGTCCAAGGATTAAACTTCACAAATTACATTTGTTGTGGTCAATGTTGGAATATAAACTAAATATTAAAAATCTACCTAGCATATTACCTAGTAGATTAGGTGGTCTATTTATTCATTTAAACTAAGTTTTAAACCTAATTTAGCTAGTGACACATGTCAACAATTGATAAGGTAAAAAATAATGAAATGAAACATAATTCATCTATAAAAAATAATTATTTTTATTATACATAATAAATTTATTATAATTAATCTATAGTAATAAATATTATATTAAAAAAATGTTCCCTAAGTTTTTGGGTCCCATGTGAAATAGTAAAAAAAAAAAACAATAATTAAATTTTCAATAATGACTTCACATGTGTTTTTTTTGACCGATGCATGAAATGTGCCACATCATGTCTAAGACAACTATTGTTGTAAACATCTCGTTTGTAATGACTTTAAGATTATCAATCGTTTTTATCTTTTATGATTGAAATACCAATCATAAACCTAGTCATATATTTGAAAATTTCTTCTAGTGCAAGGTGATAAAAAAAAAGTGTCCATCTGTCTTTCTTTTTACAGATTGTAGTCTTTAAATAAATTATTCATTGATTAACATCCTCACTTGTTCATTTGGTGATTTGTTCACCAGTTGAGTAATATCACCAATTCATTGGTTCACAAAGAAAATAAGGTAATGACTAACATCATCATTCTTAATTTGACTCAAATAGATTAAGTTTTGTGAATAGATATTTTAAAAGACGATTGCAACCATTGTGGCACATGCTAAGGATGGACTATATTGTGATGAATATTTTGAGGATTTGTTTTTCCTTTTTGCTATAACGATATTTGGGTATTTACAACAATAAGGTGGTAATATTCTTATTGATGTTTGAACATGGTGTGGTTAGTCAAGGACTCAAAAAGCTTTCTTATGTTGGTTTTGCATTCATTCTATACACAAAACATGTCACTACTTCTATAGAGAATTTATACTACTTTTATATTGTACAAATATTTGTTGCAAGGGAGGTCTTTAGGGCTAGGTGTTATCTCAGTTTCTCTCCCATTTCTTTGTTTGATCCACTTTATGCGACATGTGAATTGTTTAGGACATAGCTACTCATTCCCCCGCCCCCCAAGCTCTTTTTTGGTCCCTCCTTGGTGAGTTTGTGCCTTTGGTGTTGTCTTTTGATTGGATGTTGGTCCTTTCTTGTTCCTTCCTTTCCCTTGCCTTATGGGTGTTTTAATAATAGCTTTTTTGTGTACATGGTGAGAGCAATGTTTAAAAAAAAAATTCCCTGACCTAGGATTAGGTGACTAGCACCTCTAACTAGATAAAAAATTTATAGGTGATAGTCCAAGTTTTTTTCCAAACACTAGCAAAGTGACAGACTTTAAAAGGACAGTCCAAAAGTGACAACATTTCTTCCAAAAAAAAAAACATTTCCACAGTTCTTTGGCAAACTTTTTGTAAAAAAACCAAGCATGTACGACAGAATATTTCGGTTCTGTTTCTCTTTCAGTGAGGGTGCAAAAATACTCTGGGGTAGGAGGATTCTATTCCATGTTTTAACCTTTATATGATGGAACACTACAGCGGGCTTCATGCGTTTCAGGTTGGATGCTTAGCATTTTTCCTTATTTATGAACGCACCATCTTTTAAAGATTTCATCATTTCATTGCAATTGGAATCCATCTTCCATGAATCTCGAAAGACCAACAAATGGAATTTGACTTCCATTCATCATCTCCCAAGATGCATAGCAACAATGGAACTCCTTTTGAGAATATGGGATTTTGGGGAATATCGTGGAATTCCCGAGAGCAATGCATCCAGTTCATGGAAATCGCTGCTTACTTTGATTGACATTAATGGAAGGAGTGTCAATTTTTTAACCCCTTGCATAAAATTGGAAGAACCCCTTTTGCGGCAATTGCATCAGGAAGCAGGAGAGTGGAAAGTAGTATTTGTCCAATAGTGAAAGAATCAAATTCGAACTGCAAAAACACTGCAAACCTGCTACCGTAGCTCCACCCACAACAAGCAGCAGCCGTTGGTGACCAAGACGTGGCGCTCCGACTGCCTGCAAGGATGTGTTTTCACAGGACGGTCGATGCATCCCGGCCGTCATCATCCATCGTCTGACGGCTGAAATTACTTCACACGGTTACCGACGTCCCGGACAGTTCGGGTGGAGCTGCCCTTTGGAGCTCCAATACGCCGGCGCCGCCCCGTCACGCCCATCCCACCGGGCGCCCGACCTGTACTATGTACCAACTTTTAACCTATGTTCTCTTCTTCTTTTTCACCATCCAGTTCAGTAACTTCCGGGCACGAAAACTGAAAGAAAAAGAGAAAGGAGAAACCCATTGTCGGCCGTACCTACTCATTCCACGGCCCGGATGCTAACGGCAGGAGTTTTACGGACCCGGTGCACTTCTCGTTGGCACCCTTCCCGGCCTGCAAGAATCGCAGCTGGATTTGGCGGGAAGCAAGGAGGCCGGGTTTGCCTCAGGTAGGACGTCCTTCCTTGCTGGCGCTTGTTTGCGTGCTCAGGAATCGAGCTTTGTCGTTTGGGAAGGAGCCAGACTTCCGGAATCCGGATCTTCACACGCCGTTGTTTTTTCAATACGAAAAGAATTAAAATTTTTGCGTAAGCAAATTGCACAACTTTGCTCTCTCTCTCTCTCTCTCTCTCTCTAAGTTTCTCGTCACTCCTAATCACGACACTTCAACGAAGTGCGCACCCAGCGTAATATTGTCGTTTCTTTATTGTTTAGACTTTGTTCCATTCCTTGAAGATTCACAAGAGAAGAACAACAAGAACAAGAATTATCTTTCTTGGTTACAAGGTTCAAGATTGCTTGAGAGGCGAGGACGCGATTCGTTTGTCCGTTGTTGAATCGACAAATAGAGATCTTGTGCAAGGAGATTCTAAGTTCGAAGTCGTTGCGAGCCGGTGGTTAATCTCTTACATCAATTTTATTTTGTGGGGGTGTCGAAGTGAAGAAAAAGAAGAAGAAGAACATGAGTGCCGAAAGGTACTTCGGCGTAGCGCTTGACTACTCTCCAAGTAGCAAGTATGCATTGAAGTGGGCCATAGAAAATGTTGTCAAGGAGGGAGACCATTTGGTACTCGTGGTTGTGCACAAAGAGGTGCTGGAAGGTGGACAAGTGCACCTGTGGGGAAAAACTGGCTCCCGTAAGGCTCGCTCACCACCACCACCAACGTTCGAGTCTTTTCTTCAGATGTCATAGTTTTTTCTTTGCGCATACTTTTCTCTTTGGATCTTCTGCAGTAGTGAGGGGGCGTGTGTGTTGATAAGGAAGTTGTTATCTGTACTTCACGAGACAAGGTACTAGACTGATGTGCAAGAAGTTGTAATTCATGTGCAGCTCTTGTTCCTTATGAGAGTCTAACAGACCCTAGCATTCAGAAGGCATACCAGTTGAAATGGGACGAGGAAGTTCTTCATTCCTTGAAGGAGGCCGTGACAGTGAAGAAGGTGAGTTGTTCACAGAGTGTCATGTGTCTTCTTCGAATTCCCCTTTATCTGCAAATTATTTTGACTCGTGCCTGTTATTGTCAGGTCGAAATAAAATAGAAGAGCACATCTACATTCCAACATGCACTTTTCTTCCCTGTGTATATCTTAGACTTCCAAGGTTCAATTTTGGTCACCTTATGATCATTCTTAAATGTGCATGGAAGCTATGTAAGATCTATTCCAATTTTTTCAATCCCTTCACTCCTACATATCTAACAAGCAGAGCATGGTTGAGGTGGTATTTTGGCACAGCTACTTCAAAGCAGTTTGAATAGAATTGGGAATTCTAGCAGCCCAGAGAGTACGTTTTGTTACTAATTAAGTTGAAGGGAATGCACTGGTAATCACTTTGGTAGGAAACCTTGAATAATGAATATCCAGGGGTCCAGTGTTATCAGAACAAAAGGAGGTTTGAAACAATTTGAGAACCTTGAGATGGTACATTTGAGAGTCTTGCCACCAAGTTGACTTCACATGGTTTTCCAGTTCTCTGAAATGAATATTAATTAGAAATCTTCTTTTCAGGTTTCCAAGGTAAGGAGTAAGCTGCAGGGAGTTTGAAAAAAATTCTGTGGGTAATTCTCTGATGTCACTGCTGTGTGAAGAATTGTGATGTGAGTGTTTGTGAGTCTTGGGCAACTGTCTTGGTGGCCATTCTTAGGACATAGGTTCTTGGCTGTGCAGCTGACAGTGGTAGCTAAGGTGTACTGGGGAGATGCTAAGGAGAAGATCTGTGATGCTGTTATAGAGATTCCCCTTGATGCACTCATAATGGGAAGTCGAGGCTTTGGGACTTTCAAGAGGTATACCTCAACCTTGCTGCTCTGTGATGGTAGAAGTCTGATATGCAAGACTAATAATCTTAGCAGCTGGTTTCTTTTGCAGTTTATGGTTATCTGATATCTTTCTCAGATCACACTGACCTGTATACATTACCGTATTTGCTTTTCCCTTTTCTACTGGTATGACATTGAAATGACCATTTGCAAAGAGAGTGGTTTCCAGATTTTGATTTTGGGTTTAGTGAAAATCTCAGGCCATATTGTGACATTGGACATCCTGCCCTAACTAAGTTCTTGTCTAAGAGTATGAAGGCTGTTATGGTTGGCCCCTCACGTCCTTACCCTGGTCCTCAACTTGATTATGTTGAGGGAAGTTTCTTCTCTGATGTTGGAGACTTGAGTTGTGTGGTGTACATTGGTTGAGCTTGCCTCAAAGACAACAAGGTCTTTGAAGATATGTGTCATTGATATTTCTCCCTTCAAAGTTTGGTCCATACCTTGTTGAGCTTAAGGGAGGATGATATCAGACATATGTAGCAGTTTTAGAAGAGGGCAATAACCTCATCTTCAGTACTAAACGTTGGGATGGACTCTAGGGCAGATGACTGCTTGGAATTTCTTTCCACACTCCATCCACTTGCAGATAGGCCTCCTGATGTGATGACTCAATTCCTTTTAGTTCCCAGGAGAACTCACCTCTCCACTTGACTGCTGTACCTTGTACCCTAGTACTAAATACAACCACGACAGTCTTACTGATATGTGCTGATTTACCCATTTCAAAGTTCCTTTATGAGGGTGAGAAAAATAATCTATATCTATATATAGGGAGAGAGATGATGCTTACCATAGTACTGTCGAAGTTACTTTTATGAGCTCCTGATGGTGGGATGTGATGTCTCTTGTATCCACAAAGGCTTGTGTGAACTGTGCAATAATGGTAGGTTTCACCCACTTTCTCTGTGCGCGGAAAATTTGACTCTTTTGATTTTGTTCATGTCATACAGGACCCTTCTGGGGAGTGTGAGCAATCATGTGCTGAACAGTGTACCCTGCCCAGTCACAGTAGTGAAACTGCCACCCAGTTTAGGTTTCTAAGAATGCCATAAACACTTAAACCTCTCTTCATCAACGTGAAAAAGGATGAAGGTATTACATGTTTCAATGTACTATGTGGCTGGTGGGAGATTTCTCAATGTTTTTACAGTTCATCATTACAGGCAGATAAGTGAATAGCCTACGTCCCATGTGTTATGTGTGAAATCCTGTTGGATTCTTTGTCAGTGTGAGGTTCATTCCATTCAATGGTCATCTATGAGGAGGGGGACAACTGTAGAGACTTCTCCTGTGTTGTGGAATCTTTCCCACATCTATGGGCTTATTTCCAAGTTATACCGAATTAGTTGTCATTTATAAGGAGAAGTAACAATTCTGCACTTCTCTGTTGTGTAGACTTATACCAGCTTTGGATGCAATCATGCCATGTAAATTCTGTTGTTTTTCTTGTGAAATTGGACTAAACATCCAGAATCTCTTTTTCTCCTTTTATTGCACTCAGTGTAGATTGTTGATCATTGTTGATGGAGAAGAAGATTAGTGCCATCTCTGCTGACTTCTTGTTTTTGTAACCATAGCACAATGACTTCATTGTTAACCATGGACACCAATGCCACTACAGAAGTGCCATTCTTCCAAAAACAATTGAAGGCTCCCTCTAACGTTCTCATTGTCTGCATAGGCTTATTTTTCACAAATGCTCAGGCAAAAACTTATTCCACTGACCCCATATGTTTTTGTAGTTTTTTACACTAAAATACTATAAACCTTGTTTGTATACATACATGGTCAATAAAAATTCCAAAGAATGTGCCAGAAGCCCATCTCTTATTCTGAGGAGGTTGCAAGGTTGAATCATACATATAATTGCTAGGGCTTGTGCACCTTGAGTAACGTCTTGGAGGAAAATCAGAAATTCATATGTTAAAAGCTCCAAATTCTAATTATCAAAAGCTCCTTGCAATTTGCATGTCTTTTTGCATGCAACATTTAATTACTAGTTCACTAATGCAAGTCTGAGAAACCATTAAGGCACTGATTTGAACAATCTCATTGGCCACATATTTTTTGTTTGCACCTAGTCACAAGCCTATGAGACTTACAATAATTGAGTGCCAGTTTACTTAAGTCTTCAAAACAGTTCAAGACTCTCATTCTTAAAATCTCATCCGTCATATAGGCTTTTTTTCACCCCTATATAGTATAAACAAGCTTATTCCACAACTGTACATTTGTTCTTACACTAAGGCCCACTTTACACCAGGAGTCAAGGCCAAGTTTCAACTCAAATCAAGCATTGCTATTGGTACAAAAGTTGAAATCAGTCTCAAGGGCTTTAGACTAGGAAATAGAATTTTTATTTTTCAATCTGCCCCCAGTTACTAATAAATGCTGAATGTTATGCTGATTTTTTACTTCTCTGTTTGTCTTGTAGCCGGATTTGGCCAAATCCTATTGTGGCTGATCATTGCTTTTGCAGCAACATGAGAAAATTGAAAAAAAAAAAACTGGTCTGGTCCACTTGGTATTGGGTCCAAAACATAATTTTGAGTGGTGTAAGGCAAGTATACACCTGGAATTACACCCCTGTAAAAAACTGGTGGAAGGCTGGTATTACCTCAAGTCCCTACTCCCTACCAGGCTGATGGAGTAAGGTTGGGATTGCCTCTGTTCATAACAAACGGGTACCAATGTGGATACCAATGTTGGATATCAATGTTCAGTACCAGTGTGGATACCAATGTTTATACCACGCTGGTACTCTTATAAGCCTGCTATTAGCTCACCTTATACCGGAATGGTAGCGTAGTTGCTTTCATGAGTAATTTCCAAAATATCATAAGATTTCCGTTCCTGAAAATCGGTACTTTTCCAAATCCAAAAAATAGGCGGAATTTCGATGCTCTTCACCAAATAATACCGCTGTTCATACAAGGCGCAGGCTAATATACCACACCAACGCTTGTAGAGACTACAGACCTTTAAGTAACGATGGGAGTCGGTTTATGCCGTCGTACCCGTCTCCTCCTTCATGGCGCACCCCAGTGCTTCCTCAATTTGAACAAATTGTTGCCAGAGCATCGCATCACCTGGAAAGAAGAGGTTGCGTCGACGATCGCATGGAAGAATCATGGCATGAAATTCAGGTTGAGATTCCTGACAGAAGTGAAGTTCCGGATTTCTACACGATGATTTTGTGCAGAATAATGAGGAGCATGACTGAATAGATTCATGTATCATCAACGAGGGAGATTTTGGGACGAATGCTGCGTCTGGCGTGGTCTATACCAGAATTCGTGTCTAAAGAGACGTGTTTCTCTCTGTCTTTCTGTTTTGGAGGCCGTGAATCCGGAAAAAAATTTGACTTTTTTATGCTTCTTCCGCAAGGCGTAGAGGAAAGAGTCTGGATGAAGAATCTGAGGACCTGCAAAAGTTTTTTTTTTTGAGCCGGGTGTTATATTGGCGTGTTTGTTTTTGTTGGGAGAAGTTTGGTAATCTTTTGTGCGGAAGGTTTTTTTGCGTGGAAAAGGCCGATGGACGAAGAGGAGATGGACTCCGATCTCCTTCTGGGTGCCTTGGAGGCAACGAAACATGGAGGAATGAGTGGCGGAATGAGGATGCTTTTAGAAAGGTGGAAAGTGCAAGAGGAGAAGCTACGAGCGTTCGAGGAAAGTTTGAAGGAAGCGAACAACTTCGGAATTCCCACGAACATTAGTGAGAGAATTGACAGGAGCGTTTTACCTCATCCAGATCATGTTGCTATAGCACCCATTACGCTCACGAATATTCAGAGAACTTACTGCGACCGCGACGAGGTTTCAAATGGCTTGACCCACAATGCGTCTGGCAAAATCTCTGCAGCCGACAAGAAATTAGGGTTTGAATCTCCGGAGCTTGAAGTTAGCCTGGACCCTCATGACGATCCTGAAGAAGAGAGCTTGGAAGAGTTCGAAAAGAGAATATGGGAAGGCTTGTTCAAGGAACAGGACTTCATGCTGCAACAGGATGCAGCAGGCCACGAGGGTGGTCGTGCTCAGGAAGCTTGCTACGTGCAGACGCCGAAGGGATGCGATCTTGGGGTTGAACGTGCAAGTTATGAATCTGAAAAGCTTGAATCTGACAAGCAATTGGGGGTGTTTTCTGAACCTGAGCACAAATTTACGGCACGAATGTCGTCGTCTCAGGATCTCGACAGAAGTCTAGCTCCAAGATTTCATATTGCAGGTACATTCGGCAGGAAGCTTGGGGATCAGACGATTCTCACAGGACGTAAGCTTGAGGGAAAACTGTGGGGGAAATTGTGGGAGGAATGGGGAGGTGCAACAACTCCTGAGACTACAAAAGATGGACCTCCGTCACCTATATATCGTGAAGAAGAGCAACAATTGAAACATGAGAGAGAAGCTGAATCTTGTCAAGCACCAATGCTTGATGATTCACTGCATGGTTGTGAATTCCAGAAAATTTCAGCAGCTTGTTCGGAAGACAAATTGCTTGTAAAGCCACATGGAGACAGGATGCTTGTTGATAACTTTGCTTGCAAGAAGAAGAAGAAGAATTTCATTGAGGACAGAAATAACCATATGGTACTGCGGCCACTGTGTGGCTCACAGAACCTTAACCTGACTGACAGTAACCTTCGAGGAGAAGAGAAAGTGGATTGTGATGACAATATCAATTGCAGGAGTTTCTCTTTCAAGTTGAGCATCAAATCTCAAATTGCCAATCTTGTTTGCAAGCCTGAGGAGTATTCAGAAGATGACTTTGCAAGCAGAAATTTGACAAGGTTGAGGGTCTGTCCAGGAGCTCCAGGGTTGACAACTCCTTTTCATTCTGGGCACAACAAGTTCCAAGTTGATACAGACTTTATGGAAGAACTCCAAATTGGTGATGATGATGACACAGTTTCTGATCAGAGAACTTTTGTAGAGGATGATGACAACCTGAGTCTGTTAACAAGACAGAGGGCAAAGTTGTTTGAGGATTTCATGGCAGCTGAGACTGAAAGAATGAAAAAGAGAGAGAGAGATCAGGTTCTCAAAAATGAGGAAGTTGTACGATGCAGTGTGCTTGCTGCCAAAGCACAAGAACATCTTTATGTATGTATGTATGTTGTTCTACATTTTGTCGTGTTATTGAAACTCAGTTACATGGCACCTTTTTTGGTGTTGAAATCATGCTGATCTTGACCCTGAATATGATCCTACAACATTGAACTGTTTTCACAGCAGACACATTGATCATAGGACATGTATGCTTGAAGTCAAGTTCTGATTGGAAATATGTAGGGACTGTAGAATCAACTACAAATTGAGCATCAAGAGAAGCTTGCTGCCCTTGATCAAGAGCAACAAATTAAAGCAGAGTAAGGTCTTAAATTTGTGAATTTCCTCAAAATCTCACGACCAAGTCTTTCACCAATCTTAAACAGTGTTGTTACAGTGAGCAATCTCAGAGTCTCATATGCATAATGATTTTGGTGAAACTCTCAAAATTCTTTCAATCAGTGCAAAACCTGTAGCCTGGACTAGAACCTTGTTGAAACCATTTCTCAGTGAAAAGAATGGATGGTAGTCATCATGTATGTTTGCAAAACGTGATCACAAAATTTTTCGTGGGTGTCCCCATCAAAATTTGGATGAAGTCTACTAATTAGTGCCAGTGTGTGTTTGTCTTCTTCAGAAGGGTTTAGGTATGTTCATTTGGCAAAGCTCTTGTGAGGGTGGAGAGCAGGTTATATGAGAAACAACAGAAGATGGAAGAAATTCACCTTCAATTAGAGTCAAGCTCAATTGCTCTCAAGGAGCTGACAAATAGCTGGAAGCACCTTGAAGAAGAGATGGTAAAACTCATTCAATACTGTGAGATGACTTCTCAATATGAAATGGGTGTTTTCATCAGTTTTATAGACTAATTACTTGCATGCAAAGAGACTACTCTTCCTCCTTGAAATTAAATTCAAACAACAAAATCATACCCATTTATAACTACTGCAGTGGGTCACAGCTGACATTGAGAAGAAATTTGTAGTCTTTAGGGCTCAAACTCTCAACTTACTTGATATGTTCATCATCATCACTTTTGTAATGGTGGCTAGTGAAATGCTTCTTGGAAGATTTCAAATTTCTCACAATTGTCATTTTATGTTAGGAACTGCAAAGGCTGCTTGAGAGACAAGAACATGCAAAAGAAGAACTTGAAAAGGTATACATTCTTTGGTTTTCTATAGAGATAGACTATTGCACAATGAATGGAAAATATGCCAAAATCATTGCTAATATTATAATGAACAAGTTTCTTGCAGATTCCTTGCTTGTAGAGTCTTTGCATGTTGTGTCTTTGGTTAAATTGTTGCAAGGGAGTCACATTATGGGATGAAGAGCAAGCCTTGCAAGTTTCATTTCTTCATCTCTTTTCAGACATGAGCCTATCTTTTGCCTGTGACAGTAATTTTTGTGAGGGAGGGAGCAGATGAAAAATACTGCTGCACAAAAAATCGCTCAAGCTTTCAGGAAACACAAGTGCAGGGTCATTAAAAAATGTTGCACAGTGATACAAGGAATGGTGCGAGGGTTCCTTGCTCGACGAAAAGTCCAAAAGCTCAAAGGTCAGAAATGCAAGGTAGTCAATTGTCTAATGGAATTCTTGATTACAATCATCATCAATCACATGTGCACATTGTTTGTCCATCTTCATCTCTTTCTCCTAGCATCTTCATGAACCTCTTACTAAGCCAAAATGCCTAAAGCTTCTAAACTTGTATGTGGGTGTTGACATGTTCCAGTTCATCAACATTCAGTAAAATAAATCTGATTTTTTTGTGAAAATAAATCCTAATATTCTGATTCAGTGGCAGGTTGCAGAACTTTTAGCTTTGGCTGTTGAGGAGAGCAACTTCCCAAAGCTTCAAGAAGTCATAGTGGAAGCCAAGAAAGTAGGCCTTTCCAAAGAAATTGACACATGTAAAATTGAGTTTGAACACCAAAAAGAGAACTTCCTTTGCAAGGTGGAATTGGCAGCCAAATCTCAAACACCATCTCATGTGGAAGCTTTGCTCCTCAAAGCCCAATCCATGGGCATTGATGAGGGTTTACTTGAGGTATATTGATTGAATTGCAATGAAAATCATGTAAGGCAACATGGTGAGCTCAATGATTTTGCAATGGGAGTAGAAATGCACTAGTTAACACAGTTCAAAGATGCATGTGAGTCAATTTAACAGATACAATACCTGAATGCAATGTGCCGTTCAGTTCAAGAATCTGATGGCTTAGTCTCTAGATCTTGACAACCCATGTGTTGCTGCACTTTCTAAAGATAATAGCAAAGAGAAACAAAATGTGTATAATAGTCACAAGCTTGGGTGTCACTAAAATTTTTCAAGTGATTTGTTATGTGACAATGCATTTGCTTTTTCTCCAGAGTATCCGAATTGCTTTGAAGGAAAAATGTAAATTGGCAGTGATTGGAGACTTGAAGAGTGCTGCCAAGTCAGGAAATATAGAGGAGTACAAAGCATGTTTGGAGGAGGCCAAAACACTGGGTGGTATGGATGAAGAAACAAATTTGATTGAAGAAACTTGGAATGCTACAAGAGCAGGAGTGAATGATTGGTTGGTACAAATTACTGAGGGTTGGGAAGCAGGAAGGCAAGAGATTGTGACAAAAATCAAGGAGGCCAAACGCTTGGGGTTGAATACAGTAGCAGTTGCTGCAGAGACAATGGTAGCAGCACGAGAGAAAGACCTGATGGAGAGGTGAGATTTTCAAGGTTTTTTTTGATGAATCATAGAAAAACCTGAACCCTGATTGTTGTTTCCACAGCTGAACTCCAAATTGTGAATCTTGAGGACAAGTAGAAGATGAAGTTTCTTGAGGTTGTAGTAGGAGATCACTCTTTTTCCATCTTGAATACTTGTTGCATTTAGAGTGTATTATTTTGCTTCCTAATTTAAAATGAGATGGATGTAAATATCTACGTCTTATTTATTGATAAAGAAGATAAATCTTGGAAATTGCTCAATAATTTTTTATTTGAATGAAGAATATAAAATATAAAAATATTTTCCAACGCATTTTGTCTTCTTATAAATATTTTTGAGATTTCTTGTGGTCTTATTTTAATTTCTATTTTAAAAAATTTACACAAAAAATAGTAAAAATGTATATCTTATTTTAAACCTGACATCATTTTTATAAAAATGTAAATGACCCCTTCCCTTCCTGTTTGGCTAGCTACAAAGAGATTGAAGACATATATGCAGTCCAAAGAATTATTTAAAAAACTTAATTTTGATCTAATATAGCAACAACAGATTGAATGCATATATGCACATCAAAGTAATATACAAATAACTTATTTTGATCTGTCATAGCAACAATAATTTGAATCTACATATATACATTTCGAAGTTATAAAACAAATATCTTATTGTGAATTGACGTCCCTCTTATATCTCTTATATAGATGTAAGTGACCTTCCATGTATGCTTGGCTTGGCTCCAACAATAAATTGAAGACATATGTGCACTTTGAAGTAATAATCAAATACCTTATTTTGAACTAACATAATTCTTATAGAAATGTAAGTAACTTTACATGCGTGTTTGGCTTGGATACAACAACAAAATAGGTTGAAGACAATTGTGCACATTGGTTCACAAGATGCATTCAATCGATGTTTGTTGAAGGCTAGAAGGTTTGGAATGGAAGAGGATGTTGTGGTGATGTCTCGGCAAGCTTTCCAACAAAGGAGAGCAAGAGTTCAAAAGCAACTACAAGAGATCACCACCATCAGAGAAGCCCCAAAAAAACAAGAAGAAGGAGGAGAAGAAGAAGAAAACAAGTATAACTACCGAGCTCTCTTGGCCGAAGGACATTCTTTATGCTTGGATGCAGAAGTTGCACATGCAAAAACATATGTGAAGAATCAAGTGCTTCAGTATGTTGCAAAAATTTGGAGACTTGCACAAAAGTTCATGTCCTACTACGTCAACAACAATGATGATGGTGGTGGTCGTGGTGGCGGTGATGAGCTTTGTTGTCGTCGTCTTGAAGAAAATCGTGAATGGAACTCGATCAAAGCAGAGGGTGGTGCAAAATTCGGGCTTCGAACTCAAGCTTTTGATGCTCTCAAGTTGTCTATTTCCAGGAGTGTTGCGTTGGACAACACGAAGCTTGAACGTGCAATTATTTCCATGCTTTTCAAATGTGATGATGAGCTTGGTAACCCTGTGAAGCAAGTTGGTAATGAGAGAGAAGAAGAAGCTTTTGCTCAGCAGGTTCTTGTTGATGCTCCAAGATGCTTCACATTGTGCACACCTCCATTGCAAAGGTTGCAAGATATTTCAAGTTCCTGTTTGATCAGTGATCAAGCTTTTGTTCTCTCAGACGACACCACAATTGCAGTCGACTCCCCCAGTCTCCTCCTCCCTCTACAGTGGATCTCTCACAACTACCAAGATCTGGAATTTCTGCGAACCAAATGGCAACAAGACTTTCGTGGTCTTGGAAGTCTTCAAGCAGTGACATGCATATCGAACAAGAAATCAATAGATGTTGTGGTGCACTGTGGTGCAGGTTTGTGCGACTCTCGCAAACAATTCGAACTTTCTGATAGGATAACAGACTTGGAATCCGAAGAAGAAGAAGAAGAAGAAGAAGAAGATGGTGATGAACAACAGGAGGATCTCGAGGAGGATGATGCAGATGACGACGACGACGAAGAAGAAGTGTGGGAGAGTCATGAACAAGTAATGCAAGTTGGAGAAAATGCATGCAGCGTTGATCGTGAACTTTCAAGGGAGCTCCTCGTGCAGATGGGAAACTGTACTAGGGATCAAGCTGCGTTATGTCATATGCTGACATTGGATTTGACGCAGAAGGGTTTAACATCACTTGGAGATCGGAGCTTCAGTTGCTGGTGCCCACGAATTCATGCCTTGATATTGGACAAAAACAGTTTGACGACTCTGGAGAATGCATTTCATGGTTGCCAAGAATTTCTGGAACATATCTCTGCGAAAGACAACTTCCTTACGGATTTTGCAGGGCTAGAAACCTTGCACAATCTACAAGTGTTGTCTCTTGAGGGTAATGCCATCTCTCAAATCTTAGCATGCACCAAAGAACCATGCTGGGATGATGATCACGATAATGATGCAAACCATAGACTTCTTTTTCTTCATCGTCGTCGTGGATTACAATTCGAATCCCTGCAGTGCTCGCGCTGTGTAGACAATGTAGATAGACTTTTGCTTCAGTCATGGTGGCCAAATCTGAAGAATCTATCGCTTGGTCGAAATCGGGTCACCGAGATCTTCAACCTAGGATTCGTTTGTCCAAATCTCGAGATTCTTGACTTGAGTGCGAATCAACTCGTCTCACTCGGCGGAGATGCAAAGGGAAGAGGATTAACCAACTTGCGAAATCTTCGAGTACTCGACGTGGGACAAAATCGACTCAAAGGAAGGAGTCTATGGGAAGCATTGAACCATTGCCCTTTACTGGTATCATTGGTAGCCTCAAGAAACCGTCTCACGGAACTTCCCACACACTCAGGCAATGCTTTATTGCAGGAGCTGTGGCTCAATGGAAACTCCATTCGCTATTTCTCTTGTAAAGCATGGCTACCAAATCTGCAACGTCTTTACTTGCAGGACAACAACATCGACACTTTGGTACCCACATGGGGATGCCCATCTCTCGAGGCAAGCAAACAACCTAAAATTTCTTTTTCTTTGTCTTCTTCTTCAGCCCCATCTTCTTCTCCAGACCCGAATTTGTGGTGTTGACAAACAAGATGATTTTTTTTCAGCTAATTCTGTTCAGTTTGTGCAATAGACCTCGAAATTGTGCTCAAGATTTCTTGTGGCACCAGCACCATTTGCAATCATCTGCTCCAAAATTCAGTTGCTTCACGGCAATGACACAAATTTCTGTTATTATTGTTGGGTACCTTACTGAAATTGTTAATTCTCATGACTCTTCTTCTTCTTCTTCTTCTTCCAGGTGCTGGATCTGTCCTTCAACAATATTTCAGATCAATCTCAATTGTCTCACTTGGCGTGCCTCCATCGTCTGCGATCTTTGCAGATAAATGATAACCCAATTTCTGCTCAAGAAGGTCACTTTGACAAGGTTTTGGAAGCTGTTCCATGGCTGATTGAATTCGACAACGAACCTGTGAAGGAAACTTGTAGAAACAAAGCATTCAAATCTGTGCTTGCAAAAGTCATGGGGGTTGTTGGAGTGCAATTTTTGCAGGAGAAAGCAGCAAGGGGTGAGAATCCTTTTAGAAACCTTGCAAATCCTCAAGAGGTACGAAGGCAATGGTTTCCTGACTGCAGTGAAACAAATGACTTGAATCCTCGTGCCACCACAAAACATCATGCATCCTGTGAATCAAGGAATGACATCGGTGATGGGCATTGCTGGAATGATAGGAGTATTAAAGAAGAGACTTCTGTTTTATGTGCTCAAATAATGGAAGCAACTCGAATGGCGCTCACAAGTCCAACAACATTAAGGGCTCAGCTACTAAGTGAAGAAGAACAGAAGAATTTCTTCAGTTGTCCTGATTGGGGGGCACAAGTGGAACAACATTGGAGTTTTCTTGCCTTTCAAGAGATGTGTGAAGGTCATAGGAAGAAGCTTCTTCTTTCAATTAGAGACAAAAATTCAAGAAAGTTTACTACAGTTGCTCCAACATTGCAACAAGTTGTAACTGGACCTGTTATTAACCATCAGATCGTGAGGGAGCCTGATCATTTGAAGAAAGACAGAGGTGGAAGTGGCAACATGGACTGGGGCATTTTGGATCCTTTGCAGTACCAAGAATGTAAATACAAGGATGTGTATCTCAGGAACAATGACTACCAAATGGAGGTTGAGCTTCATGAGAAGAGGGTTACAGTACTGCAAGCTTTGGCAAGGGGTTTCCTAGCCAGGTTGAAATGTAAATGTCTAAGGTTGGATTTGAAGACAGAAAAAACCATGAAAGAAATCCACTTTCAAGAACAACTGAAGAAGGAAAAAGCAATGCTCAAAATCCAGGCAAGTAGAAGAGAGGTCACTGTCATCTGTTTTTTGTTTTGTCCCTAGCTTGAGATTTAATCATATTTTCCTCAATCCAACTCTTTTTCATGGATACATTTTAAATCCTGTGTTGCAGGCCTTGTGGAGAGGATGGAAGATTAGAAACTCCAAGCTTCTTGAGCATCTACAAAAGGATTCATTTGAGAGCCAATTATTGTTGACCTGTAAAGATGTGGTGCCCATGATTATAAAATTACAAGGTTTGTGGCGGGGTGTTGCAGCTAGAAAACGGTTCCATAAGGCCTTAGATCATGGGTTGCATTATGCAGATAATGATGATTATGAGTATGTTGCTGTTGATGAGAATGAGTTTGCAGTTGACAGCTTTGTATTTGAAGACAATTATCTCTTGCCAAAAACATATGAATTCCAAAGTGATACAAGTTTTCTGTCTCCTCCTTCACTAAGTATGGTATTGCCTGGTGAGAAGGCCCTTGAAGCAAAAGAGTTCAGCTTCTCGTTGTCCATTAAAAACCCACAAGAAAGTCAACCAGAAATTGGAAATAACATTGGTTATGATATTGACAAAATCCTCTTGAACTCAGTTTCACCCCACCACTATTCAGAAAAACCCAACATGGATGATGAGGTTTTGGACATTATTCATGATGAGTATGAGACACATGGCACCATGCTATTGACGGATTCAAAAACGATAACTGATTTGGACATGATTCATGAGAAGAAAAATTGTCCTGATTCATGGACAAATTTTCATTTCAATCCAGTGATTGACAAGAGAGAGACATTTGCATCAAAGAAAAATGGTTGTGATTCTCAAACAAATTTGCATTTGAACCCAGTGATCAACAACAGAGAGTCATTTGCATCAAAGCAAAATGGTCATGATTCTATGACAAATTTGTACTTTAATTCAATGATCAACAAAAGAGAGTCTCCATTTGCATTGAAGGTGATTCACTCTCTAGAAACATATGTTGAAGTTGTATGAATGACACTTGTGCAATATGTGTCAGAACCTAAACCCTAAACCCTAAACCCCAAAAACATACACTCCATGAAATCAATCACCCAGAAGGAAACATGGAAATACTATGAATCTCTCATATTTTGAGGCACTACAAGCAACTAAAGAGTTGTTCAAATTCTATGAAGATTCTGCCAGTATATTATTGTTTCTACTCAGTCTTGGGCTTGGATTGGGTTTCTGTACATCAAGCAATAAGTAGTGGTAGTACATGCCCAATTTAAATTGCAATTTTTGAATTGTTCTGATTTTTCTGAAGTTGCTTGATTGTGTGTTAAGGTTTTTGAGGATAGGAAGGAAGGACATGCATCTGAAATTCGGAAGAAGGCAACCATTGCTGAAATTTCAAAAGAATGGTCTTTTTCTCTGCAAGAACCATCAAGTTTTCCCTTGCATTTGTGATTCAAGGACATGTGAAAAATCAATGTCATTTGCTCATTGTGGACTTTAACTTCTTTTGTTACAACACAGATAAGTATGTTGTTACTTCATTCTACTTTCTCTTAGAAGGTTGCAGTCCAAAGCTACTATTCAACTACAAAATTCCAACAAACACAACATTGGGTTTTTTTTCTGCCAATGTCACAGGGAGTCTAATTCTGACAACAAAGTTAGTGTCGTAGACGCTGATTGACATGGTTTGTTTTGTTTTGGGCTCATGGGTGATAAAGGGGATTTAAGAATGAAAGAACAGCTGCTTCATGTATGAAGGCCCGTGCCAAGATCTTACGCAAGACTACTGAAACAATCAAATCTCATCAACAAGGTATGAAAGAAAATTTAGACACTTAGATGACCCAGTTGAGAAAAAAACCACAGATTACAATTGTTTATTCAATCTTGGTGTGGAGAATAGATGCATAGGTTATAGGGAGCAAAGCAGTTAATTCTTTAAGCCTTTATATTCACACTTTTGGACCTACTTGTAAGACATTTTAGCTGCTTTAAATATGGTGTACACAGCCATTGTGGTTTCCACTTACAGAGAGTGTCTGTGTTCCAGAGCCATATGATCAGCAGCTCTAAAACAGATTGGTTGAATGAATGCAATATTAATGTGGAGAGGTGTTGGTTTTTCTTCTCACAGATTCTCAAAGCCGACTCAAAATGTTCAAGGCAAGAACTGGGGATTTCAGCCACTCTACACCCACATACATTCCTGTCAAACAACTTGTTCGACAACAACTCCTTCCCATCAAAATCATTACTAACTGACAAGCAAATCATTTGGAGATGACAAGAATCAATCAAGCAATTTTGTTCATCCCAGATTTTCAGGCCATAGAATTTTTACTAGAATGTGTAACATGCTTTTCTTTACAACTGCTGGTTTTTCATTTGGTTGGTGACCCAATTTTGAGTTTTTCAGAAGGCAGGAAACTTTTTGATCTTTTTTCTCTGAACCCAGCTTCAAGTCTGAAATCTGCTACATCTCAAAATAGATAATTCTCATGATTTTGTGAGAATGTTTATTTTCGTTGTGAGAGTGATCAGATGTATTTGAGGCTCCTAAGGAGCTCAATAACATCAAATGAAGCACCTGTTTGATGTGAAGATGTTTTCAAATTACATCTATCCCTTGAGTAATCCCATCAGCTCCTCACACATGTCAGTGTTGTGGTAACTTGGCACAAAAGTACAAGGCACGATCATGACTTGAGAACAATCAAGCTCTTAAATTTCCTCTATTATGAATCTTCACTATTTGATCTATCTCTAGATTTGCAAACTTTGGAATGCATGGATCTTAAGTTTCATGATCAATTAGTTCACCCAGTAAATCTGTACTAGAATTCACCAGATTTAGAATCCAATCTGCAGCTGTGAGGAGATGAAAGGAGTGAATAGTATTGGAATTCATTGTACATGTCCAAGAATGGATGGCCTAATTATAATCCTTACCCAGTTTTGCAAAAGTAATGGAGTAGCTGAACCTCAGCTAGAAGGATCAGTTCAACTCTGGAATGATTTTCAAGTTCCCTGAAAAATGTGGATGTTCTTTCCTCTAATGACTGACAAGGTTGCTGTAGAGCTTTGTAATGTACTCAATTGGATTTAGTCAGTACAAGAGGCTTTGAACATATGGAATTAGAGGCTTTGCCAATGAAACTTTGAAAGTTTTGAATTATTTACTACTGCTCATCTATTAGTCTATATTGGAGATAAGAATCTGTCTACACTTTACAGAGGAGGAAAATTTGATGATGACCATGATCAGCAGCCATTGTTGAGCTATACACCTTCCAACTACAAGGTGGCAATCCCAGACATACAGAGTTCAGTGTCTAAATTTGTTTTAAAGTCAGCAAACATCATGATGCGGTCTAATGCTTTGTGAGCTTGATTGGTTGGAGTATTGTGAAGAATTTTGTTTCTTGAGACTTGGAGGAAAGGGGTTGTTGGAAGCTTGAGGAGGGCACAGTTGGTGGGGTGGACGTGATCTTGCTCTTGATCATATTCATTAGCACAAAAGATTTCTCTTGCAGCATCGAAAACAATTGAGTTTGAGGATCCGAAATCCAAACACCAACATTTTAGAGCTGAATACAGAACCCATCACGAGTGGCATTTAACTCCATAATAACTCAATGGGCTTTGTCAAGAAATGTTTGACAACCATGTTTTGACACCTTGATAGAGCAGAATACAAAAGCTTCAATTTGCCAATGGATTTCACTTCCTAGTAAAACTGAATATCTTGAAATGTAATGTACAATCATGAAACATCAAACAATTGTGACACTGTCAGTTTCCGTTGTTCTTTGTGTTCTCTCCAGACAAATCAAGAGGAGTATACTCAAATAGACAGACAATGGAAACTGTATCTTTTTGTCATTATAAGCTCCAATTCACCAAATTGAATTTGTCATCTTTGCAGCCAAGCAATATTGCAACACAGGTTCCAAGATATTGCTTGATGAGATCAGAGAAACTTTGACAATTGTATAGTAAATGCATTGTTATAGAGTGGCAGATGGGTAGCTCAAACATCCACGGATGTACCAGATTGAGTTGCATTGTTCCCATATCACGACTTGCTTTCCTTCCTCCACAACATTACCCTGTCATCCCGAATCCCATAATGGACCTCCATGTCAAATCAGATCCATCAGTCATTGAAATCTGATGTTCAATCTCTCATGGATCTATCAGATCTTAAATGCTTGAGAAGTTTGATCTTTCCCTGGTAGCAAAAATGTTCTTCTTTGATTGTAGAAATGGACATATTTGCTGATACATGATTCTAGAGCTTCCAATCATCAAATTGCAGTTGTGAATTTGATGAATCTCTTTTTTATGGGGTTTATCACATCTTAGATAGAGAAAATTTGATCCAAGTTTTACAGTCCTACTACATGCTACAAAGTTCTTCTAGATAATAGATGCACACATTTCTTGCTATTGTGTAGGGTTTAGGGTTTAGGTTTTTAAGAGCTTTTGATCATCATGCAATTTCAATTGCTAGAAGTGATCTTTCACAAAAAAGTTCTTCACAAAATGGAATTCCATCAACAACTGTGTCACATTTTGGCTGAGCTTGATTCATGATCTTTGTACTGAAAAGCAATAAGCTACATGATGCGCACCTTGTAGTCACAGAGTGTGTACCAATCTTCCTCAAGGACACAAGGCTGCTGCTGCTGCTGCTGTTGCTGTGAGCTTGGGCTGAAAATGTCTGCATGACTCTCAATCTGCCGTGTTTTAATGTCTTGAAGAAAAACCTCGAGAGCAAGGTTTGCCATTGCTGAATCATAAGGTTGTAGCTGTGTCCAACTTCCATAGCTGTCGATGGTGAATCCCATGGCACCTGAAGGTCCTAACTGGGTGACTGTATCTATGAAAACTTCCATGGAAAGCTTCCTGTCTATGAGGGATTGTAAGACATCTACCAGTCGTGCTTCTTTCTGCACTGTTCCTCTGTTGTAGCACCTCCATCTCCCTTTATCTGCAAAGGATTCGTTCAAGATTGGCGCGCACCGCTGCACCGTCAGCAGCATAAAACTATATCTTAAACTATTTTCGATTATATTGTGACGCTGAGTTTCGAGATTTTTCATGAGAGATCATGCAGAATGGAAAGTTAACAATTACCTGCACAAACTGCAAGCATGGCGTCAAGGTCGCCAAATTTGGAAAGCGCTTCGTTGAAGAGTTGCCACCTGACTTCTAGATGTCGCAGCACTGCCTAAATTCACAAACCACCTTACGGCCATCATGATGCGAACCATGTCATACTCTATCTAGAAGTTTAGCAGAATATTCTTAAATCTCTTCAACAGATCTTATCCGTCTTCAGATTTGTTTGGTCAGTTAGATAGTTTCGAGTTTGCTAGGAAGTCATGATGTCCGTGTGATAGATCTGCAGAAACAATTCGCAGGAGTGAACCTAAATATTCAAGAGCAACAAACACTAGAGGACTGAGTCGCACGTCAGGACTGACTTGCATCTGCGTTCTGAGTCTGGAATCTTCGCCGGTGTAGCTGACGTTTCCTCCTTCGCCTGCAGAACCGTCTGCAGCTGGATTCTCGTTGTGGAGAACAACGAGAATGGGCGAATCTTCACCGTCGAGGTCGATGGAAAGTTGTTGCTGATGATGGAAGCAATGAGTAGAGCAGTTAAGAAGCTGGCGAAAAGCACCCATCGGCCCCCGTCCTCCTCCTGCTCCTCCTTTGGGCTTCGTCGACAGCTGTATGCCTTGCATCGGAATATCCGCCGGTGTTATATAGTCAGATTCCTGCTCTAATCCTGCTGCAGCAACAGCTCGCGGAAGGCTATACGTCGTGAAATTGGAGCTTGGACTCATGGGCCGCACACTAGTGCCCATTGAAGCCGGACTCATGGTCGATCTCACTCCCATTGAGAAAGTCTTACAAATTAAAATGAAGAACAGAAACATACAGATGGTCCCCCTTCTTCTCTCTCAAAATCCCTTTTATAGTTCCTTAATTCAACATCTGAAAACTCAATTACTCCACCTCTACAAGAGACAACCGTGGACAGCTAGTCTAGACTTCCAACGAACCTGCTGGATTTAAGTAGCTCGAGTCTTCTTCGCTCACAGAATCAGTCCAAGATGCATCAGCTCCGCATAGTCAGCAATCTTGAAACTCATGACCACAACAAAATCACAAATGAATTAAAAATGCCGGCGCATTGTTTGTTCCGAATCTCTATTCAATTTGCGATGAATATAAGAACTCCAGGAAGTCGACGAGCCGGGAGCTGCTAAAGCACAAGCTTCAGACTGGAGCAAGATAGAGATTAAAAAAAACAAGCTTGAGCATTGGAAACGAAAGAACGCAACAAAGCATTGGGCAAGGTGACAAACTGACGATGATTCCCTGCCACAAGAACAATGAACGGAAGGGCAGCGAAACGAGGAGAGACCGCACAAGGGAACTACTACTTTTACTTTCATTGTATGTAATAAGAAGCGCAACAACGACAACCAGAGCGGCTCATAACTACTATCACATGTTTGCCATTTATGCTCCTGACCACTTTGGAATTCAATACGCCTCCTCTTAGCTCTAACCACCCCCTCCTTGCCTCACAAATGCTATTTACAATCATACAACCCAGCATAATAAGAGCAGGTCCACCCAAGGGCCACATCCCCTGTTTGGGCCTTCAACAGTATTTATCATATCGAACAATAGAGTGTTAATTGTTCCCCTAGTAGCCCCAACCAATGACCATAGACATGCAAAATTAGACACCGTTGCACATTTCCACCAGCACACTTTGGCCGAGGTTGTGCCTGACAGGCTCACTACAATAGTTTTGGCTCAGCATTTTTACTTAATATGTTAATGCTGGCAAAAACGACACTGCATATTTTAACACTTGATTGACCAGATGTATTGATTGGTCCAGATAGTCTGATATTAGTAGGTCTGACCTCTTCCAGTTTCAATTTCATGGGGAGGCTTAGAAACAATAAATAATTAATCTTGAATGTGAGAATATCATTGTGGGGTCAAAATCAGTGTTTTTATAAAAAACATTGTGATGTTGCTCAAGTGGCGATAGTCCATAAATATATTTTGTCAAATTTGACGATATTCAAATATGAAAGTATAAAAATTTAAGCAACCTTTCATATTATAAGCAATTATGGTGATTTTTTTGGATTTTCTTAAAATTCCAAAAAATAGGGAATTTGTGACCAGAAATTCTTTTCTCAAAGTGACGAAAACCCACGACAAAAAAATCACTGGATCAAATGCCCATTATGGGTGGAGCTGCTCTAAGGTGAGAGGCCATTTAAATGTTGTCACCAGATTAGGCCAGTCAGTCAGAACGAATTAGTAATTCTTTTTAACTTGCCCTTGTGCATATCGTTGTGTGGTATCTACGTATACAGGTCCAAACTCATCTTCAAGCTATTTGAAATCAGGACTTCGTTCAAAGTACAGTGAACAGGTCATTTTAAAGCTGTCGGCGACCCTTCTCTAGTAATCCAAGACACTCAACATCCTCAAGAAAAAAACAAAAAAGTATATTTAATGTCAGTTGAGCCCAACCTTGAAAAGATAATATCTGATTCTTAAGTATGAGGCTGCCATTTCCAAAGAGAACCGAGCTCACTTTTCCTGGAGGATGAAATCATATTTGTAAATTCTCTCCATTTTCATAATTTCTGGTTTAGGGGATCAGTAATTATCATATCATCAGCAATTTTTTATTGTGGTGAATACTCGTCGTTTTGTGAAATAAAATTGCCCAGCAACATTTTATTATAGATATACCATACAGATTTATCCCTCTTCCAAATATGAATTTCTATATTTGTTTTATAATGTTGTTGTGTATTGTGCAGTAGTTGGTATAACAGGCAGATAGCGCCAACATTTATGGAAACATTCAACGCCAACAGTATTGTCGACATAAGATTTTACTGATTTTTATTTTATTTTTTCAAAGTGATAAATCAATTTGGATCTTTCCCTTGGAGTTGTATCTTTGTTTTGTATCCTCAGTTTTTGCAAACATTATTTAATTGAGAATGGTAATCATTGTTCTGAGTTCATGGGTCAATGTGTGATTTAATACACCGATGATCAAATTCATTGTTCCCAAACACAATAAATATCTCACAAACCTTGTAGAAAATTTAAAAATAATGAGAAAAAATGATGTTTTGGATATAAAGTATTATTTACATTTCAAAACTTTGATTTTGGGAGATTGTACCCAATCAAAAGAAGCCAATTTGGTTTCAAACATAAATCCATTGTAGATTTCAAATGGGTGCTACTTTGTATGAAACTTTATATGCTAGATATCCCTTATCAAGACTAAGATGAAACATCTTAATTGGATTCATGAGTCTTCAATACATTGCTTTCATCTACACTGAAAGTGGTAGCTTGCAGAATGAAAACAATTAACTTGGACTCACAAGTGCTCACAACAATCACTTTTCCTTTGTTCAAAGTTGGCTGTGCAATCATGGTAGGTAGGGAATTATAGTTGCATGAAGGAAATGAGAAAATTTCAAGGTCTTTGGATACCAAAATTTTTTATTTTAAGATCCATTACATCTCCTTGAACATAATTTTCTAGAAACATGCTTTGTAGAAACACATTGTTTGCTTCTAAATTTATTCATAGAGACATGAAAAGCTTGATTAAAACAAAATACTTATAATTTGTTATCATCTTCATGTCCTAAACAATCTTGCAATCCATAAGATCTGCATGCAACAAGTTTACTAGCAAATCCTCTCAGTGGAATTAGAACTATTAAATGGATTGTGGAAAAGCAAAAACCTTTGTACTCAACATTGGAGATCTTTTGAGAAAATTTTCTCACATCACGACACTTGGAAGATGTTTTAGGGGAAAAATTAGATCTTCATCTAAAATAGCTTGAGTTGAAATTTCTTCTAATTTATGCCACTGAAGGCACATTTTCTTGGTTCACTTTTGTGCACAGAAGACAGATGAGGGAAGACGAGCCCTGGAGTTTCCAAAGGAGGGAAAATGGTGGCAAGCTTTCAGCAGCAGTCCAGAGGTAGAAAATTGGAAGGATTCATGAAAATCTCTGAACTTTTTAGAGTGCAATGTCCAAAGTTTCATACAACAAAATGTGCCGGGTTGTACATGAATTGGTTTCGTATGGCATGAAAGTGGTTGGCAAAGTAGGAATTTTTAGTTGATTTAAATTCTTTGTCTAGTTTCTTTACGGTCTCTTTGGATTTCTGAGTTACATATTCTGTCCACAAAAGTTGTTTTCTCCCACATATGCTTGCCAACAATTTATGGTGGGTTACATGAATGGAAGCATCAAATACCCACCCAACATTGGAATTCACCTACCAATTTTAGTCTCACACTCTTTCATAGGTATGTTTTTGTTCACACCTTGTGTTCCAGGGCGAAGGGGAAGCTCAATTTTATGAACAGTGAACAAATTTGTGCATCAGATTTGAGGACACATTATAGTTGGGTTGTTCAATTTGTATAAGAAAATTTTGTGGATGGGATGAAGATGTTTTCTAACATCAAACATCTAGGTGAAAATCAATCTAGGTTTAGGATTTGGGTAACTAGTTTTTCTAGCTATATCATATCAGATTATTGAATTTTTTGTTGCCCATTTTGGGTTTGTATTCTTTTCAAATGTTTTGAAATCAAAATATGAGCATGTGTGATGTTTCATTGCAATTTGTGTTTTCAAGGAATCAAATGGAAAGCAAAGGATTTCAAAGAGGAGACATGTAGAATAATATCACTAGATTTATGGAACATGTCTAAATTGAATATTACAAGTTAATATTGGAAATTTGTGATCTTTTATGCAAGATTGCCTAGTTGAAGACATGGTTTTTTTTTTCAGTTTTGTGATGTGGCCACATTGCTGATCATCCACAAAGCGTAGAGGTCAGAAAGGAAAGTAGAAAATTTCCTGCTATGTTTTGGTGACTTGCTGGAACCTATTGTCTGAATGTGGAGATTTCAGAAAAGAATTCCCTTGAAATCTGACAACTTTGGCGCATTGTTTTTTAACAAAGCTCAATTTGTCTTGAAGTGCCAAAAATTTGTCCCCAAAAAAAACTGCTGGAATGTGTAAGCTTTGCAATTCTAAATAATATTTGATGTTGCAGATTTTGTCACGTTTCAAAAGTTACATGAATACATGGTGTGTATAAAAATATGTTTGTAGGTGGAGCAGCCATTCAACTTTTTGTGTCCTAGGTTCGCAAAGGTTATTATAAGTTACAAACCAAGTTCCAGAAGCTAAGTCAAGCTTCTATATTCTTCCAAGTTGATACAAAGATGGGCACATATTTTTGAAAGATTTTACTTGCTCCAATCCATGCAACATTTTGCTGCCTACTTCCTCATATTATTTTGTTTGAAGATAGAGGATTCCTGAAATTATAGAATTGTCCTTCACGTTCAAAGATGTTCCTTAGAAAAGCAAATGCAAACATTTGCCTCGTACACAATCCTCCATCCCTACACAATTAAGCTCATTGGGTCAACGAATCACAAGAACACAATGTGGTAGTTGGAGATCCAACCTTGAGGCATCTGAAGATTGTGTTGGCCCTCTTTAGGGAATTTATGACAAAAGGACAAACCTTAAAAGCTGGTTGTAGTAGGCCTAGAGATGGAAAGTTTGTTAAAATGTTTTTGCAAGCCTTGGGCTTAAAATTTATTTGAAAGCTTGTTCAATTTAAACATTATAAAATTTCAAGTTTAAGAAATATATTGCCCAAACATTAGACATAAAAGTTAGTTCAAAGGATAATAAGGTCATGGATTGTTGTCATTGCATTTGAAAGAATAATTGTAACTTTTATTTCTCATTATTTCCTTGAAATAAATTTTGGTTTACCTACATAAACTGAAAGACATGGTTTTTCAAGAATTTGATCATGATGAACCAAAATCACCAAATATTATTACTAATATAAAACTTCATCATTGGTCAAAAACTTCATTTCTACATTTTTGAAATTTAAAAAAATTGACCATGGGTCAATACTATTTTTATTTTTGTGTTCAATCAAAAACTTTGTCACCATTAAACTTCAATACATTCATTAATCGGGAAGAACTTGTTAGATAGACCTCAATCCAAAATAGTTTGACCATCTATTATAGAAATTTTCTTATAATTCTATGTTTCTAGACTATTTAGAAAATTTGCTACATTTTGTTTGTTTATTTTAAAAAATCTAACATACATAATATTCTTGTTCATGGATATATAATCGCAAATAGTTTTATATTGACCACATGATTTGAATTAAGGGGGTTGAAACTAGAGTTGTGTGTGTAAGTGTCAATGGCCATATATATGGTATGTATAGTCCATGTAAATGTAAATGATTTACACTTGCACGTCAGTTAGACACTTACATTTACACTATCAACATGTAAATGTTTTTTTGTCATGCCTTGACCTAGCTATTATGGTTTTTTTTTCTTGTTCATATATTTTTCAAGGTGATGAAACTCTAATGCTTCAATGGTTTCAAGTCTCAAACACCTCTTGCTTTTGTGTGCCCATAGTTTTACTCTTATTCATTATTGTTTATGTGTGGCCTTGGTCTTGTTCATTGTTGTTTTGTGTGTGTAGGTTCCAAAAGCTAGGAAAGGGAAAACTTGACACATGGTTAAACTTGACACATGGTGGAGCACATCGAGTTCATCATTTTCTTCAAATGAATAAGGGCATGCCCTAACCCAACTTTCCTAGTGTTATTTGGCTTGCTCGCATGTTTATCGAGCTGGTGAAGTTTTGAGAAGCTCCAAAGGTCTTACACCTCTTGTTTTCATGTGTGTGCAATCTTGGTCTTATTTATCATTGTTTTTTTGTGTGCAGTTTTGCTCTTGTTCATCGTCATTTCTATGTGTGTAGGTTTTAGGAATTAGGATTGGCAAAATAAGATGTGTGACGAAATGCTTTCAAGTGAACAATGATGTGCTTTAACCCAACTCTTTTGGTGTTTTTTTGCTTGCTCATGTGTTTCCCAAGTTGTTAAAGTTTTATGAAATTTTGTGGTTTTGTGCCTCTTGTTTTTGTGTGTGTGCAAATTTTCCCTATTTGTTCTTATTTTTATGTCTATGATCTTGTTTTTGTTAGTTTTGGTTTCTTTGTGTGTACGTTATTAGAGCTAGGACCAACAAAGCTCAACACGCAACAAAGCTCCTAATGTAGCATAGTAGAATTTGACACACAACACAACATAACACACAATGTAGCACAATAAAATTTGCAACTTAATATAGTATAGTTTGTAATGCATTGCAGCAAAGTCATAGTGTAGCTCAACCTAGCAAAGTTGTAGTGTAACGTAGTAGAATTTGTAACATAATAAAGCTTGAAGTGCAGTGTAATGTTATACAACAAAGCTTGCAAAGTAGCGCAATGAAATTTGAAAGCAATGTAGTGCAATAGAGTATATAATGTAGCATGGCGCAACATAGTTTGTAATGCAACATAACAAAGTTTGTTGTGCAATGCAATTCAATGCCCAACGCAACAAAATTTGACACATAGCCTAGTAAAGCTTGACATGCACTGAAGTTCGATGCATGCTAAAGCTCAATGCACACCATTAATTCCTTTAGGTGAGCAATGTTGTGCCCTTAATTCAGCTATGTTGGTGGTTTTGCTTGCTCACATGTTTTTCAAGGTGGTGAAGCTTTGTGAGGTTCTAGGGTTTTGTGCCTCTTATTTTCATTTGTGCATGATTTGTTCTTATTCATTGTTGTTTCTATGTGTGGTCTTGCTCTTGTTTGTCATTGTTTTTATGTGTGTAAGTTTCAAAAGCCAAGATTGATGAAGTTCAACGCACGTCACTAGTTTTTTTAGGTGAATAATAGTGTGCCCTTGACCTAGTTCTATTGGTGTTTTTTACTTGCTCATGTGTTTCTAATGGTCATGATCAGTTTGTGAGTCTCTAATGTTTTCAAGCCTCTTATTTTTGTTTATGATCAGGACCTTGATGTTTTGTGTGTGCATAGTCATGCTCTTGTTCGAAGTTGTTTTATGTGTGTAGGTTCCAGGAGGAGAAATTGGTGGAGCCCAACATCATTGCCAACAAATTCTTTAGGTGAGTAAGAATTTCCCAACTCACCTTCTATAATTTGGTCATCATTTTCATGGTTTTTCATCTTGTTCCCATTTCCCCTTGTTGTAGTCTTGCTGGACTTCCTATTATTTATTATGTGTAGGGACTAGAAGCATTATGACTCAAGGGATGACGCAAATTAATGCAACTTGATCTACACCATGTTTTTAAATTGATTTTAGGTGAGCAAAGCCCTTGGGGTGCATAACCTTCATTTAAATGTTGTTTTTTAGTTAGGACAGTTAAGAAAGTCTAAGTCTTGAAATTTGCAAAGATTTGCTATTACTTGGTAAGGTCAATTAATAGTTCAGGTAACAATAGATCTTTGCAATTCAAGTTTTAGTATATCTCGGTAGTGTCAATTTTGATGATTTGAGGTTGCAAATACAAGAACATTGTCAATTGGCAGATCATGTAATAATATAAATTCTTTGTTACATTGAGGGATTGAAATCAGATAGGTGACCTATTGCAAGCAACTTTAGGATGTTACATTATGGATGTGCTACAATACTTGAATATGGAAAAGGTATCTAAAACACGGAAAAAAGGCAATAGAAGTGATTTTGTACAATAATAGTAACTTGATTTATAGCAACAGATTAAATTTTGGACAGTAGTAGTACTGAAGAGGTATCTAAAGCACTTTAAACAAGCAGCAACATTGATTTTATGCAACAATAGTAACAATCTACAACAACATATCAAATTTTGGATAGTAGTAGGGTTTTTGAAATGATTTTTCCTTTCTATTATCATTTTTGCATGTTTTGATTTGATTGAAAAAAGTTGCAAATTGTGATTGAATATCTGATTTTTTTTCTATAATGTTTTAGGGTATGGCAAAACATAAAATTGATCTCCTTTCATTGTGTATTGTAGGCAAAGGTGCAAAAGAATGGAACCGGGCATGCCTAGAATTTGGTTTGCTAGAATGCAAACGAGCAATTTTGGTGAAGATGCGCTTTGCATCCAAGGTTGTTATGTTTTAGTAGTGTTTGGTCTATAGGGTTGCCATTATCATGTGCTACGGTCGTCAAATAAAGGTTTTAGCAAACATGATTCCTTCAACACAAACTTGGGCAATTGTTAAGGCAATTTGTGATGTTCTTTCCCCTATAGTGACTACATGTGTAGTCAATAGGCACTAGGGGTATTGGTTATTGATTGATGTTCTTTCTTTTGCAATTAAGTTATATGTGAAACTTACTAAGGATAAATTGGAGTTGCAAGTTGAACTTGATGCCTCTGAGGAAATGGACATGTGCATTAAGGTGAAAAAACTTGGTGCCAACATGTGAGAGCAAGTAGCTTTAGTTTTGAGGCCTTTCCTTGATTTCATGGATTGTTTCAAACATTCTAAAGCTCACAATATGGTTGCTTTTATGTTGGATCTTCAATTTAAAGACTTGAGTCTAGTGGGAGATTATGTTGGTCATTATTTTGCAATCGTTATTGCTTTTGCATATGATAGAGAATTTGTCCTCCCTACCCTCAAGATTTTGTATAAAAAACACCATGGATGGTCCAATGTTTTTTCCCTTATTATGTAAGAAATTATGCACAATACAAATGTTTTTGGAGTAGGAATGTTTGAAGGTGAAATTTGTTTCAAACAAATAAGTGTTGTTTTTCATACTTTTTTCATACTTATTTACAACACATTGTCAATTGACTTGTTTCTTTGTTTGTAATTTTCAAGTTAAGTCATTTGAAAATTATGTGTGTGAATGCAAGTTTGACAAGAATTATCATGCTTTCACACATTTGATGTGCCCTTGGGAGAAGTGGAAGACCCTCTTCTTTGGTGGTCAAAACATGAAGGGCAATTTCCAACAATTGCTTACTTAGTTAAAGCAATTCTAGGCATACTTGGTAGTCAGAATGAGACATAGAGAGTATTTTCTATTGTGGGCATTCTCACAAGTCTTTGTTGTTGTATATTTGGTCTAAAAAACTTGGATCTCTTAGTTCTTCTAATCAAAAATTGGCTTAATGATCCCACTATGGGATTTGAAGTTAAGAAAGGACCTCAAGATGTGGATGAGTTTGGAAAGGCTGAGGAGGAGATTTAAGATTTGTTGGATGTTGAATTTCCTGATGAGGCTGAGGATCATGTAGAAGAATGTGTGTAAAATTGGGACATGTATCCATGATTTCAATAATGTTTTGTTCATTATACACATGGAACTTTTCTTGTTTTGATTAATCTTTTATCCCATGTTGTCCTGTTGATGAATATGCCAATTCTATGATCATAGTGAAAACTAGAATTGATGTGACCTTTCAAATGATCAATTTTATCAAAGTTTGCATGTTTTAACATTTTTTTAATTTCATTTTTTGCTTTTTCTTGTTTTACACGATGTGTAAGTGTAAGAAGTTTTACATTTACATGTCTTTACATAGCCAAAAATTATTTACACGGCTTTACACTTACACTTACACATTTTGTGATCCTACACTTACATGTACATAAAGTGTAGGTCCTAAATTATATACATGCACAACACTAGTTGAAATTGGAACTTTTTTGAAGATTGTTTCTAAGGGTTTAATAATGCTTGTCTTTTTAAATATTTAGAAGATTGGTAGGGCACCTTCCCATCCCCAAACACCCAAATTCTAATAAGAATAAAAAATTACAACATTTGGTGTGCCAAACAAAACTAATTAAGTTCATTCATAAATGTGGATAAGTAGCCATGTCAACATTGGAATTCAATTGATGTACAAAAATAACATCATCAATTTCAGGGTCCATTTTTGAAAAGTGAATGGTTTGGGAGAACATAATAGAGAAATTTATAAAGTGACCTTATCTTTGGGTCCTCTTCAACATTTGTTTTATGAATGAATTTTTGCCAATTCCTTCCTATGGCAAGGGTTACCACCTCTAAGCTTCCAAAAAAACATAATTTAAAAAAAATTGACTCAAATCCAATCTTCTTTGACTAAGGTTCACAAAGAAAGGTGTCTACAACTACACTTGTCACCATTGAGTGGTGCTAAGTTGCACAATCAACATGTTAGATTCCTCCATCTTATGTTTAGAATTTGCCATTGTGACCATTTCCAAAATGTCATTTTCATCGGATTCTAGACCACACTTAATAGAAGGTTGTTGTTGATTTCATTGATCACCTTTAACACATTCCTCACCTTTCTTTACATGTGATGGCAAGCCATTGCCATTAATTTATGTAATGTGTTTTCAAAAAGAACTTTCTAAATTTGAGGAACTACAAGCAACAAGTTTATAACTTGTCAACATTAAGTTTTGTGTTTGAAAATTTGTCATCCTAGACTCCAAATTTCAAATACATTCACAATTGAAATTTCAACTTCAAGGCTAATTGGTGTTACAAAGCCATTCAACTTTTTAGAACCAAATAGCAAAATATGTCACAACCCACTTTATGAAATAATGGGAAGTTTGATACTCATCACTTGTGGTTAATTTTTAATTGTTGAAATATATCTGCTATGGGCATTGTTGCACCAATGTAGTGCAACACCTATGTTGGGTAAATCAAACATCATAGTAATAATATGCACCAAGTTCATAGTCCATGGTTGTTGTTGTAGTGATGTAGTGTGGCAACTTCCATTGGGTAGATCAATCATCATAATATTAATATAATAATATGTATTTTTTGGTTGTAACTCATTGTAATAGTGTAATTCATGCCTTGAATGTGCATTACATTTCAATGTATAAAATCTACATTCATTACTACAAATCATGATTATTTTTATTAGCCTAGGAAATTGGTCAAAAAGGACCCAAAAGTGACATTGGTCAAGTTGACCAAGGTGCCATTTTGGACAAGTCGATTTCAACAATATCTATTTTGACCAATGGCCTTTTTGACTAATTATACCTTGTCATTTTTATTAGCAAAATGATTAACAAAGTGATTGATTATTTGATTGGTAAACATTGGACCATTTGATTAGGTCAATTTTATACCTACATTAAAAAATAATTTTAATTTCAAAAATCAATAAATAGGTAGGTAGGTGCTAGCCTAGCCTAGCCTAGCCAACTTCACCTAACCTAACCTTAACCTTAACCTATTAAATAGGTAGATGAGTAAGTAGGAGGTAGATAGGGTAGTAGACCATGTTGTATTTAATTAAAGATCATTGGTTATTTTGATTAAATGTTCAACTTGACTAAAAACCATTGGCCATTTTTGACTAAGGTTGTACAAATTGACTATGTGTATTTAGTCAAATAAACTACTATAATCAAATTGATCAATCAATAAATCCATGTGTTATTCAAACCTTTGTCCTTTAGTCAAATGCACATGTCCATTAGTAAAACATGACAAGTTAATCAATTTGAACCTCTTAAACAAACATGATTTGTAATAGTGGCTATAGACAAGCTTATTCAAAGTTGGGGTTTTAGGAAAAGGAAAAAAAATTCCAAAACTTTTGTGGGGTTACTTTTTACAATTAACATTTACTTGAAACAAATTTAAGTGAGAAAAATTGAATAGTCCAATTTAAGATCATTCATGTGATGGTGGTGAGTTTTCCCATTCACACATAATTGTGTATCAATATATTAATGTATAACCATAAATAGAAAAAATCCCAAAAAATCCCAAAATGAGTTTCAATGGATAACCAAACATGTTTTTGGGCAAGATTATTTCCTACACATATGATTTGCATTAGCTAAACATTTTGAACCCATTCAACATATTTTTTTGTCACATGGTTAAAAAAATGAGTTCTTTGCCTTGTAGCCCTTTCCTTCAAAATTTCAAGTCTAACAAATCATGTCAAATTTTTAGTCTATTAAATCATACAAAAATTATTTTAATGGGTTCAAATTGTTTTTACCTTCTAGTGTTGTTTTTGCATTGTGTCCAAGTTGGCCAATAATTAATCATTGCTTTTAATGGTTCTCTAATCCAATTCCATCAGATCTCCAAACTCCAAAGTCAATGAATATTTCAGATCTCTAGAATTAGTGGTGCATCAACTTTTTTGGTTTTCCTAGGTGCTTAAACATGATCCCCAAGGGAACATGCTTTGGTCAATCCAAAAGGTGAACCTTCCATTGTTGATGTCATAAACCTTTTGTATTTTACACTATGCAAATTTCAAACCATGTTCCTATGGGCCTTCCCTTATTTTTCAAACCTACATCCTTTAGTTATCACCTTGCATTAGAAGAAATTTGGAAATAAATGATTATAATTTTAGTTGCAAAAGACAAAATTTTTAGTCGTAATGGACACATGCAACTATAAACCCTATAGTCGCCTTGAACAAGTGGCAAAAGATAACTAGTTGCAAAAATCTCCACGTGGCATGCATAGTCACCCTTGTAGTTGCATATTGCTTGCGACTGCAAGGATTTTTCATCCATTGACTAATCGTAGGATTATGTAGTTATAGATATGATTACATAAAATATTGGGCAACATTTTAAAACTGATTAAATTTAAATGATTTAATATATTTTTAAATCACATATATTAAATACATTATTTATATTCGTATAAGTAATAGAATATAATAATTCATATTATTGGTAATTTCATAAATTTTCAGCTTATGAATTATTGACACGTGTCATTACCTAAGCTATGCTAAAAACCTAATTTAGGTAGTTAGGTAAGCCACCTAGTCTAAGTACCTAAATGGGCTTAGTTAAATAGCCTAAGTATGTAAGGTACAAATGATCAACATACCATTGTTGACCACAACTATGTAACTTGTGTGGTTTGATCCTTAGACCCCAAGGATGGATATCAAATCCTTTGCCATCAAACCACCCCATTTGATGTGCAAATATAATGGAATGCATTCTATTTAACCCATACTTCATTTTAACGAATGCACAAACATCAATTTCAATCTTTCATATTTTATTGATATTTTTTCAAATGGAAAAAAATTAAGTTGATTCTTAATTAAATACTTTCATGACATAAACGATTAAATGTATTTTTCTTCCAAAAATGTAAAATAATTTGAATAAATGTTTTCTGAATTTGTTAAATTGGATTACATTTTGATGATGATTTGTTGATTTTTTTTTCAAGCACATGATTTATGAATGAAAAATATTTTACAACCAATATTTGATAGTAAGTAATTAAATAATTTATCTCCCACATATTAATCCTTCATTTCATAAAAATAAATTATACAATGTGATTATAATATATCATAGTTAATTCACATATTATTTTTATAAATGAATAATATATTTATCACATTTAGTAATGTTAGATAAATAATGAATTTGATGGAATTTCAAGTTTTATATTTTTGAAAATATAATATATAAAGTTTATCGAAAATGATGGTAAATTTTTTATGATCAAATAAATGATATATTTTTTAGACATTTTAAACCTCTATTTGATTAAAAAAATATCATACTTGATTATGATTATAATAAGTTGTAATTTTACTAATAAAATTTAATTTACATTTATAATATATAATTAAATAATCATCATATATAATTTTATAAATAGATCATAACCTCAAATATATTTAATAAAAATATACAAATTTGTACAATGTCAATAAACAATACAAAATACCAATAAATAGTTAGACACAAGTTGATTATCAAACAAATATTGTAAGTCCAGAGATATTACATATGTTTCAATCATCAAAATATTGTAAATGGAAAAAATATTGGCCTTAATTGCAAAAACAATTAGTTTTTCATCCATCCAAGGGTTCATTCACAATATTGGATGAAAAATGTGCACTTTCATTTTACTTTTCCATCCAAACATGTAATAGTCACAAACTATAATCACATTTGCAACTTCATTTGATTCTGTCAAAATTATAGTTGCATATATGATTGCACACATTTACAATTAAAATGACACGTAGGACTAATCCAACTATAGTTGTAAAAGTAATTGATTTGGACACTAGTCACATTTATAGTTATAACCATATGGTTGGAATGGACAAGATTTCTTCTAGTGTTGATTTTAAAATGCAATGAAGGCTAGAACAATTTTTCCCCCTCAAATTGTGGGCAGTTGCTAGCTTGCCAAGATCCTATGTTGGGCACCTAGTATAGACTTCATGTTGTTCATGGGGCAAAAATCTAACTTGAGGTAATTTAAATGAGTATCAATAACATGTTATGTTGGATTGGTAGAAATATAATACCACTTGTAACTAAAGATATTCCAAATTAATATTGAGAATCTGATATGCTAGATATGGTGTCGTAACCCCATTTTGGTCAAGTGTGAGGATGAAACTCACTCCCAAAGTTGAGGACTTGGAGTCCTCTGGGACTCCCGAACCTTTAGAGCTCGACAACAGGGGTCAAAACACTTCGCATTGGGGTGTTCTTTATACCGTTGGAAAGGTCTTGAAGTTTAAATGTCCAAAATGGTCTCGCATGAGCCATTTGGACATTTGCAACCCAAGTTATGGGCAAAAGAAGGGCCGGGAGTCAAACTGGCAATTTGACTTCCGACCATTAAAAGTCGGGAATCGACCTCTTCCCGACGTCTACAGATGGAGTGTGATGGGGCATTGGAAAGCTCTTGAGGAGAGCTACAACTTTGGTTTAGACGTCACTCCAATCGGAGGTTGGAGCCAGGAGTTGTGAGTGTCCAAAGTCCTGGGAGCCCAACTCGGGACAATTTTCGGGACTCCTTCTTGGGAGTCCTGGGAAAATGTGCCATTTGGATGTAGCTCCCGTGGGGAGCTATAGAGAATACTATATGGGGGAAGGTGGTGGCTTCCCCCGAGTCCGGGTCGTGGTGAGTCAAGTGTGTCAAAGTGCCCGTGGCTTGTCCCAACACCCAAGGGTGTTCCCGAATGTTAACTAACCTTCTTGTGGTTGGTTTTTTGATGCAGATTCAAGCTTGATAATCTAGTCCCTCTTCCTAGTTTAATCCTGGGACTTCTAGCACGCCCCTCTACCCCCTTTTAGTGTTGGAAGTCGGGAGCGGCCCTCAAGTCCCAACTTTCTGCAACTCTACATAATTGGACCTTCAAGTGGGTTCTACAAGGGATTTAGGGGCGCGTCACTTGGTATCAGAGCTCAAGGTGAAGCTCAACTTGCTTCTTGGAGTGGTGATGACACCCAAGAAGAACCATAAGGAAGCACAAGACTCCATGTTAAAGGAACTCGTCGAAGACTGAGTAGTCCTGCCGGAATCAATTGGGTAGGAGGCACCAAGAACCCGAGAGGACCAAGATGAACCCGAAAGTGAAGAGGAACAAAGGAGCTCGGTCCTATTCACCTCGGAACAATTGGAAATCCTCCTCAAGATGAATAGGCCTGACTTTGGTGAGTTGGTGGCGGCCCTCAAAACGAGGACCTCCAAGGGTGAAAGGTTCCAACCGGCCAAGCCCGGGAACTTCGATGGTGCCCGTGACCGAAAGGTTGTGGATGCTTGGCTTGCGGAGATGGAGGATTATTTGCATGCCGCCAAGGTTGGAAGGCATTTCGCCGTGGAGCTTGCCAAGTTTTACTTGAAAGGCTATGTCGCCACATGGTGGAGGACAATGAGACAAGAGGAAAGGAAGAGCCATGCTACACATGGGAGTTCTTTAAGGAACACCTTGAGTCGGAGTTTGTTCCAAGGAATTTCGACTACATTTCGAGGTGCAATCTCCGTGACCTTGTGAATGCCACAAATGAAAACTTGAAGCAATATGTGAGGGCTTATTCGGAACTCATGCTTGAGATTCGGCACATGCATGAGTTGGATCGTGTGTGCCAATTTGTGATGGGACTTCCAACTTGGGCTAAGCAAAAGCTTGAGGAGAGTTGGCCCGCCTCATTATCCGAAGCCATCACGAAAGTGGAAAACTTCTCGGATGTGGGGTGGAGTGACAAATCCGGGTTCAAGAAGGATAACAAGTTCCTTCACAAGAAGCCAAAGCATGAGGGGGAATGGAACCGGGGGCAAGGAAGCCCAACCAAAGATAAGCCCAAACAATTCCAAGGCTCGGGGTTCAAACCAAAAGGAAACTTTGTCAAGAAGGGGGCTCCTTTCAAAGGGGGCCAACCCAAGGGAGATTTTGGGGTGAAACCCAAAAGAGCTTGTTTCAATTGCAACGAAGTGGGGCACTACTCCAAAGATTGCCCCAAGTCCAAATCGGGGAGTGGGAGCTCTAAGGTACTTGCTCTCAATGTTAATCTAGCCCAACCGGAATGCAATCGACTTATCTTTTTGAAGGGGAAGATTGCTAAGCGAGATGTTTTATGTCTTTTGGACACAGGGGCTTCTCACAACTTCATAACTCGAGAAAGCGCCAAAAGGATGGAGCTCCACTTGGAGGAGCTCAAGGCACCCATTGAGGTGCATTTTGTGGATGGGGTTCCCCATCCCACTACGTCACAAGCAAGGGAAGTGCCTCTTCAATTGGGGAATTGGAGAGGAAAGGTGGACTTGTTGGTTTCCACCTTGGGTGGAATGGATTGCGTCTTGGGAATGGAATTCATCGCCCAAAACAATGTGCTCATAGAAGGGCACAATAGACTAGTTAATTAGAATCCCATCTAAGAATGGGATTGTGCGAGTAAAGGCACACGAGTTGCCTTGTGGAAGTGGACCAACCATCCATTTCATGTTTGGAAAAACTTGGGAAAGAGAATGCGTGGGAGGCTATGGCATGATGTGTGTTATGCGGGTGTTGGATGAGTTTGAGCCCAAGGAAGTCACCAACTTGGTGACTTCCCCCAAGTGCATAAGGCGAGTTTTGGAAGAGTTCTTGGATGTGATGCCCAAAGAGTTGCCCGAAGAGTTGCCCCCGAGAAGACGGGTTGATCATGCAATAGAAGTGATGCCGGGAGTGGCACCTCCCGCCAAGGCCCCATATAGAATGAGCCATGAGGAGTTGAAAGAGCTTAAGGTTCAATTCGAAGAACTCCTCGCAAAAAGGTATATCAAACCAAACAAATCACCATATGGGGCACCCGTCCTTTTTGTTCATAAGAAGGATGGGACGTTGAGGATGTGTGTTGATTATAGAGCTCTCAACAAGGCAACGGTGAAAAATCGGTATCCTTTGCCTTGCATCGATGATCTATTTGATCGTCTTTCACGAGCCAAGGTTTTTAGCAGGATTGACTTGCGCTCGGGGTATTACCAAATTCGGATTGCGGAAGGGGACGAAGAAAAGACCGCTTGCCGCACAAGGTATGGCTCATACGAATTCTTGGTGATGCCTTTTGGGCTCACCAATGCACTCGCCACATTTTGCACTCTCATGAATGACATTTTTCGAAAATGGTTCGATGACTTTGTTGTCGTCTACATAGACGACATTTTGATCTATAGTGGCTCCTTGGAGGAGCATGAGGAGCACCTTTGCAAAGTGTTCCAAAGGCTAAGGGAAAACAAATTGTATGCCAAGCTTGAGAAGTGCGAATTTGGAGTGACGGAAGTGGATTTCCTTGGACATAGGATAACTCAAGAAGGTTTGAAGATGGACGATCACAAGGTCAAAGTAATTTTGGATTGGGAACCGCTTAAGTCGGTTCCGGCCTTGAGGTCTTTTTTGGGACTAGCCTTCTATTATCGCAAGTTCATCAAGAACTTTGCAAAGATAGCGGCACCTTTGACAAACCTCTTAAAAAAGTCCGCTGTCATTTATGAATGGGAAAAAGCATGCGATGAAGCCTTTGAGACCTTGAAGGGTATTTTGGTGAAGGCGCCGGTGTTGAGGTTGCCCAACTTTGACAAAGAGTTTGAGATTCATTCCGACGTTTCCGACTTTGCAATTGGAGGAGTCCTAGTGCAAGAAGGTAGACCGGTGGCCTTTGAAAGCAAGAAGTTGAGTGAGATGGAGCGAAGGTGGCCAACACATGAGAAAGAGATGTGGGCGGTCATACATTGTCTCAAGACTTGGGGCCATTACATAGGCTCCAAGGATGTGGTGGTGTGGACCGACAATGTGACCTTGAAGTATTTTTCTACTCAACCCAAGTTGTCATCAAAACAAGTGAGGTGGCAAGACACATTGGCCTTGTTCAATGTGGACATCTGGCACAAGTTGGGAAAGGAGAACGTAGTCCCCGATGCCTTGAGCCGAAAGCACCAACTTAGAATGGTGTATGTGGGAGAGACGGAACTTCAAAAGGAAGTTCAACTACCAAGCCGCCGGGATGCCTTTGCCAAAGAGGTGAGGCAAAGCATCCAAAATGGAGCCAAGTCCCACTTCCATTTGCGAAATGGATTATTGTGGTACAAGTAAAATCGACTCTATGTGCTGGAAGGGAAGATAAGGGACACCCTTTTGAAGGAATGTCATGATGGACCGCTTGTGGGCCATGGTGGTGTAAAACGCACCACAACATTCCTAAAGAAGTCCTACTATTGGCCAAACTTGAAGGATTGTGCGAAGGAGTATGTGAAGACTTGTTTAACTTGTCAACAAAACCGGACCCTCAACAAGAAGCAAGCGGGCTTGTTGCAACCTTTGCCAATCCCCGAAGGGCCGTGGGAAAGTGTGTCCATGGACTTCATGGTAAGCTTGCCCCCATCAAGGGGATTTGATGCCATCATGGTTGTGGTGGATCGATTTAGCAAGATGGTGCACTTCATCCCCATAAAAGACGAAGCTATGGCCCAAGAGACGAGAAGGTTATTCTTCTCCCACATCTTCAAGCACCATGGTCTTCCAAAAGACATAGTGTCGGATCGAGACCCAAAATTCAGAAGTAAGTTTTGGCGAGCCTTGTGGAAGTGAATGGGGTCGGAACTCAAAATGAGCATTTCGTTCCGCCCCCAAACCGATGGACAAACTGAAAGGGTCAACTTGGTGATCCAACAATTCTTGAGGAATTATGTGGCGGCGGATCAACAAGATTGGGTGGACCATTTGGAGTTAGCCGAGTTTTGTTACAACAACTCGGAACACTCCGCAATCGGGTCCACCCCATTTCAAATGGTGACAGGCAAATCACTAATTGTGCCCATGACTTGGGCAACACAAGGACAACCCTCAAGTGATGTAAGTGAGGAAATGCCAATGGTCACACAACTTGATGAAGAAAGGCGGCGCTTGTGGGAGTTGGCCAAGGCTAACTTGGAAAAGGCGCACAAAAGGTACAAGGATTTTGCGGACAAGTCTTGACGAGAGGTGAAATTTCAAGTGGGAGACAAAGTGTGGTTGAACATTAAGAACTTCCGGTTGCCCGAAGGTTTAAGTCATAAGTTCA